>Ga0316204_10007430_pt1 | contig 16020 bp, 16 predicted proteins | sample 6monrhotite_MG_2_FD_205661 | JGI IMG/M metagenome (GOLD analysis project Ga0316204, IMG submission 205661) | Microbial mat bacterial communities from mineral coupon in-situ incubated in ocean water Damariscotta River, Maine, United States -... | ecosystem: Environmental > Aquatic > Marine >... | reverse complement strand
ACAAAATTCCTGAAACATTACCACTGGCTCTTTTCATAGCAATGACATAGCGCATTGGGGTCATATGAAGCGCTAAGCCCAGCATCAAAAAAATAAAGATCATGATGTTGAGATTTAGATCAAAGCCTTTCGTTACAAAATGGTAGATTATATAAATCATTCCAGGTACGATTAAAAAATACTGCAGTATACTGCTATTGTTTAACCTATCTGAGATGGCTCGAAAAGGAAGGGAAAGTTGTTGTGCTTCTTCTCGTATTGTACTGTTTTTTTGTTCTTTTTCTGTTCCCAGCAGATAATCTAGCTCCTTTGTTTTATCTTCTTTGGGAATCAGAATAATCATTAGAATAGGAGCCAGGATCATAAAAATTATAAGCATTATTACATTTAAACTGGAGCCTAGCGTAAGGGCAGTGGGTATGGTACTATCTAGAATAGCTGCTTCGATGATGAAGTTATTTTCTGTATTCAATAGCAGTGGAATAGAACTAGAGAGTCCATTTACCCAAATAACGCTCGAAAAGTATACGCAAGCGATAAGAAAAGGGTAATTAATTCCTTTGATTCTGAGAGCCAGTTCTCTTGCTAATACTGCCGTAATAACAACCCATCCCCAGCTAACCAATGCCAAAAGAATTCCTATGAAAATCACAAAAAAGTAAACTTGTCTGGGAGTTTTAATTAAAGTTGCCAAACGGTCTATTGCTATCTTTATTAAAGGGGATAAAGCAATGCAAAATCCAGTGATTACTAATAAAACCATCTGCATACCAAATTCCAATAGTATCCAGAAGCCGTCATACCAGGATGCAATTACTTTTATCGGCGTAACATCCATCCAAAAATATGCTACAAAGCCCGTGATGAGGGTTAAGGCAAGTGCAAAAACAAATGCATCTGGCATGTTTTTCTGAAAAATATCCGTGAATTTCTTTCCTAATTTGTGGATCATTTTCTGGTTTTGTTAGTGCGTTAAAGTATTTAATAAATTTTCGGTTTCAAGTATGGTCGCAAACTCATTGTGCAAACTTGCCAATGTAACTTCATGTATTTGTTCGGCGGTATGTTTCTTGTTATTGGGTCCTGTTTTGTCGAACGTAGCAGTAGCGTCCGAAACAATAAAGGTGTCGTATCCCAAATTTTTGGCCATCCTCGCTGTGGAAGACACACAGTGATCTGTGGTAAGCCCTGCCAGGATCACTTTTTGTATTTCCTCCTTATCTAAGTGCATTTTTAAGGAGGTGCCTATAAAGGCACTATTTACATTTTTCTCAATAACCTTTTCTTGCTGTTCGGGTTTTACAATATCCTTAAATTCATTACCGGGGAGTCCTTTTGTAAGAGGGGATGGCGGGGTGCCATTGTGCTTAATATGAATTATAGGGAGTTGATTAGTACGCCAAAATTTTAAAAGTTGGGCAGCTTTTATTTCTGCGTTGGGATTATTTCTATGACCCCCGTAATACGCTACTTCTTCGAGTCCTTTTTGAATATCGATGAGTAATAGCGCAGGTCGATCTTGCAATGTCATGTTGTTTTTATTCAATTTTATACAAGATAGGGTTAAAAGCTTTTGAGGCCACCACTACTTTATCACCTATAGTTAAGTCGGTTACTTCCGAGCTATCGGCAACTACTTTTATAAGGCTATTATGTATCAGGACAGTTACGATATAAACAACTTCTTCTTGTTCTATGGCGATAACCTCTCCTGTAAATTGAAATTTGCCACTAAGCTGTTTGCTCATAAAAATTACCTGGGGAGTATCTTGTTTAAGGATCTTTCCATCTTCTAAAACAATAACCCTGTCCGACAGTTTAACAATTTCACCTATATCATGACTTATCAGAATGGTGGTTAATGAAAACTCTTTGTGGACCTCGTGGATATAGGTTTGTAATTTTTGCCTGATATGATAATCTAATGCGGCTAAAGGTTCATCCAGCAAAAGAATTTTTGGTTTATGCACCAATGCCCTGGCTAATGCAACGCGTTGTTTCTGACCCCCTGATAAGGTCATTGGGTTTCGATGTTGAAGATCGCCCAATTCAATTACCTCAATTAGCTCGTTAATTATACCCTTATGTTGTCCTTTTTTAAGAGCAAATTCGAGATTTTCCCGTACCGTCATATTAGGAAATAATGCATAATCCTGGAAAAGAAAACCAACACTTCGTTCCTGGGGAGAGCTATTCTTTTTAGTATCCGAATCGAACCAAATAGTATCATCTACCTTTATTCGACCTCGATCCGGGGACATTAATCCGGCAAGAATTCTTAAACAAGACGTTTTACCCACCCCAGAAGGGCCATATAGGGTTATTAATTCCCCCTTTTGAATGTTTAGCGCTATTTCGAGATCAAGATCTCCTGCTGCAGCTGCTAATTTTTTATAAAATTGGAGCGTAATCATTTCCAGAAACGTTTTAAATAGCCACCATTTATAAGGTATACCGTTAGAAGAATTATAAAAGTAATTGCAAATAAGGTAAGGGAATAAAAATTGGCTGCCTCGTAATTCAGCGCTTCCACTTCATCATAGATAGCAATAGAGGCCACTTTTGTTTTTCCAGGGATATTACCGCCGATCATAAGAACGACACCAAATTCACCAATAGTATGGGCAAATGCCAATACGATGCCCGTTAATAAAGATTTTTTTATGTTTGGGAGTAGCACCCTGAACAAGGTGGTAATTTTGGATTTCCCCATTACGTAGGCTGCTTCTGAAAGGGTAGCAGGTAATGCCGCAAGTCCAGATTGAATGGGCTGTACCATAAAGGGTAAACTGTAAATGACCGAGGCCACTACTAATCCCTCAAACGAAAAGACCAGTTTAATCCCTAACCATTCATTTAACCAAGCTCCAAAAGAATTACTAGGGCTAAAGGCTATTAAAAAATAGAAGCCTAAAACAGTTGGAGGTAACACTAAAGGCATACTTACCAGGGCCTCAATAACCGGCTTAATGCCCGATTTTGTCTTCACCAGCCATTGGGCTATTGGAATAGAAATGAACAATAAAATGACCGTGGTTACCAGCGCCAATTCAAAGGTTAATATGAGTGGATCCCAATCTAACATAATGAAAGCATTACTTCATTTAATTTAATCATAGCCACCACAGTAGATCCTTCCTGTATTTCCAGATCCTGGATTGCCTGGGTGCTAATAATAGACCTAATTTCCCCTGCTTTAGATTGAACAATAATTTTACTAAGCAATTCTCCTTTTTCGATATGAGATACGGTGCCAGGGATCCTATTTTGGAGACTTATTTGATGATTCGTATGTCTACCTATCACCACCTCGGTCTCTTTAAATAAAATTCGAATAGGATTGTTAGGTTTCAAGTAAGATGCAGTTTCTGATGTTTCCAATAGAATTGCCTTTATCTTTTGGTCACCTTTAATTGAAACGGTAACTAGCGACATCTTTCCTGATTCCTGTATTGAAACAATATGACCCTCAAAGCTATTCATAGACCGAATATCCAAAATTTTGTAATATGTTCTTTCCTCGCTCTGAAAATAGAAAATCGTAGAATTTCTGAACCCCTATATTTTCTGTTTTCCTATTATTCAGCATAACAACCCCTTGTTCTATAGGGGAATAATCATTTTTATTTATAGCCAACCATTTTCCCTTTCCTTTCATTTCCGAAGAAAGTACGACAGACATGGAAGTAAAGCCAACTTCAGCAGACCTGGAAGTAATAAATTGATTTGTTTGTGCAACACTTTCCCCATAGACCAGCTTGCCCTCAATAGATTCAAGTAATTTATGACCAGTTAAAACTTCTTTGGCAGCCCTCCCGTAGGGTGCTGTTTTTGGGTTGGCTATGGCAATATGCTCTATCTGATCCGCTGAAAGCAGGTCCAAAGAAAGTGAAAGCGTGTCTATCATAGTCCAAAGTACCAGTTGGCCATAGGCATACACTTTTGGTGCGGAAGTTGTGTGTCTTTTTTTATAGAGTTCATCAGGATATTTTAAATCGGCAGATACAAATAGGTCATAAGGAGCCCCTTCTCTTATTTGCGCAAAAAGTTTCCCTGAGGAACTAAGAACAACTTCACAAGAAATCCCGGTTTCTTTCGTAAAAGCAGGGGTTAGCTGCTCCATAGCAAATTGCATGTTGGCCGCAGTGGCTATTCTCACTACTTCCTTGTCCTCCTTATGTGTTCGGCAACTAAAAAGGAGCATAACCCAAACTAAAGAACAAATTGTAATACTATGATTCCATTTCATGGATATGTCCTTATTTTTTTAACTCGGGAGTAAGCTACTGTATAAATAGCAATCTGCGAAACTACATTATATGCTCATTAGAGCACTTGGGAAGTGCGCATCAGTTGGTGTATTTCCTTGCGTTATTTTATTATTAGCGTCTGCATGGCATGGGGCGGTATCACCATTTCTGCGACTTCAGAGGCCATATAATAGTTATATGATATTTCCACATCACTCTCATTCATCACTACGGTTACCATAGAATCATCAACATTTTGAAATGAAGTACTCAATAAATTACTTCTGCTGCTCACCGTACTAACTCGCTTGGCTTCTGGACGAATAAATTTTGAAAAATGGCCGATGTAGTAATACGATGGTGTATAGATTAGCTCTCCAGAATTAGTATCTCCATGAATAGGAGCGAAACAAAAATTTCCAACATGGTTAGGACCTCCTGTTTGGTCTAAAAGGATATTCCAGTCTGTCCAACCCACAGTACCTTGGTTAAAATCATTGATCATAGATCTGCCATATCGTTCTGCATTTGGCCAGAATTGATATTTTTCGGCCTTAAAGCCTTCAACACATCCTTCTGTAAATAAAATATTCTTAGTGGGATAGGATTCCTTAATGTTTCCAAGATTATTGAACATGGGATCTCCACCGGCCCATGTTTCATACCAATGAAATCCAATTCCCCAGGCATATTTAGCTGCCTCCGGATCATCAAAAATGGTATTGGCTCTATTATTGATTAAATCACGATTATGGTCCCAAACCACAATTTTTTTATCTCCTAACCCTTCTTTTTCCATAACCGGTCCTAGATGATTCTTTAGAAAATCTCGTTCTTCCTTCGCGGTATAAATACAAGATTCCCAGCGTTGGACTGCCATAGGTTCGTTCTGAATGGTAACCCCCCAGATAGGCATCCCCTCATTTTCGTATGCCTTTATAAATTTGGTAAAATAAAGCGCCCAGGAATTGTAGTATTCGGGGAGTAATTTTCCACCTTGTAACACATCATTATTGTCTTTCATAAAAGCAGGCGGACTCCAAGGGCTTGCATATAACAACAATTCTCCCCCGGCGGTTTCAATAGCACGTTTAATCATCGGGATTCTATATTGCTGATCGTGCTCAATAGAAAAGGTCTCAAGTTCTTTATCATTCTCTTCGATATAGGTATAACTTTCTACACTAAAATCACAGCTATGAATCGTGGTCCTAGTTAAGGAGTACCCAATACCTTCTTCTGGGTCATAATAAGCTTTTAAAAATTCCTGTTGTTTTTCTTCAGAAAGTTGAGCAAATATTTCTGCAGAAGCATCTGTTATAGCCCCGCCAATCCCTAACATCTTTTGAAATGTTTTATTTGGGTTTACAAAAACAGAGATCTCATTTTCTAATGGTTGGGAGGCATCTGTAAAATCAACCATTTGTGTTTTTGTTAATCTAAGATCAGTATTGCTCGCAGTTGTATAGACCGCTATCTGTTTGCCTTTTCCCGAAAATGGCGCATCCATTGCTTCAGTGGCTGTTGTCTCGGCGGTTAGGGGTTCTTTTTTCTCTGTACAACTTATTATGATAAGGGATATTAGAAGTGCTAGTGGAATTTTTTTCATGGATACGTGGTTATTTGATTAGTTAGAAAATTAAACCTATGAATTTAAAATATTTTTAAGATAGAGACAACTTATACTACCAACATAATTATAAAATTGAAATCGATAAAAGGAATATTTCCCAGATCTAGTATCGTTTTATTCAATTGAATATCGTGTTCCGAATACGCCCATTAATCAGCTATTTTTTATCTTCAATGTCATATAATTCCCGGCCCAGCGCGGCAAGGAAAGGGATGCCTATTTCATCATATTCGTATACATTATCGTTAAAGATCTTATCGTCATTGACTAGAATTGTTGCCGTAATTAAAAATTCTACCTTATTCTTTTCATCCTTAATGTAGGCGCAATCCGTCAATGTTCCATATGCGTAGCCCACTTTGTTATATATGGAAATGTGTGCTGGCATATCGTCTTTTGAATCCCCGTACATAAAGAATTTTCCATAACTGTCATAATACTCCTCCGGGTCATATCCTGCTTCTTTAGGTAATACTTGCATGGCATTCAATAGAAATTTTCTTTGCGATATACTAAGGTTGAATCGTTCATTTTCAGGAAAGGCTTCAGGAAAGATAACCCGCTTTAACACCCCATGTTGGGAGGTAATTGGGTAATAATTTTTTAAGCTAAAATCGAAGGGTTCCAATAGTAAGGAATCCTCTGCATAATATCCTATTCCTTTGGTAATCCCTTTTAAAACAAGGTTTTCTGGTGGTCTATTGGTGATGGAAGGAAGGGAAGTGGTAGTGCTATCGTTTAAATAGATGATTAAAGGTTTGGTCGTAACATCGTCTGAATTTGGAGTGGATAATCGATGAGCAATACGTACCGGACCTACATTTTTTAAAAATAATCCCTGGTTTATGGCATCCTGGCCCAGAAACTCAACTAACCTATTGTTCGCGGCATTATTGCTTACGGCAAAAATTTTGGTAATCTCCGTCGCAAATGTTGTTTCCAGGGTGTCTCCTTCGATGTAAAATTTGGTATCTATCGAAATATTTTTAGATGAATTTATTTTTTCCAAAGCCAACACTGCAATTGGAAATTTAACGGTACTGGCAGGATAAAAATAGGTGTTCTCATCTACCTGAAAGTCAAAGTCCCTGAATAGTATACTGTTTTTGGTACGTTCTATTCGGGTAAATCGAATCTGAAGCTCATATGATTTCAGATCTTCCATAACCCGCTTTATCCTTGGATCTTTAGAAGTCAGGGCTTTTTGTAATGGATTTATAATTGCTGGCGTCCCCGCACAACCAACCAGTAATGCTAGGAGAAGTAAATAACCAAAAAGTGACTTTTTCAATGGATATAAAAAATTAATTATACGTATCTCTAGTTATTATGACTCATTATAAACTTCCCCGCGATGCGGTAATAGCGCATCCCGAATCTGAATCATAATCGATTCTTCAACTACCATAAAAGCAACACTATGAAATTCACTCAGGTCACTAGACCCTGTAATGTCAATAGTTAAGGCCTCTTTTTTTATAAAATCTTTTAGGTGAATGGCATGGTGTTTTGCCGTTTCTTTCGCAGCTGGGCCACGAAAATCCCATAATAATTTGATCTTTCTATTCAATGTATAGTTTTAATTATGAAGCTAGGGAAGTACCTTCTTCAGCAAACGCCTTAAAATCTTTTAAGTACTTCACAGATTGTTTTTTAAACATGCCAGGCATTAAAAAGCCCATTAGTTTCATGAAAAATCCTGAAAATTCAAATTCTGATTCCGAAATCCATTTTGTGGTATTTTCATTCACTGCTTTGAAATAGTTTTTTTGAATGTTATGCACTCCTTTAGCATCATAGGTAGCGTGAAACTCATGAGGAAAATTTCGCTTTAAAATTGTTTCTATCATAACCAACTCGCGCTTCCCCATTTTATATTTTAGTTCCATTCGGGAACCTTCATTCCCGGGAATATCCGAAAGATTGGAATAGGATATAAAATCTTTTTGCCAGTGTTTCATGTTTTCCGGGTTATTTAACTTTTTAGTAAACTCCGATATGGGTACATTCACCTCAATCTCTGTAATGTATTTCATGGGCCACTCTTTGAAGTGCAACTAAGTTAATAAATTAAGTGTGTGGTTACTAAAAATCTGTTAATCAATTGCTCTAATCCTTGCCAAAGAACCTCGAATTCTTATTTTTGCGGAATGCATTTTCTAAAGAAAAGAGATATCCAAATTGCCAGCTGCGCTGTGGTCCTTTTTTTGATTTTTTCTTGCGAGGGACTTTTTCAACAGGAAACAGATAATGAACCCCTGGCGAGGGTAGGTAATACCTATTTATATAAAGCGGATATAAAGCCCTTGCTTGGGGATGCTATGACCGATCAGGATAGCATTTCTTTTGTTACCAATTACGTTAATAACTGGGCTGTGAAGCAGTTGTTATTTTCAAAAGCCCAAATAAATTTATCTGAAGATCAAATAACGGAGTTCGATAGGTTGGTCACCAATTATAGGGTAGATCTTTTTACAAGGGCATATAAAGAAGCATTAGTATTAAGCGGGGAGGATACCACTATTACAGCCTCTCAACTTCAAAGGTTCTACGAACTGGAAAAAGAGAACTTTGTATTAAAGGAAAAATTGGTGCAATTAAGATTTATAGAACTACCACAACAGTTTCTTAATAAGGAGGAGGTAAAAGAGAAACTTAAAAGATTTAACGAAGAAGACTTGGTATATCTCGACTCCGTTGGAGTGCAGTTTCGGAAATTAAATTTTAATGATTCCTTATGGGTTTCGGTCTCTAGAGTAATACGAGAGATCCCACCAATCTCATATGAGAATGAAGGTCGATACTTAAAAAAATCACAATTTTTTGAATTGGAGGACTCCATAGGGGTATATTTGGGTAAGGTTTCTAATGTACTGGCTATTAATGAGATTGCACCCTTAAGTTACATTGAACCCACGATAAGACAGGTGTTATTAAATAGGAGAAAGCTCGATTATATGAGGCGGTTAGAGACAGAGATTCTCGATGAAGCCGTAAAACAAAATGAATTTGAAGTATATGAAAAAGATGAATAACTGTAAGGTAGCCATTATGGCAATGGTATTTTCTGGAACGTTAGCGGCCCAGGAAGAGTCAGTAACAACTGAAACAGACAGTACAAAGAACGAAGAGCTGATGCAGGCCAGTAAAACTAGCGCATCCGATACAGTAAATAATTTTAAGAAGCTAAAATTAGATGGTATCTCTGCAGTAGTTGGAGATTATGTGATCTTGGACTCTGATATTGAAAAAACGCTGATCGATTTAAGAAGTCAGGGTGTTTCAACAGAAGACATCACACATTGCAGTTTATTAGGAAAGTTGATGGAAGATAGGCTCTATGCCCATCAGGCCGTTCAGGATAGTATTTTGGTTTCAGATGACGAAGTAAATGCCACCAGTGATCGCCAAATTCAACAATTGGTGCAGCAGGTAGGTTCTATGGAGAAGGTGCTTCAGTTCTATAATAAGGAGACCAGTGAAGACTTTCGGGAAGAATTATACACCATCAATAAGCTACGCATGTTGTCAGAAAAAATGAAGCAGAAAATTGTGAGCGAAATACAGGTTACCCCTGAAGAAGTTAGACAGTTTTTTAAGAAAATTCCAGAAGATCAAAAACCTGTTTTTGGAGCTGAACTCGAAATTTCTCAAATTGTAAAAGAACCTTCGATTCCAGAGGAAGAAAAACAAAAGGTAATTAATAAACTGGATGAGATTAAGGCAGATATTGAGGATAACGATGCGAGTTTTAGTGTAAAGGCTATTTTGTATTCACAAGATCCTGGGTCTAAATCCAAAGGAGGATTTTATAGTATGACACGCCAAACACCTTTTGTAAAGGAATTTAAGGATGTGGCGTTTAGCCTACAGGAAGGTGAGATCTCGGAACCATTTGAAACCGAATTTGGGTATCATATTATTTTCATTGAAAAAATTAGAGGACAGGAACTAGATTTAAGACACATTCTTATTCAACCAGAAATTCCTCAATCTGCAGTGGACGGTGCAAAAGTGGAATTAGATACTATACGTGCTCAGGTTTTGGAAGGGAAATATACCTTTGCAGAGGCTGCACTGAACTTTTCAGATGAAAAGGAAACAAAATTTGATGGGGGATTACTAAGAAACCCAATAAATTTTGATTCGCATTTTGAATTAACTAAAATGGATCCTACGTTATACAATCAGGTGCGAAATCTGAAAGACGAAGAAATTTCTTATCCTTTACTAGAAGCAGATCCTAGAGGAGGACCACCCAAATACAAGTTATTGAAGGTCACCAACAGATTTGATGAGCATGAGGCCGATTTTGCCAAAGACTATCTGAAAATACAAGAGTTGGCACTACGAGAAAAGCAATACAAAGCCATTAAGGAATGGATGGACGAACATATTGAAGACACATACGTAAGTGTGAATGTAGAAAATAGAGGATGCGATTTTGCAAATAATTGGGTAAAGGAATAAGGGCATGTCTGATGTAGTTGCCATCGAAAAATTAGTTCAAAAGCACCAGGATCTTAAAAAGGAAATTGCGCAGATCATTGTGGGTCAACACGAGGTAATAGATCAGATATTATTATCTATTTACACTGGCGGACATTCTTTACTTATTGGGGTGCCAGGATTGGCAAAGACATTAATGGTAAATACGATTGCCCAAACCTTGGGACTCGATTTTAAAAGAATTCAATTTACACCAGATTTAATGCCCAGTGATATCCTTGGAAGCGAGGTATTAGATCAAAACAGAAGTTTTAAATTTATTAAAGGACCTATTTTTGCTAATATAATTTTGGCAGATGAAATTAACAGGACACCTCCAAAAACTCAGGCTGCTTTGTTGGAGGCAATGCAGGAACGCTCAGTAACTATTGCAGGAGAACGGCACCAATTGTCAAAGCCTTATTTTGTGCTAGCAACTCAGAACCCTATAGAGCAAGAAGGGACGTATCCGCTACCCGAAGCACAGCTAGATCGATTTATGTTCGCAATAGAGCTTAAGTATCCATCTCTGGATGAGGAGATAGAGATAGTAAAAGAAACAACCAACGATGATGTACCTAAAGTTAAAGCGTTGTTTAATGCCAAGGAAATACTAGAAGTTCAACATTTAGTACGACGAATTCCTGTGCCGAACAATGTGGTGGATTATGCCGTAAAATTAGTACACAGTACAAGGCCAGGTACGACAAACTCCTCCGATTATGTTAACAAATATCTGGATTGGGGTGCAGGTCCAAGAGCTTCTCAAAACTTGGTATTGGGAGCGAAGGCACATGCGGCCATCCGAGGAAAATTTTCTCCTGACATTGAGGATGTGCAGGCAGTAGCAATGGGAATATTGCGACATCGGATCATAAAGAACTACAAGGCAGAGGCAGAAGGAATATCTGAAGAAGATATTATTGTTCATTTGCTATAATCCACTGAACTAGATTAAATTAGTATCACTTCTAAGCTGTTTTTACTGAAATAATCAGACGGTAAATAGAACATCATTTCTATATTTTCAGGGCACTTATTATTAGATTTTTATAATAATTAGCTCCCCTAATTATTGATTGAATAATAAGCGTTTAAGCCCTTTAAAAAGTTTCATTAACGGCTCTATTTTTTCTATCTTTGACGGATTCTATAATCCTAAACCAGTATATAATGGCATTCGATATTGACATGATTAAAGGTGTTTATGCGAACATGGCAGAACGGGTAGATAAAGCTCGCGAACTTGTAGGTAAACCCCTGACACTTTCTGAAAAAATACTATACTCACACCTTTGGGAAGGAAATCCTTCCAAAGTATTCAAAAGGGGAAAAGATTATGTAGATTTTGCTCCGGATAGAGTAGCATGCCAGGATGCAACAGCCCAAATGGCATTGTTACAATTTATGCACGCTGGGAAGCCGAAAGTGGCTGTGCCAACTACGGTGCATTGTGATCATTTAATTCAGGCGAAAGTTGGTGCTGTAGCGGATTTAAAACGTGCAAACGAAACAAGTAATGAAGTATTCGATTTTCTCGAATCAGTGTCAAATAAATACGGAATTGGTTTTTGGAAGCCAGGTGCAGGTATCATACACCAGGTAGTACTAGAGAACTATGCCTTTCCTGGAGGAATGATGATAGGAACCGACTCACATACCGTGAATGCCGGTGGACTTGGAATGGTAGCGATAGGAGTAGGTGGTGCTGATGCCGTTGATGTAATGGCAGGGATGGCATGGGAACTTAAATTTCCGAAGTTGATTGGTATTAAATTAACCGGCAAACTTTCAGGGTGGACAGCACCCAAAGACGTTATTCTTAAAGTTGCAGATATACTTACAGTAAAAGGTGGTACCGGCGCCATAGTGGAATATTTTGGTGAAGGCGCTACTTCTATGTCATGTACAGGAAAAGGAACTATTTGTAATATGGGTGCCGAAGTAGGTGCTACAACTTCTACGTTTGGATACGACCCTACAATGGATAGATATCTGAGAGCTACAGATAGGGCTGAGGTTGCAGATGCTGCTAATAAGGTCGCCGATTATTTAACAGCAGATCCGGAAGTATATGCGAATCCATCTGACTATTTTGATCAGGTGATAGAAATAGATCTTTCTGAGTTGGAGCCACGTTTAAACGGACCGTTTACTCCTGACTTATCAACCCCTATTTCAGAAATGAGTGAGGCCGCTAAGAAAAATGATTGGCCTTTAAACGTTCAAGTTGGACTTATTGGATCATGTACTAACTCGTCCTATGAGGATATTTCCAGGGCTGCTTCCTTAGCGAGACAAGTATCAGACAAAAATTTAAAGACCAAATCAAATTTCACAATTACTCCAGGCTCTGAATTGGTGCGCTATACCATCGAAAGAGATGGGTTTATAGATGCTTTCAATGCTATTGGAGCTACTGTCTTTGCTAATGCCTGTGGCCCATGTATTGGTATGTGGGATCGTTATGGTGATAAGGCTGCTAATGGCCCAAGAAATACCATCGTACATTCTTTCAATCGTAATTTTGCAAAACGTGCGGATGGAAATCCAAATACGTTGGCTTTTGTAGGATCACCAGAGTTGGTGACCGCCATAGCCATTGCAGGAAGATTGGATTTTAACCCCATGAAAGATTCCTTAATTAATGAGGATGGAAAAGAAGTTATGTTAGATGAGCCAAGGGGATATGAACTTCCTCCTGAGGGATTTGCGGTTGAAGATGCAGGATATTTAGCGCCAGATGAAGATGGTGGTGGTGTTGAGGTTAAAGTATCGCCTACTTCGGAACGACTTCAATTATTAGACCCTTTTGTTCCTATAACCAATGAGAGTTTACAAGGGATGAAGCTATTAATAAAGGCTTTTGGAAAATGTACTACCGATCATATTTCTATGGCAGGTCCATGGTTACGTTTTCGAGGTCATTTAGATAATATTGCCAATAACACGCTGATAGGCGCTATTAATGCGTTCAATAAAAAGACCAATTTTGTAAAAAATCAACTTACAGGAGAATATGGTTCTGTGCCAGATACACAAAGGGCGTACAAGGCGAAAGGCATTAAAACCATAGTTGTAGGGGATCATAATTACGGAGAAGGATCTTCAAGAGAACATGCAGCTATGCAGCCCAGACACCTGGGTGTTGCCGCTGTATTGGTTAAATCATTTGCCCGTATCCATGAGACCAATTTAAAAAAGCAGGGCATGCTAGGGTTAACCTTTGCCAATGAAAAAGATTATGATCTTATTCAGGAAGGGGACACTTTTAATTTTGTTGATATTCAAGATTTTGCTCCAGAGAAACCCTTAATGATCGAAGTAGTTCATGAGGATGGTTCTAAGGATCTGATTAAGACAAATCACACCTATAATTTACAACAAATCGCCTGGTTCCGAGAAGGATCGGCCTTGAATGTAATTAAGAGGGAAAGTGCATCTTAGTGGCCTTAGAAAAGAGTCCCAGCTTTTTGTATAGCATCCCGAATATTTAATTAATAATACATTCATAATGTCTATTAAAAAGAAGACCGTTCTAAATGTTGTTTTTATGGCCTTTGTGGTTTCTTTTTTTGTTACTCCACTGGGATATCATAGCAAAATAGTATTGAACCGTCTTTTTTCCGGAACACCAGACATTATTTCAGAAGATGTAAGGGAACAGATTACAGATTACAACTGGAGATTAAAAGATGCAGACTGGAATTTATTTAATTTCTCTATATCCAAGGGTAAAGTTGTTTTTATAAATTTCTGGGCTTCATGGCGCTTACCATGTGCTGCTGAATTAAAAAGTATTCAAAACTTGTATGATCGCTATCAGGGGCAAATAGATTTTTATTTCATTACTAATGAAGAACAAGCTCCTGTAGAAGAATTCATGGCTAAAAATAAATTCACATTTCCTGTTTCCTATTTAATAATTGGGGATGCATCTCCCTTGGCCATTTTAGAGCCGCCGGGATCTTATATATTGGATACAGAAGGGTTCATTGTTGTAAAGAAAGAAGGTATTGCAGATTGGGATAATAAAACAGTGTTCAACTTATTAGATATGTTATTGAAAGAATAGGCGTGCAAGAACAAATCACCACACTAACTTTTATTAGATATTCTTCTATTTATACTAAAATATGGGCATTTGGAATGATGCAGTTTGCTCATAGACATCTTTCCAAAGTACCAGGACTTTCTTTTTATAAGTTACTTGGAAGTGGCAAATCTGGATTTAAGCCATCACCAGACTGGTCTGTATATGCCATCCTGCAGGTATGGGATGATGAAGCTTCAGCAACCAATTTCTTTGACAATGCTGTTCTTATACAGCATTATCGTAAACATAGCAAAGAACAGTATACAATTTACTTGAAGAATATTATAGCTCGTGGGGAGTGGGCTTCTAAGCAGCCATTTATAAAGCATGCTAACTTGGATGCCAAGAATCCGTTTTTGGCAGTAATTACCAGGGCAACAATCCGAACAAGTCAGCTTATAAATTTTTGGCGAGATGTACCTGCTTCTCAAAAACCATTACACGCCAATAAAGGGCTTCTATTTACAAAGGGCATTGGGGAAGCTCCGATCTTTCAGATGGCCACCTTTAGCCTGTGGGAGAATAAAAAATCGCTTGAAGATTTTGCGTTCGGGAGCAAGGAGCATAAAAAAGTAATTGCCAAGACACGAGAGGTAAAATGGTATAAAGAAGAGTTGTTCTCAAGATTTCAACCCTATAAGTCGCGAGGGACTTGGTTTGGCAAAGAGCTTATACCTTTTGGATAATTATTCATGGATTAGAATCCCGCAAAAAAGTAAACAAAAAACACTAGTTGGGCTACATATAAATTCACTGAGAACGTAAGGTCTCCTTTTAGTTTCAACAGATGAACAATGCCTTGAAATATAATAGCGACTACAAACCAGGTTATATAGTTCTTTAAGGGGACAATAGCTCCTTCAAAACTCCAGAAATCGAATCTGGGTGCGCTGTGCTCCATAAAGAAATCGAGCAGAACCATAAGTGCGGCTGCTATAATGATTTGCATACTTTTTTTACTGACAAGAAAAGAGGCAATAGAGGCCGTAATGAAGGTTAATAATGCCCAGGTTACTCCTATTAGAAAGGGGACGCCATCTAGTTTAGGGCCAAAGTTTGCACCGTACTCATATTCCCCAAATAATAATCCAAAATGAACACCAATCCATTCTACTAGCATTCCTCCAATCCAGAAAATACCAAAGGCAATGATTTTTTTAGAGGTGTTTATAGGATATACCCAGAATAAGAGTACTGAGGAAATCAAAAGATTAAGAGGGGTTTTACTTATAAACCAATCTTCATATCCTATCCCAATGCCAATTAAAGCGGTTATGTGGAATAACCAAATAATGGCAACAGCCCATAAATTAAACTTCTTATTCATAGCGGGTTTTGTTAGACGAGATACTTGGGACCAAATCTCCTACAATTTTCGCAGAGAGTAAACACAATGGAATGCCACCTCCGGGATGTACAGAACCTCCGCAGAAAAATAGGTTTTTAATACTTTTTGTAAAGTTGGGATGCCTTAGAAAGGCTGCAAACTGGGAATTACTAGCGGCTCCATATAGTGCACCACGGTAGGAACTGGTATTCTCTTCGATCCCAAC
>Ga0316204_10007429_pt1 | contig 16022 bp, 10 predicted proteins | sample 6monrhotite_MG_2_FD_205661 | JGI IMG/M metagenome (GOLD analysis project Ga0316204, IMG submission 205661) | Microbial mat bacterial communities from mineral coupon in-situ incubated in ocean water Damariscotta River, Maine, United States -... | ecosystem: Environmental > Aquatic > Marine >... | reverse complement strand
CTCCTTACATAGAATGGCTATGTTGCGTCGTCGCGCCTTGTCATGCGCAAAAAATGAAGTGCTCTAACACCTAAATCCCAAACGCTTTGGGTATATTAGGCTAATGTCTGAATTGGTATGATATGTGCCCTTACAACACACGTCATTTTTCTCTCTTAGACCTACGATATAGAATCAATTTTATTAACCTTTTAAAAAAAGTAATAAATTAACACTACATTTTATCATCTACCTGGAGGTAGCGATCATGCAGCACGGAACGACTCGTTTTCTATTTTTGCTTTTATTGATTTTATCCACTACACCCTCATTTGCTGATGACCCAAAAAACTTTAAAGAAGTCATGCAGCGAATTGAAGTCAATATGTCTAAGCTTGTTGGGCATATTATGAAAGAAGAATATGCTGACATTATTAAGATATCTGAACACGTTGCAAATCATGAAGAACCACCATTATCGCATCGATTAAGAATCATTGCTGAGTTGGGAACTGACTTTTCAAACTTCAAAAGCCACGATGATGATGTTCATATTAATTCAGTAGCAATGCAAGAGGCGGCAGAAAAAAAGGATATGGACGCCGTTATCGCTAGCTATGGTAAAACAATGCAAAGCTGTAATAATTGTCATAAAAAATATCGTGAGCGAGTGCAAAAACTAGATTTAAAATGATAAATATACCTGTAGCGTTTGGGATTTAGGTGTTAGAGCACTTCATTTTTTGCACATGACAAGGCGCGACGACGCAACATAGCCATTCTATGTAAGGAGGAGCAACGCAGTCATGAGAAAAAAAGGGAACGCTATCACACCTAAATCTCAATCGCTTTGGGTATATATCGCAACCCTCTATTTAATTCATTCTACATCGCACAAAATACTTCTCTAATTCTACGAGAAATAATACGGAAGAGGAGACAAATAAAATGTGTAACCAAATTGTTAAATCGATTGCTGTGGTGCCAAATAAAGACTGCATTGGCGGTAGATAGGTAAAACCAAGTTGGAATAGAATGAGCAGACCAATAGCAATCAGCACATATCGGTTACCCATTAATCCAGCACGGCTAAATATGGACTCTGTGATATAACGAGAATTAAATAGATAAAATATTTCAAACATGACCAGTGTATTCACAGCAACCGTTCGTGCATGTTCAATACTGGCACCTTGCTCCATCTCCCAAAGAAAAAGCCCCATTGTCCCACCCATTATAATGAACGAGACAAATATAACCCGCCAAATTAGGTAACGGGTGAGAATTGGCTCGTGCGCATCGCGTGGTGGCCGACTCATCACATTTTTTTCGGGCGGCTCAAATGCTAACGCTAATGCTAAAGTTACCGCAGTTATCATATTCACCCAGAGTATCTGCACAGGTGTTAATGGTAGCTGATGAAAACCAAATAAAATGGCAGCGAGAATTATCAGTGCTTCACCACCATTGGTGGGTAAAATGAAAAGGATGGCTTTTTTAAGATTATCGTAAACCGTGCGCCCCTCTTCTACGGCATAAATAATTGAAGCAAAATTATCATCAGCAAGCACCATTTCAGCAGCTTCCTTAGCGGCTTCGGTACCGTTGTGGCCCATAGCAGTGCCGACATCGGCGCGCTTCAAAGCCGGCGCGTCATTTACACCATCACCTGTCATTGCCACAATCAAGCCCTGTTCTTGCAATAGTCTGACTAAACGCAGTTTATGCTCAGGATTGACTCGTGCATATACATCAACTTCATGAACACGTTGACGGAGTTTTTCATCACTCATTGCTTCCAGTTCTTGTCCGGTGAGTACATCGTCGGCATTGAGGAGTTTCAATTGCTGGGCGATGGTTCTCGCTGTGGCGCCATGATCACCAGTGATTATCTTCACTCGGATGCCTGCCTTATCACAGGCTTGCACCGCTTGAATTGCTTCTACACGCGGAGGATCAATTAGGCCAAACATACCCAGAATAATTAAGTCACTTTCCACATCACTGAACGTTAGTTCCATCTGTTCATGACTAGCCGGCTTGAGCGCAATTGCTAATACTCGTTGACCTTGCTGTGCCATTTTTTCAATGCGAGCCAACCAATAATTTTTATCCAGTGGTAGATCCCCATCAATCGTTCTCTGAAACGCACACATTTCTAATACACGTTCAGGCGCACCTTTCAAAAAAATGAATGCGTCGCCGGTATGGCTATGGTGGAGTGTTGCCATAAAACGGTGCTCGGATTCAAAGGGTATAAGATCGGTGCGTGGATATTGTTTTTCCTCTATCTCAATATCCAACCCCGCCTTTAAACCTGAGACTAATAATGCGCCTTCCATCGGATCACCATGAACCAACCATTCACTCTCTTTTTGTTCGAGCGATGCATCGTTGCACAATACCGCGGCCCGGACGACTTCCAACAAAAGCGGCATGTATTCAGGAAGTACATCCTTATTTGAAATTGATATCGCACCATGGGGATCGTAGCCTGTGCCACCAAATTCAAACAGATTCTTAGCAGTAGCAATTGTACGCACGGTCATTTCATTACGAGTCAGCGTGCCGGTTTTATCTGAGCAAATGACGGACACGGCACCCAAGGTTTCGACGGCAGGCAACTTACGGATAATAGCATTACGCTGGGCCATACGTTGCACACCAATAGCCAGCGTGATGGTCATAATGGCAGGCAAACCTTCTGGTATTGCGGCTACCGCCAGGCTGACAGCAGCAAGAAACATTTCAGCGGCCAGATAATCTCGAACCAGTGAGCCGAAAGCAAAAGTAATAGCGGCAATACCTAAAATAGCTACCGTAAGCCAACGGCCAAACTGATCCATTTGATGTAACAGCGGAGTTGTTATTGACGCTACTTCAGACACTAATGTGCTTATGTGACCAATTTCAGTTTGTGCACCAGTCATAACCACTACACCAGCACCTTGCCCATGGGTAACAAGGGTACCCGAATAAGCCATACATCTACGATCACCAATCACACTCTGCTGTGCAACAGGATCAGTGATCTTTTCTACCGCCAATGACTCACCAGTCAGCGCTGACTCCTGAATTTGCAGCCCTTTAACACGAAACAAACGTAGATCTGCCGGTACCTTATCGCCTGATTGCAACAAAACAATGTCACCAGGCACTAGTTTTTTAGCTGGAATTGTTATTTGTCGGCCATCACGTTTAACCATTGCATTCGGAGAAAGCATTTGCCGTATTGCCCTCAAAGCATTTTCTGCCTTACCTTCTTGCACAAAACCAATCACAGCATTGAGCACAATCACACCGAGAATTACACCAGCATCCAACCAATGCCCGAGCATGGCAGTAACAGCACACGCAACAATTAATACATAAATTAGTACATTGTGAAATTGACAGAAAAACCGCAGCAGCGGGCCACGCATCTTTGTCTCAGGAAGTTGATTCAACCCATGTTTAGCAAGCCTGCTAGCCGCCTCTTTATTGGATAACCCGTCGACTCTTGTATCCAGGGACTCAAGAACGGTTTTTACGCTTTCAGTGTGCCGGTTTTTTGTTGTTAAAACGGATTCATTTGATTGCCCATTCGATTTTCTAACTGCTTTTAAAGACTGACGTGTAGCCATCGTACCTATAACAGACAAAATAATTAACGCCGCCAGCACAATCAACCACTCTACAATCGCAGTATCAAACCTCCACACAAGATCATCATTCATCGGAAAACTCTCTTAATAGGCGCAATTCTGAAAGAACATTATTCTAATCGGGGCATAATAATTATACAGCGTTTGATATTTAGTATTATTATATATTTGTGCTACATTAGAAACGCCTAATGATGGCACTTCACACCTTTGTTGTAGGAAAACTGTTCCGCCTTCATCCTTCAAAAGAAATCGAGGAAGAAAAATGGATTCAACAAATCAATTTGTTCCACAATCCAGGAAATCTATGTTGCCATCAGCGGATCGTTTGCAACAATTAGCGATCAGTGAAAGTGGCTTCATATTTGACCCTGTGTCAGGCCATAGCTTCTCTGTGAATGAAACGGGTATTATCATTGTTCGTTTATTACAACAAGGTAAAGATTTGCCCACTACTATTGCTGAATTACAAAACAGTTACAGTGAACAAGCAACAATTATTGAGAGAGACCTGATGGAATTTGTCAGTTTGCTACGTGAACAAGTTGATGCCAGTCTATGACTATAAGCAATCCTACAAGCAACCAATGTCGCGTTGCTATTACAGGTATGAACGCTAAGCCGGACAATCCTGGACCTGGCGTAGCCGTAGCGCGTTGCCTAAAAGAGACGCCAAATTTTTACGGGCAGCTCATTGGCCTGGGTTATGATTCTCTTGATCCCGGATTATATATGCAGGAGTTCATCGATGAGAGTTATTTACTCCCCTATCCTTCTGCGGGCGAAGATGCTTTATTGGCCCGTATAGAAGAGATCCATCAAACAACAACCATTGATATATTAATTCCCTGTCTAGATTCAGAACTACCTAACTTTATTCGCCTCGCTCCCAAACTAAAGTCACTCGGTATTAAAACGGTATTACCCGATGCAGATCAGTTTCGTTTACGCAGCAAAGACCGGCTGCCAGAGTTAGCAGAATTTGCTGACATTGAATGTCCTAAGATTAAAAGTATCACCAACATCGGTTTTTTTAACGATTGCGAGAAACAAGGTTGGGATTACCCGCTAGTCGTAAAAGGTATTTTTTATGATGCCTATATTGTGCACCACAAAGATGAAGCCAGTACCGCTTTCCGTAAGGTCGCTTCGCAATGGGGTTATCCAGTTTTGGTGCAAAAAATGGCTAAAGGAGAAGAATACAACTTAACAGCCATTGGAGATGGCAAAGGTAATTTGATTGCCCCGGTAATGATGAAAAAAATGGCCTTGACTGACAAAGGTAAAGCTTGGGCTGGGGTGAGTATTTTTGACCAAAAGCTTCTGGATGCAGCGATACGTTTAGTTAAGGCAATTCATTGGACTGGGCCACTAGAACTTGAAGTCATGAAAGATAGACAAGGCCACTATCAACTGATAGAAATTAATCCACGTTTTCCCGCCTGGATCTACCTATCTGAAGGTGTGCAACAAAACTTACCTTTTGCTCTGCTAAAACATGCCTTTGGTGAGCAGCCTTCCAATTATCCCGATTATCATTCGGGCATTTTGTTTATTCGATACGCACAAGAAAAAATTGTTTCCATTGATGAATTTGAAAATATTGTGATGAATGGAACCGGTAACAAAGCTTCAGGAACAGATGAATTATGACTGAACTAACAGAGACAACTGCGGCTAATAAAAAGCCCTGGGTAAAACCTACCTTAACAACACATAAATCTGGATTTATGAATAAATTCGGTAATGTCAGTTCTCATAATCACATAGAAGAATTAGATGGCATCGCAATTCCATCGTTAATCGAACAGTATGGTTCACCACTGTTTGTTATCTCTGAAAAACGTTTGAAGCATAATTATCGACATTTGTATGATGCTTTCGCCGATCGTTATCCCCGTGTGCAAATGGCTTGGTCGTACAAAACTAATTATCTTGGTGCAGTATGCAATACCTTTCATCAACAAGGTTCCTGGGCTGAAGTGGTTTCCGGTTTTGAATATGAAAAAGCTCGTGCCCAAGGCGTACCCGGACATCATATCCTTTTTAATGGACCACACAAAACGCGCGCCAATATTGAACGAGCTATGACTGAAGGCGCACATTTACACATTGATCATCTTGATGAATTATATTTGATCGAAAAAATTGCCGAGGAAAACAATAAAAAAATAGATGTCACCATTCGTCTTAACTTTGATACTGGGTTTACCGAGCCCTGGAGTCGTTTTGGTTTTAATGTGGAATCAGGACAGGCTATGGATGCCGCATGGCGAATTGCCTCCAGCAAATATCTTTGTCTGACAGGGCTTCACAGTCACATCGGTACCTTTATTATGGAACACCGTGCTTACACGAAACAAGCAGAAATTATGTGTGATTTTATGAACAAGGTAGAAGAGGAAACTGATTGCCAGATTAACAGCATCGACATTGGTGGTGGCTTTGCTTCGAAGAATGCGTTACAGGGTATTTATTTACCACCCGAACAGGTTGTGCCTAGTTACGAGCAATACGCTGAAGCTGTGTGTGATGTAGTTCTTAAAACAACGCATCATCGACAGCAGCAATCAAGACAACGGCCTTTGTTAATCCTGGAAACAGGTCGTGCGTTGGTTGATGATGCAGAGGTATTACTCTCCAGCGTTGTTGCCAACAAAAGATTACCAGATAGCCGACGTGCGGTAATATTGGACGCTGGTGTTAACACTCTATTTACCGCTTTCTGGTATAACCACCAAATTACACCCACGCGCATGTTAGACGGAGTCGTGGAAGAAACCGTTATTTATGGTCCTTTATGTATGAACATTGATGTCATCCGCGCCAGTATTATGCTCCCCCCTGTTGAGATAAATGATGTCGTAGTTATTTCTCCCGTTGGCGCATACAACAATACCCAATGGCTACAGTTTATTGAATACCGTCCAGCGGTGGTTTATATAGACACCAATGGCAATAGCAGTATTGTACGTAGAAAAGAATCACTGACAGATATTACCGGTCTTGAAGATATTCCTGAACACTTAAAACTAAACACTCAAATTTGAACAAGCAATAGAACTATGTTTACCCACGCCAAGTTAACAATTCTCGAAATATGTCGAGCCTATGCGCAAATTCTTTTTTTGGGTCATGCGTGGGCAGGCGCAGTTTGCATTGTCGCCACATTTTGGTATCCAAATATTGGTATATCCGGCTTACTGTCTGCGGCAATCGCCATCATCGCTTCACATCTGTTACGCATGCCACATGAAGATTGCGGCTTGCATATTCTCAACGCGTTACTGGTTGGTTTATCGCTTGGCGCATTTTATCAACTCGATACCCAATTGTTTTTTATTATTCTTGTTTCCAGTCTATTAACCCTGTTTTTAACTACAACGTTGATTGATATTTTTTGGCGATTAGGAAAAGTCCCCATACTTAGCCTACCCTTTATTCTTGTTGCATTCACGACAGCATTTGCAACAAAAAGCTATGTGGAGCTTACGCCTTATCTACAATTAAAGTTAGCCATTCCCAATATCAGTTATCCCTGGTTAGATGTTTTTTTCAGCTCGTTAGGTGCCATATTTTTTATCCCACACCCTCTGGCCGGCTTGCTGATATTTTTAGCCATACTAATTCGCTCGCGTTATCTCGCTTTGTTATGCATTAGTGGTTATATCGTTGGGTTAAGTTTTTTTACCTATTTAGCGGGAGAGCATATTGCAAACACTATTCAGTGGAATGGTTTCAATTTTTCACTGACTGCTATGGCTTTAGGTGGTTTTTTCACAGTGCCGTCACTCAGCAGTTTTTCCATCGCCATGCTGGGAGCCGCTATCGCCGCATTACTCACAACAACCTTACAAAATTTTCTCGTTTTATTTGGCCTGCCCGTTATGGCAACTCCGTTTTTAGCAACTACCTTGATAATTCTTTACGCCTTATCAAAACGGCAAATCATTGCGCTACCTCATCTAATGCTTGATGATCCTATTTCGCCGGAAGAAAACTATGAACGCGCGCGCATCAATCGAGTACGACTTGGAGAGAAGAACAGTGTTCCTGTAAATACGCCCTTTTATGGTGAGTGGCAAATTTACCAGGGCTTTAATGATCGTCATACCCACATCCCTCCCTGGCAACATGCATTAGATTTTTTCAAGGTTCAAGATGGGAAAAGTTTTAATGGTGAAGGTATTTCGCTTGAAGATTATTATTGTTATGGCCTACCGGTTGTCTCACCTGTCTACGGCACCATAATAAGTGTTCAACAAAACCTACCAGACAATTCACCTGGAGAGGTAGATACGAAAAATAACTGGGGTAATTATGTTTTAATTCGAATGCCAAATGGTTTGCACTTGCTGCTCGCACATCTAAAAATTCGTAGCATTACCGTCACCGAAGGGGTTAATGTTAATCCTGGTGATGCGCTGGCTAAATGTGGTAATTCAGGCCGCTCGCCTCAACCCCATCTGCATATGCAAGTACAAACCTTACCTGTACTCGGTGGACATACTCATCCGTTTCATCTCACCAGTGTTATTGTTGACAATGCGCAAGCAACCAAAATGTTTCAACTTATCGCCCACCCCACTACTGGCCAGACAGTTCATGCTGCTCTGGCTGATGAATATCTAAAAAATTGTCTACACTTTCCAGTTGGACGTATTTTCAATTTTAAATTTCAAGATCCAGAGCAAACAGTTAACCGACAACTAACAGTAGAGCTTAATTTACTGGGTGAGTTTATCTTGAAAAGTAACAAACTCGCACAAACTAAATTCGTTGAAACAGAAGAGTTATTAGCATTCTATGATCGCAATGATAAACAGGACAAATTTCTGGACATGTGGTTACTTACTCTAGGAGTAACACCTTTTTCTTCACAAGCCATGGTATGGCACGACTCCCAAAGCAGTAAATTACTACCTTTAAAACCCTGGCATCGTCTATTAATTCATATTATTAGGCCATTAGGCATCGGTATAAACAGTACTTATGAGCGTCGCTACGATAGTGAAAGGCAGCAATGGAATCAACTAGGTAATCACAAACTTGAACTTGGCTTTATGACATTTGAGGCAAACACCCAGATCAATATAGACAAAAAGAATAACCATATCACTATGTCGATGCAGTATATGAATAAACATTGGAACGCAACACTGATAGACATGGGGCAAGTTAAAGATGAAGGAATTCCATCATGGCAAACACGCATCAAATAACTAGTGCGTGTTTTGTGACTTTAGCATTGAGCTTCTGTAGCAATGTATTTGCAGACAATTGGACAAACAGTAACGATATCAAATCTACGTTTATTAACTATCAAGGCAACACAACACGTAAAAACCTAACTGATTTAAGTATCAATATTCAAACACATTATCTCGATAAGTTTGATTTGTTATTTGCTTATAACCACACAAAATTGAACGCTGGCCAGGGCAACAGTTCACGACAAAACCAGCTAACTGTTGGTGCAAATTGGTTTCAGTATTTTGATAAAATAGAAGGCAGAATTGGTTGGCAACTTAAAAATTATTCGCTAACTACTCCCTCCAATACCATTGCTGACATAACTAGCGGAGGTATAAGTTATTTAGATTACCAAAAATCTTTTTATCTCGACACCCTATTTACACAATCTCAATACATTAACAAGGTAATCAATGATTACACAGTGAATCAAGCTAACCTCAGCTTTGAATTTTCACCTAGACTAAAATCCAGCTGGTTGTCATTTCAATTAATTGCTATTGATAACGCTGATAATCTGTTATTCGACTCTACTCTATATTCAGCCAACTTCGAATGGACACAGTTTTTATATCGAACAGGATTTCCACTCCCCATGCGTTTTATTATTGGTTTACAAATTGGTGAGCAACGTTATTTAGTGTTACAACGTCTCAACTCAGTAAATAATAGTCCAGATGCGCAGACAGCATCTTACTGGGTAAATGCGACCTGGCATATAAGTGATAATTCCCAATTGGGTTTGAGTATCGCCACTTCTGAACATCAGACAGATCTGCAAGAAAAATACAATTCAACTTATTCGTCAATATTACTGAACATAAAATGGTGACTCTATGAAAAGCTGGTCTCTCAACATTATATTTTTTGCGGTGTATTTATCAAACCCTGTTATGGGCAATGAAAACCCTTGGGAAATATCCCACAAACTTGAACAAAAAGCAGACTACGCTGGTGCTACACAAGCCATACAAGGTGTTTTGAAGAATAATTTCCAACATGAATATGCACAAACACGTAGCGGATGGTTGAGTTATTTACAAAAAGACTACAGTACATCGGTATCTCATTATAAAACTGCTATAGAGATTAATCCTAAATCGTTGGATGCAAAATTAGGTATAACGCTACCATTAATGGCACAAGGTCGTTGGCGGGAAGCAGCCAACTATTCCAAAGAAGTGTTAATAGTGTCACCCCATCATTATTACGCGGAAATTAGGCTCATGGCGTGTGAAGAGGCTTTACTACAATGGGATGCTTTACTGGAACATGCACAAAGAGTGTCGCGCATCTACCCCACTGACGCAACAGTTTTAATTTATCTTGCTCGCGCGGCATCAGTTTCTGGTAATAACAACAAGGCAATTGATACCTATAAAGATGTATTGGAAAGATTACCAGGGAATCTTGAAGCAATTCGATTTCTGGCCTCAAATAACATCAAATAATAGATATACCCATAGCGATTAAGAATTAGGTGTAATTGCATGCTCTCTTTGCTCCATAGCTGTGTTGAAACTCCTCGCAATAGAACGACTATTACTCGTCATTTCGCCTGGCTATGAAACAAACTGAGCACACACTTAACACCTAAATCTCAAACGCTATGGGTATATTACGTTAATATGAAGAACTCAGCGTAATTATTCTAGGTTAAATGAATTTTCGGAGGAGCCCTTAAGGCAAATAAGCGCTACTCTTCGGAAGCTGTTGAGGGCTTAAATCGCATCGTAAATTTGGTCACCAGAAAATATTCGGTAATCAAGAACATGAAACCCTTTTAGTCTTCTTCGTCATCATCTGCATCTTCAATATACGTTGATACATCCTCTTTTCGACGACCACCCACATTTGGGTAGCGGTCTTTTTCGTGATTGAATAAAATTTCCAAACTGATTTTATATCGATCAAACGCATTTTGATAACGCTCTCTATCAGGAAACAAGGTATTAATATAGTCGACTGATAGCGACACAGGAAGTGCAACTAACGAACTAACAATTGCAACAGCGGCACCTGCTTTAATATCACCACCTTCACTCAGTGCCAAATAAAAGCCTGCAAATGTTCCAATGATTCCCATTAAGATTATCATGAAAGGTGCACGACTTATGATTGCCGATACATTTTCCATATTGAAAGACCTATAGACAGTAGAAAAATATGGGTTATTATCTAGCGCTATGTGAGTAATAATTTCATAATCGGGAACATCACTATAATTGTGATCAGAAACTTCATTGGCAGTCAGGTCAATCATTGTTTGCACCCCTTCCTGAATCCCAAACATGGATTCTAAGCGGGACCCTCTTAAATTTCTCTCCTTAATTTTTTTATCTTCTAAAATCCCCTCAGCTTCTTGAATAATCTTCGTCGCTTGGCCTTCGAGATCTCTCGCTTCGAACTTTAATCGTTCTGCTTCTTTAATTCTCGCCCTTAAAACCGGCATATACGCGCTATCTTTTGTATACATCGACACAGGAACTTTCATCGCAACACTAGCAACTTCAGGATCAAAATTGGCAGACATTGCAATTTCTGCTTGTTCCCGAACACTATTTTCATAACTCACTCTACGTAAACTTTTCTGCGATTTTTTCTTATACTCAAAAACTGAATAGTAGAATGCAATGCAGAATTTATTGAGTGCTTGTATTTTGAAATGCAAACCGAATTTAAAAATCAAAAATATTACAAATACCGAGAGAATCGCAACCACAAAAATAGACCCAATTAACTGGTTGGTCATTTCAATTCCACTGTAGTGAAACAACGCAATCGCAACTACCGTCATAAGTAAAAATAAAATTTTAAACATAACAACCTCGCTTAAAGCCGACTATTTCACGCTACTGATCTAAATTCATTTGGAATTGGAGTACAGCAGCTTGCTCCTGACTGCAATCATATTTAATACACTCGGCCCTTTTACCTATCAGTTCTTGAGGCACTGGTGTTGCGTTTAAAAACCCTTGGGCGGATATACCCATATCCTTTTTCAATTCGTCACGGTAAGGAAACTCACTCATAGACGGATCATTAAAAATAAAATTAAACATTGCTATAGCTCGTTCATTACTTAACTTAATATTGAACTTTCGTGCTTTCTCTGCTTCTGCAGACGAATCATTTATATCGATATATCTTCCTTTATAAACAGGCGAGGTTAAACCCGTAATCTTAAGCGCGCCAACATGTTTCGCTGCATCTTTATTTCCGTAAATACTTCTCGCGTATTTAGGAATCATGACTCGAAGTATCGCTTTCATCTCGTCTGTTAGCTCACCACGTCCTCGTTTAAAATATGACTGTTGAAAATGTAATTTTACTTTCCCGGTTTTACTATCTACTTCCACCGAAGAATTATTGAATTCTTTAAAATTGTCCTTGAGCTGAGTAACTATTTTTTCTTTCGCTTTTTCTGATTTAACAAATTTTTCGAGCTTACCTTCTAATTTCACCATTTTCTCTTTTTCAGCACCTAATTGAGCGGAGAAAGCCTCACCCGCTTTAGCAAGCGCTCGATTTTGCTCACCTCGGAATTTTGCTTCGTTCGCAGCTAGAGCTTTAGAGAAAGATGCTTGTGCGTTGCCTAGCTTCTGTTGTTTTTCAGCCTCTAGGCTGGCAACACGTTCGTTAAGTGCCTTATCATATTCGCGCTTGGCTCGATCCAACGCAGACTTTTTATCTGACGTTAATTTAGACTCTTTTGATGCCAAAGCGCTTTCATATTCACGTTTCGCACGCTCCAACGCCTCTTTCTTCTGTCCTTCCAATGCTATTTTCTGTGCGGAAAGTGCTTTTGCGTAACTCTGTTCTGCTTTGGCCAACTCTGACTTAGCTTTATCTTGGATTTTAGATTGTGTTGACTCAAGTGCTTTTTCATAAGCAGCTTCTGCTTGAGCTAACTCATTACGTTTTTGCGACTCCATCGCTGACTTTTGCTCCGCCAAAGCATCCGCATGTTTTTGCCTTGCTTCAGACAAAGATGCTTGTTTATCAGCCATCAATTGAACTTGCTTCGACTCTAGCGCCTTTTGATAATCTTTCTGTGCTTGCGATAATGATTGTTGTGCTTGAGATTCCAAAGCAGACTTCTGCGCGATTAACGCATTCGAGTAATCTTTTTGCGCTTTAGCAAGTGCTTTACGTCTCTCCTCAGCTAACTTGGATTGGTTTGATGCTATCGCTTGTTCATAAGATTTCTCCGCATTTTCGAGCGCCACACGTTTTTGAGATTCCATAGCACTTTTCTGTTCAGATAACGCTTGTGCATACTCTTGTTTCGCTTTTGATAGCGCTTGCTCTTTTGCAGCAGCTAAATTCGACTCCTTCGATTTTAAGGCTTCGCGATACTCCCGATGAGCGAGCTTTAATGCTTGTTCTTTTTCCGCTTCCAAAGCATCTTTCTGGTTAGTTAACGCATTTGCATGTTCTTCTCTCGCTTTTTCTAATGCCTGACGTTTAGCTTTAACTAAATTGCTCTGCTGGCTTTTAATTGCGTCATCAAACTCTTTTTTTGCTTTTGTAAGTTCTTGTCGCTTCTCTGATTCGAATGCCGCCTTCTGTTCAGTTAATGAACTCGCATGTTGACGTTTTGCCTTATCAAGCGCCTCACGTTTCTCACGAGCAAGTTCAAACTTTTGAGATGATAATGCATTCTGATAGGCTTCTTCAGCTTGTCTAAGCTCCTGCTTCCGTTGATCTTCCAATGCTGTTTTTTGTGAAATAAGCGCTTTGTTGTGTTCTTGTTTTGCCTTATCCAGCTCCTGCTGTTTCCGTTTTGCTAGCGTTGCTTTGTTGGATTTCAGTGCTTTATCAAACTCTTTCTGCACTTTAACCAATTGTTGTCGTTTCTGAATTTCTAACGCTTCTTTTTGCTCAGTTAACGATTTAGCATATTGTTGCTTCGCTTGAGATAGCTCTTGACGTTTTTGCTCACTCAACTGAACTTTCTGTGATTCAATCGCGGCTTGATATTCCTCTTCTGCGCGTTTGAGCTCTTGCTGGCGCTGAGATTCCAACGCATTTTTCTGGGTAATCAGTGCTTCGGTATGTTCTTCGTTAGCTTTTTCGAGTTCCTGCTCTTTTTGTCTAATTAGAGTCGATTGCTTAGTTTTTAGTACTTTCTCAAATTCCTGCTGCACTTTCGCCAGTTGCTGACGTTTCTGCTGCTGTATCGCATCTCTTTGCTCAGTCAACGATTTAGCATATTGCTGCTTAGCATCCTCCAACTCTTTTCTCTTCTGCTCTTTTAACTCTGCTTTTTGTGAGTGAATGGCTTCTTTATAAGCTAGCTCCGCTTTATCCAACACTCTTTGGCTCTGCGATTCCAAAATTGTTTTCTGAGCGATTAGTGCTGTGGTATATTCGATTTTAGCTTTCTCTAATTCCTGACGCTTCTGTTCTGCAAGAGAGGCCTTATTCGCTTTTATTGCTTTATCAAACTCTTCTTGAACTTTCACCAACTGTTGACGTTTTTGGGTTTCCAGTGCATTTTTCTGTTCTATTAATGATTGCTCATGCTCGCGTTTTGCATTTTCAAGCGCACGTCGTTTCTCCTCAACCAAAGTAACTTTTTGTGTCGATAATGCAACTTGATACTCCTCTTCTGCCTGGCTCAACTCTCGTTGTTTTTGCGCTTCCATAGCAGTTTTTTGCGCAATTAGTGCTTCAGAATACTCTACTTTCGCTTTGGCTAACTCTTCACGTTTTTTTCTCGTAAGGGATTTTTTGTTTGATTTAATGGCTTTGTCAAATTCACGCTGAGCATTCGCTAACACTTCTAGTTTTTTATGTTCCAATGCAGTTCTTTGATCCGTTAAAGCTTTAGCATGCTGACGTTCAGCTTCAGCAAGTTCTTCACGCTTTATTTCTGCTAATTCAGATTCTTGGGATGTTAAGGCTTTGTCTAATGCTTGTTTGGCCAGTTTCAATTCCTCACGCTTTTGTGCTTCTAAACGTGTTTTCTGCTCTACAAGATGATCCGTATATTTTTTCTTAGCATTAGCAAGCTCTTTTTCTCGTTGTTCCTCTAACTCTTGTTCTCGCGTAGTGAGGTTCTCTTTATACTCATTCTCCGCTTGCGCGAGTTGTGCCTTACGCTTTTTTTCCAACTCGTCTCGTTTTTTGGCATGATCGTCTTCAATATCTACCACTAAATCTTCGTAACTCTCAGTAAATTTTTTCTGCTCGTTTGCCAACATTTCGGCAAATTTCTTCATGAGCTCTTTTGCTTGTTCTTCCTGACGTCGTTTAATTTCTTCCAACGTTAAATTAGATTCTCTGGCTACCGCCCGGCGTTTCGCTTCAGCTTTTTTTTCCAGTTCAACCTGTTCTGCATATTCCTGAATCTGCTCTTCGGTCTCTTGCTTAACTTCAATAATTTCCTGACTCGAATAGAGCATAAATACCAATGCTAAAACAGCGAATAAATCAATTAGAGGAACTAGTGCCTCCGATGCCTGTGATTTATCGTCTTGGTTTTTCTCTGAGAGCATTTTCAATAATTACTTTAGTATTGAGCAATCAATGATCGTAAAACATAAGCAAATTGTGAAAAATCGATTAGTTCACACAGGAAGGGAGGATGTGTTCTCATTCTTGCAGTAAGTTGAAAATAGCAAAGCAAAACTGTCGACTATATCAACTTTCTAATTGCAAACGTGATGCTCGCAGCTTCATCCTAGAAAAAGCAGTTGGACGCGCAATTAGAATGCAGGATATTGTTTTGAATAGCGTACTAGCCCATGGATGGGCGTAGTTAGAACAATGCAGGAGCAATTGTCGAATGAAAAAAGTTGTCTTCACCTGGTTGGTGACACAAGCTTTTTTCATATAGCTAAGCGAAACAAGAGCCTGTGTTATATTTCGTGGATCAACTGCTTTTTTTAGGTTTATACAAAATGGTAAGTTGAGCATGGACTTGGAGTGTAAAAACTAATTTGGATAAGATGCTTAGAAATTTAATTCAGACTACCCTAATGTTGCATAGGATATCGGACACAAAGCTTATAGAGCTAGTATACCCAAAACGATTGAGATTTAGGTCTGATAGCATTCCCTTTTTTGTCCATGACTGCGTTGCTCCTCCTTACATAGAATGGCTATGCTGCGTTGCCTATAAGGATGTAGGCAAGGGGC
>Ga0316204_10007428_pt1 | contig 16029 bp, 19 predicted proteins | sample 6monrhotite_MG_2_FD_205661 | JGI IMG/M metagenome (GOLD analysis project Ga0316204, IMG submission 205661) | Microbial mat bacterial communities from mineral coupon in-situ incubated in ocean water Damariscotta River, Maine, United States -... | ecosystem: Environmental > Aquatic > Marine >... | reverse complement strand
TAATTTAACAGTGTTAAGCAGCCTGCACAGGTATTGAATTACTAGTGTGTGAGACCGTGTTGTCTTCGTTAAAGTAGATCATTCTTGGCTTATAATTAGCCATCTCGTCCTTAGAGATAGCACTATAGGCACAAATTATCACCAGGTCTTTTGGGTTTGCCTTATGAGCCGCAGCACCATTCACAGAGATAGTACCTGAACCCGCCTCAGCGCGAATAGCATACGTCACAAAACGCTCGCCATTATTGATATTGTAAATATGAATCTGCTCGTATTCATGAATGCCCGCCATATCCAGCAGATCGCTGTCGATGGCGCAAGAGCCTTCGTAATCAAGCTCTGCGTGGGTCACGCTTACTCGATGCAGCTTTGCTTTTAACATGGTCGAATACATAAAAAACCTATTACACGATACAAAATTGCAGTCAGTATACACAACTAGTGATTATTTCTCACCCCTATAAACCCGGATGTTATCAATCAACCGGGCCTTACCTAACCACGCAGCGGCAAAGATGAATAAATCATCGTCGCCTACATCAGGCTTGGTCAGGTTATCGGCGCTACGCACTTCAAAATAGTCAGGGATAAAACCATTATTGCTTAAATTCTCGCACACCAGATCACTAAGCTTACTAAAATCTTTGACTGTACCGGACTCAATAAGTTTTTTTGCCTTGCGCAATTCACGGTAGAGTGTCGGCGCTAAATCACGCTGCGATTCACTCAGGTAACGATTACGCGAACTCATTGCCAGACCATCTACCTCACGGCAGGTCTCTACAGCAATAATTTCAATAGGAAAACAGAGGTCTTTAGTCAACTTGCGGATCACTAAAAGCTGCTGATAATCTTTCTCGCCAAACAGGGCTATATCTGGCTGCACCATGTTAAAAAACTTGCTCACCACGGTTGCAACGCCATTAAAGTGGCCAGGACGTGAAGCGCCACAGAGGGTATCGCCAATCGTGGTCACAGCAACTTGCGTTAAACTCTTTAAACCATCGGGATACATTGCAGCCAACGTCGGAGCAAATAATAGATCAATATTATGCTCTTGCAGCTTTTCACCATCATGCTCTAGCAGCTGTGGATAACTGTCAAAATCCTCATTTTCACCGAACTGCAGTGGGTTAACAAATATTGATACCACGACCTTATTAGCCAACTGCTTTGCTTTGCGTATTAAACTGAGATGCCCATCATGAAGATCTCCCATAGTTGGGACGAAAGCAATTTTATCGTCCGAACAACGCCAATTATCCAAGACCGCTCTTAGCTCAGCGACGGTGTATACTATCTGCATCAATAACCCTTAAAAGCTATGCTGTTTTGCTGGAAAAGTAGCAGATTTTACAGCCTCGTTATAATTACGCAAAGCACTAGGGATATCCTCGGCATCAGACAAGAAATTTTTAGAAAACTTAGGACGCTTGCCCGGCGTAATACCAAGCATATCGTAAACAACCAACACCTGCCCATCACACTCTGGCCCTGCACCAATACCAATCACAGGAATAGAAACAGCCGCTGTAATACGCTGTGCTAAGTCAGCTGGCACACACTCTAACAACAAAACATCGACCCCGGACTCTTCCAGCGCTAGCGCGTCTTCCAACATGGCGTCGGCATCACTCACCTCACGCCCTTGCACTTTGTAACCACCTATTTTATGCACTGATTGGGGTAGCAATCCTAGATGACTACAAACGGGCACACCGTAAGCACTCAGCATACGCACAGCTTCAAGCATGCACCGCCCACCTTCCAGTTTAACCATGTGCGCTCCGCCCTCTTTCATCAAGCGGCCTGCATTGTGCAATGCCTGCTCAGGTGAGGTACAGCTCATGAAAGGCATATCTACCATTACCAAACTATTGACTGAACCTCGACGCACGGCACGACAATGGTAAACCATATCATCAACACTTACGGGTAAAGTACTCTCTTGGCCTTGAATCACCATACCTAATGAGTCACCCACCAGCAGCACCTCAACCCCAGCTTCCGCGATCAATTGAGCGAAACTCGCATCGTAGGCGGTCAAGCAACTGAAGCGCTCGCCGTTGGCCTTCATCTGTTTCAAAGTATGTGCGGTAATTGTTGAGTTCATAATTATTCCAAAACCTGGAGAATATGGTGGTACTATATCAATTTATTATACGAGATTTAAGCTGTTGTTATGCTGTTTTGAGTAGATGTAGGTCAGCTTGTGGACAGGCGCTAATTAATGTACTGAGCGATCCTTTCATAGGTACCTCTAGCAAGGGCGCTATCTCTTGTAATGGATACAACACAAAATTACGCTCAGGTAACCCCACATGGGGGACAACCAAATCGGGAAGATTGATGCACTGATCACCGTAAAGCAGAAGGTCCAAGTCCAAAGTTCGCTCCCCCCAGTGTCGCTGACGCACACGCCCCTGTTGGTACTCAATCTCTTGCAATGCATGCAATAGAGATAGCGCTGGCAATTGGGTTTCAATCTGCGCAACAGCATTAATGTAATCAGGCTGATCTTGTGGACCCATCGGCTGACTACAGTAAAGGCTAGAAGCCTTAAGCAAGCGCGACTCCGGCAAACTCCCCAGAGCCAGTAACGCCTGCTCCACCTGATTAACAGGATCTTGCAGGTTACTCCCCACGCCAATAAAGGCTTGGAGCGCTTTACTCACCTGTTGATTCATTCTTTGGGCGGCGACGACGGCGATGTGGGCCTCGGCGACGACGTGGCCCTTCTCTACTTTCACGCTTGCGCAATTCGCTCAACATATGCTCTTGATTTTCAAGATCGCAATCTTGAAAGCTTGCCCACCACTCATAAAGTTCACTCACCTCTTCGCCACTCTGGTGGCGCAGCTGCAAAAAGTCAAACGCGGCACGGAACCGTTGATTTTCTAACAGTTCAAATACCTTTTTTCCACGGCGCATGCCAAGTTTGGCCTGCATAATCCAAATCTCTTTGACTTGCAGTGACACTCTGCGCGGCATCGCGATGTATTTAACTTGCTGGCTAATAACTTCATCAGCGGCCTCTTGATAAGCTTGCATAGGCCGCATACCTTGCTCACATTTCTGCGCCACCAAGCTCCGCACTGACTCCCAAAGCAACACCGCCATTAGGAATGCCGCAATCACAGGCTTACCTTCAGCCACACGACGATCAGTATTTTCTAAGCCACGTGAGATGAAAACTTTAGGATATTCATGATCTTGTTCTTCCAAGGATTTTTCAACCGATGGAAATAGATATTGAAACAAACCATAGTGGCGCAGCTGTTCGTATGTATTTAGTGCATAACCATGTAAAAACAGCTTGCACGTCTCGTCAAACAATCGAGCAGAAGAGACAGACTCCATGAGCGGCGCACACTCAAAAATGGGTTTGGATGTCTCCTTGCTGATCACGAAGCCAAGCTTACTGGAAAATCTCACTGCCCGTAACATACGCACAGGATCTTCCCGGTAACGCTCTACAGCATCACCAATGATACGTAAGCGACCCGCTTTAATATCTGCCATCGCGCCAACATGGTCGACAACAGAAAAGTCTTTAACACTATAATAGAGGGAGTTAATCGTAAAATCCCGTCGCCAAGCATCCTCTTCCAGAGAACCATAAACATTATCCCTAACCAGCAAACCATCCTTGCTACGCCGCTCACCGCCTGCTTCGCTATCCCCGCGAAAAGTCGCCACCTCAATAATTTCTCGGCCAAAATAGACATGGGCAAGACGAAAACGACGACCAATGAGTCTACAATTACGAAAAACCTTTCTAACTTCTTCCGGGCTAGCATTGGTAGCCACATCAAAATCTTTTGGCTCACGACCCAAGAGTAGATCTCTTACGCCGCCACCCACCAAATAAGCCTCATAACCAGAAGAGTTTAGTCGATAGAGAACCTTGAGAGCATTCTCGCTAATGTGGGCACGAGAGATAGAATGATGATCTCGCGAAATAATTCTCGGAAATTCAGAGGGAGAGTGTTCCTTGGCGAATACACGCTTTATCAGGGACTTTACCTGATCAAACAAATTGTTAACTCCTGCTTTTTTGTTGTTATAGAGGGCAAAATATGCAACCACTTTAATGTCAAGGGTCATTCTACCCTTCCCAACACGACTTGCAACCATCTTCGCAAGTTTGCAATAGTAATAAAAAGTCCTTGTCTAGCAAGGCTATATTTGGTATTCAGGAAAGAGCTTTATTAATGGGGAACAATATGTCTAGAGAGTATGATGAAAAACGTGACTTCTTCCGCATGGCAGCAGATTGCGCATTAAACTTTAAAATCCAAGGGGATAGCGACGATACATTCTACACTGGCCAATGCGTCAACCTCAGTGCAGGCGGTGTACTCTTTCGCTCAGAGACCAAACTTGATCCCGGCTGCCTGATAGAAATCAATATAACACCGGATAAATCAGTCGTACCGCCACTACAAGCCGTTATCGAGGTCGCTCGTCGCGATGATTCCAGCGAAGCGACTCAATTTGAATACGCTGGCAGCATCAAACAACTACTTTGATTACCAACCGAAACGGACGATATCCCCAGGTGTTATGGTGATTTCGTCCGACTCCAGCTCAGCAATGGCAAACTGAGGCTGTACCACTTTGACCACCATTGACGCCATAGGGTGTTCCTTGATACCCAAATAGCGGCCACCCGGATCATCATAAGTGGGAGTACTATCAAGCTGGTAGGTCATGAGCGTGTCGCCGACACCTACCAGTGAGGTTGCCCCTGCATTGAACATAATATTACGCCCTTCCACACTGAGTACCCTAGCAGAGAAAGGCAATATACTCAGGTCATCAATAATACGCGTTGAAAGGCTATCCAATACTCGATCCATCACCTTGCCATAGTGGCTCACTAAAAACTCAACGCTACCAAAAGTAACCCCTGCCGCCATATAGCTTGCACCCGCAATACGTTCATTAATCCGGTGACGAGATATCAAAGCACCAGAAAGACCGTCATGCACCGCCACATCCAAAACAATATGGCGACTATCACGTAGCCATCCTGATTTAACGCCCATATCAAGAATAGCGCCACTGACCACAAACTGGCTGCCCAACTGTTCAGCTACTCGACTCACCACTTGCTGATGACTCACCTGCTTACCATTTAAAGCATGCTGATCAGACTCCACTAATAAGTAATCCGCCCCATCATGGGCCAACACCAGCCCAGTATTTTCCAAGCGCCGCTGTAACTCTCGGGCCAGTTGCACCTCAATCATAGGCATATCAAAGATTTGACTGCGATCTTTTACCTCAAACTGGGTAACAGAAAGCTTCTTACGGTAACGCGCCGCATTGCTTGGTAAACGCAACTTTTCATCAACCACCTGCGCACGAATGCGCACATAGTAGATACCATCCTCTTGCCACTCCTCAATCACCACCACATCTTTAACCAAACCCGCGGCACTCACTTTGGCGCTGTCTATGGCGATGCGATTGCCTGACATTACACTGGCACTATCAACCAAGGCCAGCGTCTGCAGCTGGGCCTGTCGAATCGCTTGTTGAATAGCGCTTTCACGGGCCTTGCCCTTAGCCCCTTTTTCAACAACAGCTTCACCACTAGACTCAACCAACTTAGCGTGTATCGGACTAATCATGCCCAATAACAAAACCAACAGTAGCATGCGTAGCAACATCACCCGCACCTCAATCAGAGAAGTAAAAATTAGCACTGCTGCGTGACTCACTCTGCTGCTCTTTATGGGCAGCTTCACCTTGCTGCATACCCATATTTTGCTGCTCATAGGCAGTTCGCGGCAAAGCGCCGTATTCGGGTGGCACATTCAGCAGCCCCTTACGCTTACGGTCAGCCAGAGCACGGTACAAAAAATCACGATCAACCTCTATCTCTACGATCGCTTCGTAGTTACCATCCTTCTGCGCCATGATACTCAACACTTTAGCACCCACCACATAAGCATCTAACAGAACTTTAAATTCATCTTGCTCCAGTACCATTTCACCAACAGTCGTCCCACCCCAAATACGCAAACCATGGATCCTCTCCGCCAGTGAGCGGTAAGCATCCAGCTTTGCTGCACGCATCGCCATTAGACGGCGATTTCCCTCAGGATAGTATTGTTTAGGTGGTGCTCCCCAGCCCCGAGCCGTGATCACCATCGTATCCATGGGTCGGTTATGCTCGCCCTCAAACAGTAACTGGGCCTGGCTAGCCTTATCCTGAGCCGAAATCACCTCAATCTCAGCAGAAGAGGCATTTTCATCAGGACCCGATGACGCACAGCCACTCAGCAACCACACCACCGCACTTACCATCAAAGGAAATCTATTCAAACTCTTCATTTTGCGCTCCCGAAGCGTTATCGTTCTAACGAGTCTCTAGAAACTCGTTGTCCAACGATCTCTTTGCACACGTTTTTTAGAAGAAATGCAAAAGTTATTCCAAATAACAACAGCTAGAGTGATAGGCAGTGGGCATATCCACTCAATCTCCAGATGTCAGATCATTTTGAATTCCCATTGAAGCGGAACATGTGAATAGCGAAAGGGTTTAATCAATTGTTAATGGCATATAATTTGCTCACGTCTAAAACATCGAAACAGCTCTAACCCCCTAAGGCATGAGATATGACAAACACCGTAATGCAAAAACGCCTCCTCGCCTTCGTTGCACTCTTTATCAGCGTAACCGCTAGCGCAGCACCGAATCATCCCAGTTGCTATCAACAACTGAATCTCAGTACACCTGAGGGTAATACCCATAAGGCACTTTATATATTAGTTGATCAAACCATGCCATTGAGCGCCACAATGCGCGCCAATCTCAACGACTTACTTTCAAGCCACCCTCAAAGCGGTGAGCAAGTTCGTATCGCCCGATTTTCTCCCAATACAAAGGGGCAATATACCGAACTGATATATGAAGGGGTACGTGATACGCCACCCAGCGAAGCCTACCTTTACCACCTTCGAGATGAAGATAAACAGGCCTTGTTAGCATGCATGGCAGATCAACAACAAAACCTACAGCAAGGCTTTAAAAGCGCCTTCCAAAGCAGTCTAGGGGTAATCAACACACAATTACCCCGCACCGAACTACTGCACGCCCTCAAGCGCTTAAGTGAAACGGTCTTAATTAACGATGATATTAATGATAAAACCGTATTAATCATCTCCGACGGCATGGAAAACAGCGAAATCACCAGCTTTTATCGACGCCGTACCATCGGAAAAATTAATTTTGAACGTGAAATGAGCAAGGTCAACCAGCACAACTTACTGGCAGATTGGCGTGGAGCCAAGGTGTATATGTATGGTTTGGGAAACATTAAAGATGAACGTAAGCACGTTAAACCAAGCCAATTAGCCCCACTGCTTGCTTTTTGGCAAGGCTACTTTAATGCTGGCGGTGCCATCATCAAAGAACTGGGAACCCCTGCGGTATTAAGTAGCCAATTATAAAGAGGCAAGCGGCAACCGATAGGGTGGCAAAAATATGCCACCCGGAGTTAATCTTTTCGCTTTTTCAGCACAAAATGAAACACCCCTTCGCATTCCCAACTCTTAAGCAACTCATGCCCTGTCACCTTGCTAAAAGCAGGAAAATCTTTCTTTGAACCTGGATCAGTCGCTAGTACATGCAGTACCTGCCCTGCCAGCAACCCTGCAATCGCCTTCTTGCTGCGCAAAATCGGTAACGGACACTCCAGACCACTCAGGTCCAACTCAAGATCATAATTCAAACCCACTCTCCCACTTCATCTACATTTAACATCGTTCTCCATTATAAGCTCTGGGAGGAACTTTCGGGAAAAATTCCGCTCTGAAATGTACTTGGTATATAAACCCGTCAATATAAACTGGGTGGTGTACTAGTAAGCCGTTATACTGACCACAAAGCCCAGAATAGATCTCATAATGCTCAAAATCACAATTACATTATTGCTGCTGCTCGGCCTCACATCCACTAGCGGAGCCGAAAATACGTTGGAGATCCCGGATATTGGGAATTCAGCCGATGCCATCCTCTCTCTCAAGCAAGAGCGAAAAATTGGCGATCAATTTTTACGTTACACCCGCCGCAATGTCGATCTAATGAATGACCCTGAAGTAGAGGCCTATATTCAAGCATTGGGAGAACGACTGGTCTCCTACCTTGACACCACAGAGCATGACTACACTTTTTTCGTCGTCAATTCTGCTCAAATTAACGCCTTTGCAGTACCCGGTGGGTATATCGGCATCAATGCGGGCTTAATCATCGCGGCAGATAATGAAAGCGAACTCGCATCGGTCTTAGCCCATGAAATTGCACACGTATCACAACGTCATATCAGCCGAACAATAGAAAAAAGTGCCAGCGTTAACCTTGCCACCATCGCCTCGGTACTTGCCGCCATAGCCCTATCCAGCCAAGGCGGTGATGCCAGCATGGCAGCCCTCAGTGTGGGCATGGCAACAGGTCAACAAGCCCATATAAACTTTACTCGTACCCATGAAAAAGAGGCGGACCGCATTGGCATTCAGCTATTAGCCGGTGCTAATTACGACCCCCACGGCATGGCACGTTTTTTTCAGAAGCTACATCAAGAAAGTCGTTACTATGAAAATGGCCTACCTGAAATCTTAATGACCCATCCGGTCACCCTTAGCCGTATTTCCGATGCTAAAAATCGTGCCGCCCAATACCAAATTGAAGGCTTAATTGATCAACCTGCATTCCCTATTTTTCGTGCTAAGGTGCGCACCTTAGTCAGCAATAAAACCCAACAACTCGAACAAGAGACGCTAACACTTTATCAGCAACAACCACTCCCCGAACTGGCCTACCAATTAGCCCTACTCGAGAACCTCAATGGTAAATACTCTCAAGCTGAGCAGCGTTTGCGACAACTCATTCAGCAACAGGGCGAACAGCCTTGGTATACCGTTGCACTGGCTAGTAATTTGCAACAGCTACACCAAGGAGAAGCGGCGCGGCAACTCTATCAACAGGCCTTGCAAATCTACCCTGGGAATAAAGGACTAACGCTCAACTATGCGGAGTTATTATTACAGCAGCAGGCCTATAGTGAAGCCGTGACACTTCTCAAAGAGCATCTACGTAACAGCCATCAACCTACCCCTGGCAGCTACCAGCTTTATGCTCAAGCAGAAGATCACCTAGGCAACCAAGCCGCCTCAGCCGCTGCGCTGGCTGAGTACTTTTTCCTAAATGGGCAAAGCGCTGTTGCAATTCAACACCTAGAAAATGCCATTCAAGCTGTTGATAATGACATCTTCCGCCTTCCCGCCCTGGAACAACGTTTAGCAGAGATAAAAGCAATTGCATTAGAAGAAAAATCACAAAACTAAAGACACGCCTTACTCCAGTCGATAATTCATAAATAAACAACAATCTCAGCAGGAATGGTTGATGTTCGATTACAAGCAAATACTTACAGCGCTATGCCTCCTTACCAGCGCACCACTATTACACGCTGAGCAGAGTGCCGGGCAGCAGCTCGCTTTAGATAGTAATAAAGGTAATTGCCACGCCTGCCATAACCTACCCGGCAGCGAAAACAGCGGTAACATTGGGCCACCCATTCAAAATATTGCGCAAAAATACCCTGACATCAAACAGCTACAAGCCTTCCTCCACGACCCAGCACTAACATACACCAACACCATAATGCCCCCATATGGGCGGCACCGAATTCTCACTGAGGATGAAATTATTGAAATCACTAAATTCATTCACTTACTGTAGAGACCTTGATGCCACTTTCCCGACGTACATTCATAAAAGGACTACTGGGATTTTACACTGCCCTACTACCTCAATCCCTAATGGCCATTTGGCCCAAACAAGCTTTTATCGCAACGGAAGTGGATCAGGCATTACAGACGCTTTATGGCGATAGCACACTCCAGCCAAGTGATGAAATTGATCTTAAGTTAAACAAGCGCGTAGAAAATGGCGACAACATTGCCGTTAGCGTTTCAACTACGCTAAAGAGCGTAGAAAGCATTACGCTCCTGGTAAAAGAGAACAGCCCCCCTCTAGTCGCAAGCTTTAATTTTGACAACGAGAGTATCCCTTACCTGAGCACCCGATTTAAACTAAGCCAAAGCAGTGAGGTAATAGCCATAATAAAAACACCCCAAGGACTTTTTAGCCATCAGCAAAAAATTAAAGTATTATCGGGCAGCTGTGTATGAGCACCAAAAAAAGCATTACCATTCGCGCTAAAAGAAAAGAGTCATTCACTGAGGTGCGACTTATCATCGCTCACCCAATGGCAAGCTCACACTGTAACGAACAACTAAACGGCTCAGGTACACCTGCTCACTTTATTCAAGAATTGCGCTGCTATTATAAAAAGAGACTGATGGTGACGGTACAAATGGGACCCGCTATCGCGGGAGACCCCTATTTTTCATTCCGATTCCAGGGTGGACAGCCAGGAGACATCGTCACCGTCGGTTGGGTCGACAATCAGGGCAATAAAGATAATCAGGATACTGAAATACACTAACAACCTGCGAAGGGTCGCTAGCTACAGAGGAAACGCTTGTGTTTATTTACATCACCACCTTACTACTACTTGCCCTTCCAATGGTAGCCTCTGCAACACCAGAAGATGACCAGCAACAGCTACAAAACTATTTCCTGAATAAATCCCCAGAGACACCCCTACACAGCTACGCCTCTGACCACCACAACTTAAACAACGCTCATCTTTCAGCTCAACCGACATACACTCATCTCAACCAACTCGGTCAAAAGCTCCTGTCTGCCAGCTTTGATAATGGTCGCAGCTATGCTTATTGCTTCCGTAGCAACGGCATCAGCATTGGCAGCGATTACCCCTATTTCGATGTGTTAAGCTCTCAGGTGAGAACCTTGGCAATGGAGATTAACCAATGCCGCGAAGAGAACCACGAAACACCCTATGCCTACGATAGCCCAGAAATGGAAGCGATATTGATTCACATGATGGAGACGTCACGCAAAAATATCGTTAATGTAATCATGCCCAATGACAAAGCGGCCGAGCAAGCCTTTTATAAAGGTAAACAACTCTTTTTTTCACGCCGCGGCCAATTAGACATGGCCTGTGCCCATTGCCACATCGACCATGCTAGCAAACGTTATAGCGGTGACATCATTCCACCCGCACTGGGTTTACCGCTGCGAATGCCGCGTTATAATAGTACCAACGAAGAGGTGACAACCTTACATGAACGATTTAATGAATGTTTAAGCTACACCAAAGCCAGCCCATTCTCTTTACAAAGTGAAGAGCTGCGCAATCTAGAGTTTTACCTCTTTTATGTAAACAATAACCTTCCCTTTAATGCACCGAGTATAAAATTGAGCACTAAATGAGCAGTACAACTCAAGAAAACCAAGCACAGCGCATCAAGTTTTTCCGTCTCTTACTCGTATTACTCTACGACAGCCTTGCGTTGGTCGGACTACTCTTTTTAGCCAGCATTGTAATGTTATTAGCTCGAATGGGAGAACCTGTTGAACCTGGTACTTGGTGGTTTAACTTCTATCTAATATTCACCGTCTATCTCTATTTTGCCTGGTGTTGGCATAATCGCGGAGGCCAAACCCTAGGGCTAAAAAGCTGGAAAGCAAAGGTAGTCACCCTGGAAGGTGAAAAACTCGACTGGCAAATATCGATGTTACGCTTTGTCGGCGCAATACTCTCCTGGTTACCCCTTGGCCTCGGCTATATCTGGATGCTGTTTGACAAACAAGGACTCACTTGGCATGACCGCCTATCAGGCAGTCAGATTATTATGCTCCCCAAAGAAGCAAAAAAAACCACACCTTCAACGCAACCTACGGATCAATAACCAAGCACTAATGGAAACGATAATTGTGGGCAATAACGCACTCAGCATCGCGCTAAATTCAAACACCAAACCAATGTAATTACTCATTTGATTGAGCAGGTGGAAACTCAAGCCGATCAGGGTACCGACCAACACCCGCTGACCAATGCCCACGGAGCGCAATGAACCCATCACAAACGGCACCGCTAACATCATCATTACCAGTGTCACAAGTGGCGTCATCACCTTGCTCCACAGCGCCATTTCATAGCGGCTTGCAGCAAGCCCATTTTCCTGCAAGTAATTCACATATTGGTAGAGCCCCCATATAGACTGGGCATCAGGGTCAAGTTGAACAACTTCAAGCATTTCAGGGTCAAGGGTCGAACGCCAGGCAAACTGCTGAACACGGCTATTTACTTCGCCACTGACAAATCCCATTACTTCCATATTCTGCAGCAACCAGTGATCATGCTGATACGCAGCATGCTCCGCACGGCTGACTTGCTGCAGCGTATTATTTTCAGCCAATCTATAAATAGTCAGGTTAGCAAGCTGAGTAGGGCTAATAACATCTTGGATATGAATAAATTGATCGCCATCTTTAGCCCAAACCCCTTGACCACCCTGACGCATAATCTCGCCTGAAATCGCCTCACCACGCACCTTTTGGGCATGTTCTTCTGCATAAGGAGCTACTCCCTCACCCAGAAACAAGGCAAACATCATCATCAAAATGCCAACCTTACTCACCGACCAAAGCAAACGATTTAACGATACCCCTGCAGCACGAATCGCCGTTATTTCACCATTGCTGGCAAGCCCCCCCAACCCCATAATGCAGCCAATCAACGCCGCGATAGGAAATAATTGATAAGCGATGGGGGCGAGGCTAAAAAAGACATATTGCATCGCTTGCCATACCCCATAGCGACCACGACCCACCTCGCCCATCTCCTCGACAAAACCAAAAAAGGCAAACAGTGACAGTAGCACCGTTAAACTAATGAGCACTCCACCTGCAATGGCACTTGCTATATATCGATCCAACAACCTCACAGGTGACGCTCCTGGCGAACTGGCCACAAATCACGCCAGCCATAACGACGCACATAGAGAGATGCAATCAAAGCCAAAGCAAGCCCGTGCACCCACCAAAGTCCAACCCAATTAGACACCTTTCCAGCCCCTATCCAGCTCTGCCCTACCCCCATCAAATTGCTATAAACGATATATATCAGCACCGCAATAAACAGCTTAGCAAAGCGCCCTTCACGGGGCGTGGTATAGCTCAACAATACCGCTAATAAAGAGAGCATGATGACCGACACAGGCATCGCCAAGCGCCAATGCAATTCAGCTTTATCCTTCAACGCGTCAGAGTGCCACAACTGCTCACTCGAATAAGCTTTCCGTTTACGTGAAGCAGGGGTTATCTCTGGCCGTTCAATACGCACAGAAGCCTCTTGGTATTCGTAAATCAATAAATCACCACTCTCCACATCTTTCTCGTAGCGATAGCCATTCAGCAGAACCAAATAACGCTCACCACTTTGTGGATCAATAATTTGTCGGGCACGGGGCGCGCTAAACACATCCAGCGCATCACCACTACCGCCCTGAATAAAGACGTTATACATCTCCTTTTTATCGTCGGAGACCCCTTCTACGTAAAAGACTCGTTCACTATCTTTGATACTATTAAAGCTACCCGCACTAATGCCACTTACCTCACTACGACTGGCCGCAGCATCGGTCAATTGATAGGTATACTCCCGGGTGCTAGGATCAACGTAAAAGGTAAACACCGCCACGAATCCTGCACACAACAAAGCAGGCCCCATGACTAAACGTAAAAGCCTCACACTACTCAGACCTGTCGCCGAGAAAATAGTCATCTCATTATCTTTGTAGAGACGCCCAAAGGTAAGGATCACGGTAATAAACCAGGCAAATGGCAGCAACTGCCCCAATGTGCCAATCAATTTAATCGCCAACAGTTGTAATACTAAGTCTGCCGCCATATCTCCAGATGCGGCATCCCCCATATAACGAACAAAGGTATGTCCTGCTAAAATCAGCATCAACACAAAAAAGACTGCGCTGAAAGTGGAGAGCAGCTCCTTCCACAAATAACGTTTGATAATCAAAATTGAACTCGTTTGCCCCAGGCAGATAAACCATTATGGTTCTAAATGTATCGCAATATGATAATCTTGCCTCCAGCAAATCACAAAACTTTCAACGCGTTGCCCATATTTAATAACGCGCAAAAGGATCGTTATGGAATTCCAAGCCAAAACTGCACAACCTGATACTCTGGTAAGCGACTGCATTGTTATCGCACTGTTTGAAGACAATCAGCTCTCTAGCAGTGCTGAAACGTTAGACAAAGCCTGTAATGGCCGCATCACCACACTACTAAAACGTGGCGATGCCAAAGGTACCGCAGGCAAGGCGCTGCTATTAACCGGACTACACAACGTTGCAGCCGAGCGTATCCTCCTAGTTGGCATGGGCAAACAAGGTGAAACCAGCGCCAAGCAGTTCCGCGAGGGTGTCTCCGCGGTCATCGCGATACTCAAAGAGGGTCCTGCTAAAAATGCCTGCTATTTCCTAAATGAAGTTGAAGTATCAGATAAGGATGATAACTGGAAAATCCGTCAACAGGTCGAAATTAGCTACGCCGCAACCTACACCATCGATCAATTCAAGAGTGAAAAAAGCCCCGTCATTAGCCTGGACGAGATCCACCTAATCACCTCAGATAGCCGCAGTGTTGCCCAAGGTGCAGCTACCGCACATGGGGTCGAATATGCAAAAACCCTGAGTAACCTACCAGGCAACCGCTGCACCCCTAGCTATCTAGCAGAGCAAGCAGAGCAGTTAGATAGAGAATTCGATAGCGTAACAAGTGAAATACTTGACGAAGCAGCAATGGAGGCATTAGGCATGGGCTCGCTACTCTCCGTGTCTCGGGGTAGCCGCCAACCTGCCAAGCTGATTGTTATGCAGTACCAGGGGGGTAAACAGAACGAACAACCCATTGCTCTGGTAGGTAAAGGACTGACCTTTGACTCCGGCGGCATCTCGCTCAAGCCTGGCCCTCAGATGGATGAGATGAAGTACGACATGTGCGGTGCCTCCAGCGTATTTGGGGCAATTAAAGCCGCTGCCGAACTACAACTGCCCATCAACATTGTCGGTGTAGTACCCAGTAGCGAAAACATGCCCGATGGCGATGCCAGCAAACCAGGTGATATCGTCACCTCCATGTCAGGCCAAACCATTGAAATACTTAACACCGATGCGGAAGGTCGACTCATTCTGTGTGATGCCCTCACCTACACCGCTAAATTCAATCCAGCCGTTGTCATTGATATCGCCACCCTGACAGGCGCGTGTATCATTGCCCTAGGCGGACAAGCCACTGGCCTAATGAGCAATAACCAAGCTTTAGCTGATGAGCTACTGGCAGCGGGTCAGCATTGTGGTGATCGTGCGTGGCAATTGCCAATTTGGGAAGAGTACCAAGAGCAACTCAAAAGCCCCTTTGCTGATATGCAAAACATTGGCGGACGCGAAGCAGGCTCTATTACCGCCGCCTGTTTCCTATCTCGCTTTACCAAGGAGTACACTTGGGCTCATTTAGATATCGCGGGTACAGCATGGATCAGTGGTGCAAAAAAAGGCGCAACAGGTCGCCCTGTACCACTGTTAATGCAATATTTAATCAATCGCAGTAACGGATAAATAAGGATGCTTTCGGGGTGGGCTTTCCCACCCCTGCCACACCTATGACCCAAGTCGACTTTTACATTCTCAAAAATCAGCTCGATCAAGGCATGGAGCTACTCACCTGCAAATTGGCAGAAAAAGCCTATTTAAAGGGACACTATGTCTACATCCATACCGCCAACGCAGCACAGTCACAACAGCTTGATGACCTATTGTGGACGTTTAGAGAAAATAGTTTTGTCCCTCATTGCCAGCTACTCAACGACGAAGATCAAGCCAAAGTAATGATTGGTCATGACCGAGAGCCACCGCTTGAATTCGATGTATTAATTAACCTTGTTGAACAAGTGCCGCTATTTTTCAGCCGTTTCTTACGTGTTGCCGAGATCGTCGGCAGTGACGAACAGCAAAAACAGCAAGCCCGTACACGCTTCCGTTTCTATCGCGATCGCGGCT
>Ga0316204_10007427_pt1 | contig 16032 bp, 13 predicted proteins | sample 6monrhotite_MG_2_FD_205661 | JGI IMG/M metagenome (GOLD analysis project Ga0316204, IMG submission 205661) | Microbial mat bacterial communities from mineral coupon in-situ incubated in ocean water Damariscotta River, Maine, United States -... | ecosystem: Environmental > Aquatic > Marine >... | reverse complement strand
GACGGCTACGCCGTCGCCAACAACATCAAGCTGGCGCAGCTGGACTCGCAGGTCACCAAGATCGACGAGCAGGTGAAGAAGGCCAACGGGCAGAACGGCAAGAACGGCCAGCAGCAGAACGACTAGGCAGGAGCACGAACCATGAAACTCACACAACTTCTCCTGCCCACGATCGCGCTCGGCGCTGCCGCCGTGATGGTCGTCCCGGCGCAGGACGCCAGCGCCTGGGCCCTTCTCGGCCACAAGCTGAACATCGCGCAGCGCGACTTCCGCGTGTTCAACAACTTCACGGACAGCACCGCGAACAACAACAACACGCCGGACGCGAACTTCCCGGGCTACCAGGGCGCCGTCATGGCGATCTGGAAGGGCTGCGTCGAGTGGGGCTCCACCTCCCACGGCAACGGCGCCGGCGACCCGAGTCAGTCGGTGCTGGGCTCCGGCGGCGCGAACTTCGACCCCGCGTTCCAGGGCCTGGCGATCGAGGTCGGGACGGGCAACAGCAACACGCACTCGGAGCTCAGCGGCTCCTCCGGCGGCACGCTCGCCTTCATGGAAGGCGGCTCGAACGGATGGCGCATTCGCTACTACCGCGGCTGGACCTGGGATGACGGCCCCGGAACGAGCTTCCCCGGCAATCGGATCGACCTGCAGGGCGTCGCGTGCCACGAGTACGGGCACGCTACCGGCATGGGGCACTCCGGCGCCTCCGGCGCGACGATGCGACCGAGCATCTCCGGCACCGGCACCGGCCAGCGCTCGATCAACAGTGACGACATCGCGGGTATCCAGGCCAACTACGGCGCCGCGGATGCTCTCAAGCCCGTCATCACCGCCCTCAACGTGACCGGGAACCAGATCCAGATCGACGGCTCCAACTTCGACCCCACCGGCAACGAGGTCTGGTTCACCCAGGCCGGCTCCGGCGGGGACGGCATTCCGATCAAGGTGACGAACGTCACCTCGAACGGGACGCAGGTCACCGTCACGATCCCCGCGGCCGCGGGTCCGGGCGACGTCCTCGTGCGCAAGAACGGCACCGGGAACAAGGCGCTCTCGAACGCGTGGCCCTCCGACCTCCAGTCGTCGAGCAGCTGCCTCACGCCGTCGAGCTACTGCACGGTCTCCCCGAACTCCGTCGGCTCCGGCGCGGTGATCGGCTTCTCCGGCACGGCGAGCCTCTCGGCCAACAACCTCGAGTTGATCGTGTTCGGTTGCCCGGCGAACAAGCCCGCGCTGTTCTTCTACGGTCCGACTCAGATCAGCCAGATCTTCGGCAACGGCGTGCGCTGCGCAGGGGGCGCCATCAACCGTCTGCAACCTCAGTCGACCGACAGCATCGGGTTCGCCACCCAGCTGCTCGACCTCAATGCCGCCCCGTTCAACGCGGGCACCGGCGCCGCAGGCGTTGGCGTGAACCACAACTTCCAGTTCTGGTACCGCGACCCTGCCGCCGGCGGTGCGGCCTTCAACACGAGCGACGGCCTGTCCGTCACCTACTGCCCGTGAGTCGCGCTCGCCCCTAGAGGCGACGACGACGATCGGCGAGCCCGGCCCCCGCGAGGGAGCCGGGCTCGCTCACATTGGGCCGCTCCGCCGACTCACGCCGTCGGCGCTCGACGATGGGCCGACGCGCAGGCGGCACCCGGAGCTCCCGAGCCCCGAAGCCCCGCAGCGGTGGTCCGCTACGGGCGGTCGGCCACCCACTCGAGCTCGAGGAGCACGGCGGCGTGGTCGGACGGGAACTGGCGCTCGTCGAGGGGCAGCGCGTCGTCCTCCCACACCCGCGGCAGGACCTCGCCCGCCCGGGGCACGAGACGCCAGCCGCCCGCGGGAGCCTCGGGGTTCCTGAGGTAGAGCCGATCGATGCGCTCGAAGCCCTGATCGCCGCCGTCTCCGGCGACGCGGAAGAGCGGAGACCAGGTGATCCCCGGGCGCTGAACGGGGTTCGGATGAACCGCGCGGTACACGTCGGAGAAGCCCCGGGCCGCCACGGCGCGGCTGACGGGCAGGTCGAGCGCGCGGCGATGCTTGTAGACCCGCGACGTGTCGAGCGTCCAGTCGAGGTGCGAGGGCGTGTTCCAGTCACCGCCGACCAGCAGGGGCACGTTGGCGGCGAGGTGTCCCTCTTCCTCCAGGAACGCGAGCAGCGCCTCCGCCTGCGGCAGGCGAGACGAGCGCACGCTCTCCGCCTCGAGCAGGTCCGCGTCCGACCGATCGGGCTCGTCGCGGAGCTCCCGGGTCAGGTACGCCCGGTAGTCGAGCCAGATCGAGAACGCCACGAACTCGCGCCCCTCGGCGTCGCGCAGGCGCGCGCCGACGCCGTGCCAGTCGTGGTGGAAGAAGGTCGCCTCGAGGTCCAGCGGCGTGAGTACGCAGAGGTGCGGACTCGTGCCCTGGTGGGCGTTCCAGCCCAGCTCGTCCGCCATCCAGCGCCCGGTCGTCGGCCGATCGCCGTCGATGTCGTAGCTCTCCTGCAGGAGCACCACGTCGGGCCGCGCGGCTTCGACGACGGCCAGGATCTTCTCGGGCCCGTCCGCGAGCTCGTTCCCGCCGCGCCACACGTTCCAGACGAGGACGCGCAGGGTCCGGGTCTCCGCGGGGATCGGCGTCGAGGCTTCCGCGCTCGTCGGGGCCGCAGCGCCGCGGTCCCCCGCCGACGACTCCGGCGTACGGCAGCCCCACCCGGCGAGGGTGACGACCAGCGCCGCTGCGAAGGCACGCGTCACTCGCATCCCGGGCGACTAGACCGACTGGATGTAGTACACGGTGACGACCGCGACCACGGCGAGCAGCGCGCCGATCCAGGTCAGCTTCTGGCCGTTCTCCGGCTTGCGGAACGCCATGCCGGAGAGTCCGGCGATGCCGAGCCAGCAGACCAGCTTGATGATCATCCAGGACGGGAAGCCATAGCCGCGCTTGGCCGCCAGGCCGAAGCCGGCCACGAGCACGATCAGCGCCATGATGCCGGTGACGCTCATCAGGAACTTGCGGCGCTCCGGCTTGGGCGCGGCGCAGGCCTGGAAGGTGAAGGCGACGAGCAGGACGGCGCTCGAGACGTGCAGGATCTGGTAGACGAGGGGGCTCATGCGGGGAGGGTAGCGTCGGAGAGCGGAGGGTGGAGGGATCGGCTGCCTTTGCTGTCGGCTGGGACCCGGAGCTGGGCGGGGACTCGGCCCGGGCCAAGCCCTTCCTCGAGGGCGGCGGCAGGCGAGGGAACCCCGCGCGTTCGGAGCCTGTCCGAGGCCAGCACCGGAGTCGACAGGCGAGATCGCCCCCCATGCCCGCCCCACCCGACCTCGGGGTCGGTGGAGAGCTGGCAAGAGGTCGACCTCGAGGCGTCCTGACCGGGGTTCGCGGGAGGGCCGGGAGTGGATGCCCCGAGTCGGCCCCGCGAGCCCAGCGGGCCGCAGAGGACCTGCGACGTCCAGGCTGGGGCACCCCGGAGGCGGGCGGGCCCCGCCTCGAGGTCTCGGGCCAGCGGCACCCCTCCGCACGCGGTCGCCGGGCTCGGGGCCGCAGCTCGCCCCCATCGAGAGGCACGAGCAAACGAGAAGAGGGGCCGCGAGCTCGAGCGCTCGCGACCCCTCTGGTCTGGATCCTGTGGACCGGTGCGTCAGGCGCCTAGTCGCAGAGGTCGACGTGCAGGCCGTTCGAGTAGGCCAGGTTGCCCGCGGTGCCGACGTCGCGGCAGAGGGCCTGGAAGTAGATCTCCTCGCCCGACGCCGAGGCCGGAATCGTGATCGGGATGCTGGCCTTGCCCTGGCCGTCGAGGAAGACGGGCGTGAGGCGGTTGACCGTGCCGCCGACCAGGAAGAGGCCGCCGGCCATCTGGATCTGGCGCGACTCGGTGCCGGCGAACACTCCCATCATCACGTTCGGGACGCCGTCCGTGATCTCGAGGGTGAAGTTGCCGGCGGAGGCGCTCGGCGTGCCCGAGAAGGACAGCTTCATCTCGTTGCCCGAGGAGTTCGGGATCACGTAGCCGTAGTCGATCGGCGGCGGGCACGGCGCGCTCGCCAGCGTGATCGAGGTCGACTCCATCAGGACCGGCTCCGACTTGCCGTACGCCTCCCAGGCGCGGTAGGCGATCATGCCCGCGTTGTCGGTCGTGTTGTTGTCGCGGAGGAACTCGATGTATTCCTTCGCGGTCGTCTGGTAGTAGAGCCCGATGTCGACCGAGGCGGTCCCCGCCGGCACCGTGAACTGGGAGTCGTGCCAGAACTGCTCGTCGTAGTACTCCTCACCGATCACGAACGAACCCGCAGCCGCGAAGGCCGCCTGGTTGAAGCCGCGCGGCGGGATGCGGTTGTCCTTGAGGATTTCGTTGACGAGCGCGAGGTGGAAGCTCTTGCCGGCCGGCAGGCCCGTGACGCCCGACATGTAGTCGTCGAGCCCGAAGTCGGCCTTCCAGACCATCGTGTTGTTCGCGCTCAGCGAGGCGCTGTTCAGGTCGTAGGCGCCGCGCTCACCGATCTGCTGGCCGCCAGCGTCGAGGTAGCGGACGTTCAGCCACATGCGGCGACCCTCGGCGTAGCCCGTGGGCAGCTTGTGTCCCGAGTTGTTGAGCACGCGCACGACGATCTGGCCGTTGCGCTCGAAGGCCTCGAGCTCCGCCGCGTTCTGCAGCATCTGCTTCGTGCGGTTGATCGAGGCGTCGACCGTCGCAGCCGTGAGGCCCGTCTCGAAGTCCGGGTACAGCGAACGAACCGCGCGGAGGACCCACGTGTTCGCGCCGTTGAACTGGTGCAGCGGCAAGTCGTTGCGGAACTGCGCGCCCCACTGCGGCGCGGCGGCCTCGCCGCTGCCGTCGGGCATGTGGCAGTCCTGGCAGCTGCTGACTGCCGTCTTGTTGCCGCCGAAGAGACCGTTCATCTCGATCTCCTCCTTGGCGAACTGGCTGCCTTGCCACTCGCTGAAAGTCCGCTGCTCCGGGAAGTAATCCGCGCGCTCGTGCGTCGGGTGCTCCTGGTTGACCGGGTTCAGCTTGTAGCTGCCGTCCTGCTGACGGGAGAAGGCGGGGTTGCCGACATCGTGGCAAGTTCCGCACATCGCGGACTCCCGGTGCCACGGCGACTCGCGCCACAGGTGCCACCCGAAGCCGGGCCCGAGGTCGAAGGGGCCTCGGCGGTTGTCGTCGGGATCGACGATGTACTGACCGGTGTGCGGGCTGGTCGGCACCGCCGTGGTGAGACCGGCGAGGATGGCGATGTCGTCCACCGGGTTCTCCGGCGTGTAGATCGGGTCGACCGAGCGGTGGCAGAAGTGGCAGCCCACGCCGTCGAAGTCGCCGTTGAACACGTCGAGCGCCGAGCCGTCGGTCGGCACGCTCTTCCCCGCGAGCCAGCCGTTCGGCGTGTGGCAGCGGATGCAGTAGTCGCCGACGAAGGAGGCGTCCTGGTTGGCGATCGCCATCGCCGCGTACCAAATCGGGTCACGCGTCGCCTGACCCATCATGCTCGCCGACCAGTTGGAGAACGGCTCGATCGCGTCGTCGTAGTAGCCGTGGCAGCCCGAGCAGCTATCGCCGGAGGCCAGCGGGATGTTGAGCGTGAGCTCCTGTGTCCCGGGCATCACGAAGTCGGTCACCGTGGTGGCCAGGGGGAGGTTGTTCCCTCCGCCACCGGGGTTCCAGGCGAGGGCGACGGCGCCGGCGGCCAGGCTGGCGACCAGGGTGAGCTTGCCCACGAGGGGGGCGATACGGCTATGGGCCATGCGATTGAGGTCAGGCTCGAGTGCTGCGAAAGCGGGGGGAGAGGCGCTGAATCCTCCCCCACATCCGGGGGGACGTCAAGTGAGGTATCCTCAAGTAGCCCGCTAGTACCGGCTTTTTAGGAGCTTAATTCCTCCTTCAGCCTCGGATCTCGGCCATTTGGAGCCCTCTGCGGGGACCCGCCGGTCCTGGCCCTGGAGGACCGGCGTTGGGTCGGGCCTCGGAGGCCGGAACACCGAACCCGCCGCGTCGAAACGACGGTCCGACTCTCCCGGGTAGGATCCCGGCCATGCAGCACCCGACCCCCCTCCGCCCCGCCGAGCACGCCGTCTTCTCCGACCAGAAGATGGGCAAGGCCACACTATTTCAGTCCGAGCGCCTGCTCGTCGGCCTGAACAGCTTCGAGCCGGGCCAGGAGCACGCGCTCCACGCGCACGCCGACATGGACAAGGTCTATCACGTGGTGGAGGGCAGCGGCCGCTTCCTGCTCGAGGGCGAGGAGCACCCGATGAAGGCCGGCGAGCTGCTCGTCGCTCCGGAGGGCGTCCCGCACGGCATCCGCAACGACAGTGATGCGCGCCTCATCGTGCTCGCGATCCTCGCGCCGGCGCCCGGCGGCAAGTAGGCGGCAAGCCGCGACTCACTCGTCCGACACGGCGTTCCAGTAGCGACCGTCCAGCCCGTCCTTCAGCGCCTCGAAGAGGACCCGGTTGCCGAGAGGCGTCGGGTGGTGCTTGCCCGTGCCCTCGGGCAGGAAGACCAGCGACATGTCTCCGTCGAGGTGCTCCAGCGCGTCCGCCACGTAGGGCCGCAGCAGCAAGAACGGGAGACCCAGGTCTCGCATCCGCTCGGTGACGCGCGCCTCCATCCGGGGGATGGGCTTGGGTGGGAGGCCACGCGGGCTCGTGGCGAGCAGGTAGACGTGATCGAAGTCACGCTGAACGAGCTCCTCCTCGATCCCATCCAAGATGGCCTCGATCAGCTCGAACTGCTCATCGAGCCGAGCCTCACGATCCTGCAGCCAGTTTCGCCACGTTCCGGGGAGCTGAGTCTCCGCGTGTGTCAGGTAGGCCCAGGCGTAGCTCGTGATCCCGATGCCGCGCTCCCGCAGGTAGGCGTCGGCCCCCCCACTCGGGACAGGTCCCATGTGACGCAGCTCGCCATCCACGAGCTCGAGCCTGGGCTTGGGCAGCGAGCGGAAGTCGAGCGAGCTGCGCTCGAAGTCCGAGTCGAGCACCGGGAGCACGACGACGATCGGGTCCAGGTCCGCATAGAGGTCGAGCGTCGCGCGCATCAGCAGGTACACCTGGTCGATCCCGTAGCCGCCGCAGCCGTAGTTCAGCAGGCAGTACTCGTCGCTGAGGTTCGAGGCCTCGAGCAGGCCTTGGAAGCACTCGATGTGCGGCGTCACGCAGCTGGCGTAGGAGGCGCCGTAGAGCAGAATCGGTCGCCGGCCGTCGAGGTGCTCCTCGTCCCGGTGGCGGAGCGTCTCCGCGTCGAGCATCCGAGGGCGCCAGCCGAGCTCCGGGTGGTGGTTCTCGGCGGACTGCGCGATGAGGTCCATTCCCAGGGCGTGGCGCAGGGTCCAGTACTCGGTGTCGAGCAGCGGGTCCGCGTAGAGCCCCGGGTCGCGCAGCTCGGCGCCGTAGGACTCCGCCAGCTCGCTGGATCCGAACAGCATCCAGCGCACCAACACCTCCGGCAGAAGCAGACCGAGCACGATCGCGAACCCCACGCAGCCGAGGCGACGTCGGTTGCGCTTGGCGGCGTACGCGCGCTCCGCCTCTGTGATCTCTCGTCGGCCCTCTCCCATGAGCGGCACGATTGCGCCACGTGGCCGCGCATCCCGCAAGGGCGCCGGGAACGCTGGTTTCCGGGCCCGCGCTCCAGCGCTCGGGTCCATCGGGTCGGCAGGCACCTGGCTGGCCCGACAGTCGAGCCCCGCGACGCGGCCCTTTGGACCTGCGCCGGAGCCGTGGACCCGCTAAGGTCGCCCGCCATGCGCATCGCGCTCGTTCATCTGCGCCACGCCAAGAGCGGCGGCGTCGAGAGGTACCTCGAGCTCCTCTCCGCCCACCTCGCCGATGCGGGGCACCAGCCCGTCGTCGTCTGCCGCAGCCACGCGGAGCCGCACCACTCGGGCGTCGAGTTCGTGCGCCTGCGGCCGCTCTCGATCGGCGCCTCGGCGCGCCTGTGGAACTTCGCCGTCGCCCTCGAGCGCCACGTCGCAGCCGCGGACTACGACCTCGTCTACGCCCTCGGCCGCACCTGGACCCACGATGCGATCCGCCTCGGAGGCGGCTGCCACGCGACGTACCTCGAGCTCGCCCACGACGCGACGCGCTCCCCCCTCGAGCGGCTCATGCGCAAGGGTGAGCGCAAGCAGCGCGTGCAGCTCGAGCTCGAGCGCCGCGCCCTCGCACCCGGCAACTACGCCCGAGTGATCACGAACAGCGAGCTCGTCAAGCGCGACGCCATGGCTCGCCACGCGATCCCCGAGGACAAGGTCAGCGTCATCCACAACGGCGCGGACACGACGCGCTTCACGCCCGCGCTGCGCGACGGCCCCGGCCGCGACCTGCGCGCCTCGCTCGGCTGGAGCTCGGACGAGGAGGTGCTGCTCTTCCTCGGCACCGGCTACGGGCGCAAGGGCCTCGACCTCGTGCTCGAAGCCGCGGCGCGCCTCGCCCCCGATCGCCCGGGCCTGCGCCTGCTCGTCGTCGGCTTCGACTCCGCGCAGCCGCGCTACGAAGCGCGCGCCGCGGAGCTCGGAATCCGAGAGCGCTGTGCGTTCCTCGGCGGTCGCACCGACGCGGAGGTCTGCTACGCCGCCGCGGACGTCTACGCCTTGCCCACGCGCTACGACCCGTTCGCGAACTCGACGATCGAGGCCCTCGCGAGCGGCCTGCCGACGATCACGACCCAGACGAATGGCGGCTGCGAGGTCATCGAGGAGGGCGTCGACGGCAGCGTGCTCTCCGAGCACCCGACGGGCGACGAACTGGCCGAGCGAGTGGCCTTCTGGTTCGACCACCTCGCCGCAGGCGCCGAGGCCGCGCGCGCCAAGGGGCTCGCCCACGACGCCCCGAAGAAGCTGGAGACCACGAGGCAGCTCCTGGAGCAGCTCGCGCGCGAGAGGCGCGAAGCCCCCGAGGCGGCTGCGGCTCGCGGAACGCTCGGAAGGAGCGGCGCGCGCAACGCGGGCATCTGAACCGCGCGATGAGACTCCTCCTGCTCACCCGCGCGTTCGACCAACGCTCGCCGCGCCACGCGTTCGTGCACGGCCTCGCCGGCGGGCTCGCCGAACGAGGACACGAGGTCACGCTGTGCGCCTGGCGCGGAGGCGCGCCGGACGGAGCCGCGCCCTACCGCCTGCTCCGCTACCGCCGGCCGATTGCCCGTCGCCTCGTCGCGCCCGAGGTCGTCGCCGGCCTGCTCGAGGCCAGCGGCGTTCCGCGTCCGGACGCCGCGCACGCAGAGGGCCTCGGCGACGCCGCGCGCGACCTCGACCAGTGGTCGCGGCGCACCGGCGTGCCGTGGAGCCTGCGCCCCTTCGAGTCGCCCGCCGACGTCGCCCGCCTCGCAGAGGTCGAGGGTGAGCCGTTGCTGCGACGCGCGCTGATCGGCGCGGACCGCGTCATCGCGCCGAACCCCTTCTTGCGCGCGCAGCTCGCGGCGGCCGGCGTGCGCGTGAAGCGACTCGCGCTCGTCGACGAGCCGCTGGTGCCCGAGTCGCCCTCCGGGATCGGCGGGCTTGCGCGCGAGGCCTCGCACGAGTCGACATCCACCGCGACCGGCGGCGGCGTCGTGCTGCATGCCGGTGAGCTAGAAGAACGCGCGGGTTTCGACGTGTTGCTCGAAGCCTTCGAGCAGGTGCACGCCTCGCGCCCCGGGGCGCGACTCGTGATCGCGGGCGCGGGCCCCGAGCGGCGCGCGCTCGAGCACAGCGTCTACGCAGCCGGCCTCGAGTCCGTCGTCGAGCTGCGCGACACGGCGGAGACCGAGGCGGCCGACGTGTTCGTCGATGCCGCGCTGCGCGTGCCCTTCGGCGCCGCGGCCAAGCGGGGATCGGCGCGAGGACTTCCGCTCGTGCTCTCGGACGCGGGCGCGCACCCCTCGCTCGTCGAGGATGGCGTCGACGGCCGGCTCGTCCCCGCGGGCGACCCGCGCGCGCTGGCCGCCGCGCTGCTCGAGCTCCTCGGCGACGCCGCGCTGCGCGAACGCTTCGCCCTCGCGGCGCGTCAGCGGGCGGCGACGGCCGGCTGGGAGCGCACCCTCGACGGCTACGCCGCCCTCTTCGAGGCGATCGCACGCTGAGCTCACTGCGGCCGAACCGCAACGCCGCGTCCCTCCAACGGCGCGCGCGAAGCCCGGGCCTGGTAGCGTAGGCGCCACGATGAGCGACGACGGAGGACAGGCAGCGGGACGGGCCTTCGACCCGACGACGACGGCGATGATGCCGTCGGAGCTGGTGACGCGCTTCATTCTGCTCCGCCACGGGGAGGTCGAGTCCTTCGGCGAGCGCGTCGTGCGTGGGCAGCTCGACGCGGCGCTCTCCGAGGACGGCGTCCGACAGCACGAACGCCTCGTCGCCTGGCTCAGCGAGCACGAGACGGCCCCCGACGTCCTGTTCTCCAGCGACCTGACGCGCTGCGCGCGCCTCGCGGCCCTTGTCGGCGAAGCCTTCGACGTCACGCCCAGCTGCACCGAGCGCCTGCGCGAGCAGAGCATGGGCCGCTGGCAGGGACGGACCTGGAGCGACATCAGCGCGGAGGACGGCCCGCTCGTCACCGCCTACTGGGACGACTACGCGAACAACGCACCGCCCGAGGGCGAGTCGCTGCTCGACCTCTCGCAACGCATCGGCGCGTGGTACGAGGAGACCCTCGCCGCGCACGCCGGCCGGACGATCTTCGTCAGCACGCACATCGGCGTGATTCGAACGCTGCTCTGCCGACTGCTCGGCGTCGCGCCGACCGACGCGCTGCGCTTCGCTCCCGCCGTCGCCTCCTCGACGGAGGTGCTCGTCAGCGAGGCCGGCGCGGTGCTGACCCGACTCGGCGAGCGCCCCTGGACCTGGAGCGAGCGGTGAGCTCGCCGCGCATCGCCTTCTCCGGCTCCGCCGGCACCGGCAAGACGACGCTGGCGCGCGCGGTCGCCGAGCGCCTCGGCGTGCCCTACATCGAGGAGGGCTTCCGTCGCCGCGTCGACGAGGGCTTGCTCCTGTACAAGCTCGACGATGCGCAGCGCCGGGACCTGATGCGCGACATGTGGGTCGAGCAGCGCGCCCTCGAGCGCGCGGCGTCCGACGGCTTCGTCAGCGACCGCTCGAGCGTCGACTTCGCGGCCTTCTGGCTGCACTACGGCCTCGTCGACGCCGAGTCGGAGACCGAACGCTTCCTCGCCGAGATGCAGCGCGATGCCGCAGAGGTCGACCGCGTCGTCCTCTGCCCGTGGGGCATCCTGCCGCTCGAGTCGGACGGCGTGCGCTCGACGAACCGCTGGCTACAGCTGCGCTACCAGGCCCTGCTCGAGGGCATGCACGAGCGGATGACCGAGTCGTCGAAGCTCGTCCGCGTCCCGGACACCGACGACCTGTCGGCGCGCCTCGCCTTCGTGCTCGAACGGCTCTAGCCGACTCTATTCGCGGCGCTCGAGGACGAACTCGCGGCCCAGGAGGCCCGCGGCGACCAAGCTGCTCGTCGACTCGTTGATGCCATCGGTGATGTGCACCTGGTAGTCGCTCGGGCGCAGCCCCGTCAGCTCGAAGCCGCCTTCGTCGTCGGTCTCGACGTACCCGAGGGTGCGAGCGCCGGCGAGATCCTCGAGGCTGAAGGCCTTCTCCGGAACGGGCAGGTCTCCGGTGATGCTGACGCGGGCGCGGATGACCGGGGAGCCCTTGCCGTCCGTGACGAAGCCGCGGATCGACAGGGAGTCGTTCGGCAGGCGCAGGTCGGGAGCGGGCTGCTCGCCCTCGAGACCGACGTAGGCGAGTCCCGCTTGCGGCAGGACGACGACGCCGGAGCCGGCGCGCGCCGCCTGCAGGTCACCCTCGAGCGAGTAGACGTCCAGCTCGTAGTTCCCGTTCTCGTCGGTGGCCGACCAGGAGTCGTTGAAGACGACGATCGAGCGAGGCGCGGGGGCGCCGCTGGAGAGCAGCACGCGACCCGTGAGCGTGATCAGGGGCTGGCGCAGCGGCGGCAGCTCGATGTTGAAGCGGACCTCTTCACCCAGCGTTTGCTCGGAGAGGTCGATCGGAATCTCGAGCCACTCGTCCTTGCGCAGCACCTGCACGAGGAAGCGCGGGGTCAACGCGATCGGGCCGTGGAAGGACACCTCGCCCATGTCGTCGCTGACGTCCTCGTGGCGTAGCGGAAGGTACTCCGTGCCCTCGGTCATCTCGGTCATGACCGAAGCCGGCGCGCTCGAGCTGGCGACGACGCGCAGGTCCGGCACGGGCTCGCCTTCCGGGTCGACGACGGTTCCGATGTACGTACGGCGGAGGCTGGCGATCCAGACGCGGCGCTCGGCCTCGAGCTCGAGGCTCGCCGTGCCGAGCACGCCCCAGTCGTCGTCGTCGAGTTCGATCTCGAGTCCCGGCTCGGGGACGTGCATCTCGAACTCGCCGCCGACGCGCGTCGTGGTCGAGTAGTTCGGAGCTTCCTCGCCCCGCAGGAACGCGATGGCCAGCTCCGGGCGCGGGAAGTTCTCGCGGGCGAAGCGCTCCAGGGCGATGGGAGTCCGCTCCAGCTCCATCAGAAGCTCGGGCGCGACAGGGAGCCAGGTGCGGGCACCACTGATGACCGTGCGCTCCTCGTTCGCCCACTGCAGCGCACCCGGGTCGCGCCAGTCGAGGCGGAAACCTTCGAGCCCCTGCAGGCGCTCGTTGAGCAGCAGACCGCCCAGGCGATTGGTCCCGCCGACGGCGCCGGTGTGGCCGGAGCCGGAGGAGCCGGCCAGCGCGACGCGTCCTTCGTCGGAGCTCTCGTCGAGGGTGTCCCCCCCCACTTCGGGGCCCGTCACGTCCTCGCCGCGTTCCTCCGTGCGGAACGGCGGCGGCTCGAGCCCCTCGGCCGCGAACACCTCGCGCGGCGGGAAGCCGGGGTCGGAGAGGGCGTGGATCGCCACGGCGCCGACCGCGAGCAGCCCCGCGGCGGCCGCTGCCGGAACGAGGGCCGAGATGGTGCCGCCGACCGTCGGTGCGCCCGCCAGGGCGAGCGGCAGGAGCGCGGAGGTCCAGGCGTCCCGCGCACCGTCGTAGTCGTCGTCGAAGCGGTCGCGAAGCTTCGCCATCCCGCGCTGCAGCTGCGTCTTGACGGTCGCGACGGGGCGATCGAGCTCCTTGGCGATCTGCGTCGGCGTCAGGTCGCGGAAGTAGCGCAGGAGGAGCACCGTGCGGAACGGCTCCCCGAGTTCGAGGACGGCTCCAGCGAGTTCACGCGTCATCGCGGCCTCCTGGACGAGCTCCTCGGTCGAGGGCAACGCTTCCTGACGGGCGGTCGCTTCCTCGCGACGGTCGCGACGGGACTCCGAGCGCCAGGTGCTGCGAGCGAGGCTCGTGACCACGCGCCCGAGCCAGGCGCGCAGGTTGCCGGCGTGACCCGGCGGACGCTCGAGCGCGACGACCCACGTGTCCTGGACCAGGTCGTCGGCGCGCGAGGCGTCGAGGACGAGGCGGTAGGCCAGGCTGCGCACCCAGTCCGAGTGCTGGAGCAGCTCGTCGATGCGGTTGGCGGGTTCGGTCTGCGTGCTCATGCGGGTCCAGTGAGACTCCTGCCTCGGAAGGTGACCTGCGCGGCGCTCCCTCCAGGGCGTTGTCTACTCACGGTCTCCAACGGGGTCCGTCGAGTCAGTGGGTTCCGTCCTCGGAGACTCGGCGGAACGAACGGAAGCCACCCTGGCTGCCGGTCTCGCCGAAGAGGAGGAGATCGTTGTGTCGCTGCTCGCCCGGAGCGACGAAGACGTTGGCCGCCTCGTAGCCGGCCAGCGGTTGCCCGTCTTGCTCGTGAAGGAGCAGGAGGCGCGGGTTACCGGACTGGACCGTCAAGAGGTAGGGACCGTTGAAGAGGGCCTGCCCCTCCTCGCTAATCTTGACGAGGCCACTTTCGAAGATGGGTCCTCCGCGAAGCTCCTCGGCCAGGGTCGCCGGGATCGATCCGAGGAACGTGGAGTCCTTCTTGAACTCGAGAGTGCGGTCACTCGCGGCGCCGCCCAAGCGCTGCGAGACGATGGGGTCGGCTTCCCAGGTCCCGGCCAGTCGTCCGGCCGTGACGTTGTTCTGGTCGGGCTCGACCAGAATCTGCAGGGAGAGCGCGAGACCGACGGGGGCTAGGGCCCCGAGGGCGATCAGGCGGTGGAGCTTCATTGCGATAGGGGAATCTGCGCAGAGTGGTAAACGAAGCGGGTCGCAGCCGCGCCCCCTCTTGCCACGACGGATCCTCTCGGGCGACCGAGCGGAGCCGAAGGGGGAGGACGGCGAGAGAGCCGATGCCGTTCGAGGGCGTCGGGGGTCGAGGAAGCGCGGTGCGACCTGCCCGTGTTACCAGGGCTCGAGAACCGGGAGTGCAACCGGTTCCCCCTGCGAACGCCACTCGAAGCGGTGGGGACTCATGCGGTGATGGGGATTTTCGTCCATGGTGCGCGGGGTCCGCTCTCGGCGCTACCCCACCGGGTCCGGATGGGGTCTGCTAGGGCCTTCAGGCCGATTTCCGGCGTGTAAGACTCGCTCGGCCGCCCCCCCCCTGCCTGGACTGAGGAAGACCGACCGACGGGAATTCGACCCCGACGAATGCGGCCTTCGGGCCGTCCTCGCCAAGCGCTCGCGGCGCGGCGGAGTGCGCAGCTGAAGACCGGGTTGGCGAAGGGCGGAGACTGCCCCAACGAGCGCGAGGCCGCGGGCGTCGCCCACGGCCTCGCTCCCTGAGTTGAACGGGATCACTCCCGGGTGACGATCGAGGGGCTCAGCGGCGTCGCTGGCCGCCGCGCATCTCGGCGACGGCGCGGCGCAGCTCCTCGATCTGACGCTGCAGCGCGTCGATGCGCGCCTCCATGCTGTCGCCGTTGCGGGGCGACCGGCCCGTGCTGCTCGGGGCGCTCGGAGCCGGCGGCTGAGCCTCGAACCGGAACGTCCCGGTCGAGGGGCCGCGGTCACTCGGCCCGCGATCGATCGAGCCCGCGCCGGCCATCCCATCGCGCTTCACGTAGAAGTCGACGAGGGCCTCACAAGCGCGGGCCTTGGCTTCCTTGCCGCTCTTCGAGAGGACGGGGATCGCCTGGCGCATGTACTCGACGAGCTGCGGCATGGTGACGTCCTGGGGCACCGCCCCGGCGAGCTCCTCGTCCGACGCGCCGCGCTCCTGCAGCATGCCGTAGCGCATCAGGCCACCGAGCTTGTCGGCCGCCTCGCGACTGCCGCCCGAGAGGTGCGCGTCGCGCGCGAAGCCGATGATGTCGATGCGGTCCGCGCGCTTCTCGAGGGACAGCGGGCGCGGCTGACGCGCCTCTTCCTGAGCTACGCCGCCCAGCTGCCGCATCGGCGGCTCCTCGGCACCAGGCGCAACGATCGTGTCGCGCTTACCCACGTACCACTTCGAGAGGGCCGCGCAGAGCATGGCGCGGCGCATCTGGCCGCCCTCCTTGAGGCCGGCTGCAGCGCGGTCGAGCAACTCGATGCGCTCGTCGATCCCCGGAGCGCCCGCGTAGGCCTCCATGATCTTGTCCCCGTCCGCGCCGGCTTCGATCAGCTTGCCACACTCGAGCAGCGCGCCGAGCTGACGGGTGGCCGTCCCCCACTCCGCTTCCTTGTAGAACTCGCGGGCGACCGCGACAGCGCGCAGGCGCACGCCGAGATCGCTCATGTCCACGGCTTCCATGCTCCGTGCGCTGACGTCGAAGCCCATCTGCCGCTCGGCGCCGCGCTTCTTGCTCTCGGCCGCCTCGTACTTGGCCTTCGCCTTCTCGATCAGCTTGGCCATCTGATTGGCCTGCTTCATCTCTCCGATCCGCTCGAGCGCCGCGCGCCCAGTCTCCAGCTCTCGGATGATCGTCTCGAGGTCGTCGAGGGCGACCGGACTCGCCTGCGACTTCCGCTGCGCCGCTTTGGCCGGCTTCGGCGCCTTTGCCTGTCCGACATCCACGTATCCGAGGGCGCGGAGCCTCTGCCCGGTCGACGGACTGGATCCGCCCACCTGACCCTGCGCATCCGCGCTCGGGGCCAGGGCGAAGAGGGCCGCGACGGCGGCGCACGAGAGGAGTTGGATTCGCATCATCATGGGGCTCTGCACTCTGTTGGTTCGCCGACGGGACTCTGGAGCTCGCCG
>Ga0316204_10007426_pt1 | contig 16034 bp, 14 predicted proteins | sample 6monrhotite_MG_2_FD_205661 | JGI IMG/M metagenome (GOLD analysis project Ga0316204, IMG submission 205661) | Microbial mat bacterial communities from mineral coupon in-situ incubated in ocean water Damariscotta River, Maine, United States -... | ecosystem: Environmental > Aquatic > Marine >... | reverse complement strand
CTATTGGGTGTTTCATAAGCAACAGTCAAGAAATCGCCTTTATGAGATAGGTTTAGATAATATGCTGTAAAACAGAGCGTCGTTTTAAAGGAACTACACCCGATTGATTTGGACACGGTAGAGAGGTCTTGGTTGGACACTCTGATTTCATCAACCATTAAATCCTTCAAGTAAAAGGGGCCGGATTGACAGTCGGGCAAGTCAGCATAAAATGCACTATCAGGATCAAACAGAGGTTTACTTCCCGAGTGGCCCGGTCTTTTATTCAGTCCCAGCGGAGCCGATATCGAGGTTGAAGAGTGCTCGGCACCAGACACTTTTGAGCTGGGCTGCAGCGAATTCCCGCTATGTCCTGCACATGCGGTGAGCAGGGTAGTCGCTGACAGAATAGCGGCAAAAGATAATCTATCTTTCATATATGATATGTCCTTTAGAGCATTAAGGCTGCCTATTGCCAGACTTATGAAGTAGCGCTATTTCTAGCTTGAGCCACAATTTTCAATAATTCTTCAGGTGAAAGTGCGCCGGAATATACCTCGCCGTTAACAACAAATGCGGGTGTGCCGTTGATTTGCAGTTTTTCACCCAAACTTAAATTCTCACCGAGTTTTTGCGCATAATAAGGTTTTGGCAATTCCTGCAGGAATGCATCGGAGTCTATGCCTAGGGATTCGACTATGGAGAGAATGTCTTGTTGCGACGACAGCCGAGTAGAAAACATTTTGTCCTGAAACAGGCCGAAGTGCTGGGGTGCTAGACGATAAACAGCTACTGAGGCCACAGCAGCCATCTGTGACATAGGTCCCAAAATAGGAAACTCCTTAATCACAATCCGCAACTTGCTGTCGGCATCTAAGGCCGCTTGCAGGGTCGGATGGGATTTTTTGCAGTAACCGCAGTTGTAGTCAGAAAACATCACCACAGTAACGTCGGCATCAGGATTGCCCAAAAAAGGATCGGAGCTATCTTGCTCAAGCGTGCCTTTCAGTGAGTTGACAAACTTACCTTTTGCAACTTTTTCGGCTTCTTTTAATAGGTCTATGCCTTTGGATGTAGCGGCATAAACCTGTGCCGGATTAGCATCCAGATAATGTTGTACTCGACCGTCAACATAGCCTTCTAGCGTGCTTCGACCAAGTACTACGGTGCCTGCAATTAGCGCGGCTACAATGCCGTATTTTAATATAGTTAATTTCATGGTTTCCCCTTTGTTCAGCTATGTCCGACATACGCCGGACATAGGATGAACTAATTGATTATTGAGGCCAATTGCTCATAGATTTCGGATAACCGGCATCAACTTTAGTGCCGGTAAAGCGGATATATTGACTGCCTTTGATCATATACACCTGACCGTTTCTGAATGTGGCCGCGTCTATACCATTAGCGAAATCCGCAGGCATGCCCTGCCAGCCACCGGGTAGTTTGACTGGATAACCCGCGTCTACCTTAGTCCCTGTCAGGCGAACATATTCGTTGCCTTTAAAAAAGTAGTGTTTGTTATTGGGTTGATAATGAATAGCGGCATCCACATTCCCCCCCCAACTGCCCGGCATATTTATCCAGCCGCCAGACATGGCGGTTGGATAGCCACTATCTTTGGTCACGTCATTTAGACGCAGGTATTGTCCATCACGCCACATATAACCTTTAGTCGTAGCTTGATAAGGCAGGGCGGCATCAATGCTGTAGTGCCAATTCGCTGGTATACCTACCCAGCCGCCGGGCATTTTCTGAGGATAGCCCGTATCAAAACCGCTTGAACGGTTGGCGCTGGTTTTGGCATACGTGCCATTAGAATAAAACAGGTAGCTTGCTTTGCCATTACCACGGGTGATGGCAGCAGTGACCTGTTTAGGCTGCATAATCAGCTTGTCATCTACACCATCAGGTAATGTGGGTCCAACGCAATAGCTGGCCTGCTTGCTTGTTTTAGCTGGATATCCGCTGGAGTTAAAGCCGTTTTGTCCACAGCCCGCTTGGGTGCCCGCCATGACGTATCCTGCGGAGCCGTCTGCTAACCAGCCAGAGGCACACATTGAAAAACCACGATATTGGTTGGCATCAACAAGTTGTTGTTTAGTTGCCAGTTGCCCATTGTTTGACACGCAGTAGGCTTTGGCTGCGTTAAAGTCAAGCCCTTCAGCGTAACCACTGCTAGGAGATAATGCCCAAAAAGCTTGAGTTTTTCGTTTCTCTACTATTTCAGTAAATAGGGCTTTTGCATTATTCAGTTTTCTTTGTGCAGCGGTGAGTTCTACTTTGGCTGCATCCCTCGCACTGTTAAAGTTTACTGCTTTAAGTACCTTGACTTTGTCCGCTACATCTTTGGGCAGTGATGGTGACTTTCCTTCGCCAATTTGTGGATACTGGCTCTGCAGTTCTTCTAGTTCTGTCTTAGATTTTCCGATAAGCTCGCGTAAATAGATCATCTCATCTGAATCAGTTGTAGCACCGCTATTTTTTGCTTTGGCTTGCTGCAAAGACGAGTATAAGGAGTCCCGTCTAGCTCTGGTTTCCTTACTTCGTGCCAAGTTGATTTCAATAAACGGAAAAACCAGGTCTGTTATTGCCCTGCTATTTTCAGATCTTTCCTGCTCAATATCATTGAGCTTAATTTGCGCGATACCCACTCTGGCGTTTAACAAAGCGTTGAACGTGTCGTATTCGGCCAGATAAGCCTCAGTAGGCCCTGCATACCCATCCAGAGGTACTTCGCCTTTTGCTAAAACACTGCATTTGGGTTTGGTGTAAGCTGCAATCACACCTACGATGCCGGATGGGTCGAGAAGTGCCACGTTATTTAATACTTCTTGTGCAATCATAAAGTCACGCTGTTCTTCGGACTCATAGTTGCCCTTGCTAATGTCAGAAATATTGCTGAACAAAGACATGCCGTTACTGATGGCAGACGCGCCTGTCGCAGTGTATTCAAAGCCATTCTTAACAACTATGCCCTTGATTTGCTGCTTGGCGGTCTCCAACGCCACGCCTTTACTGATTTTTCCTGCTTGCTTCGCCATTTCTCTGATGGTGGCTTTACCACCTTCTTTTAGCGCGGCTTTTGTTGTGGACAGTGTGGTTTGCTTAATTGCCGTTGCGACGCCCATAGTGCCTATTGTAGCTGCGATACTGACTGCTGAATCGAGCACGGACATCACCAGGTTCGTTGTCTGAGTGGCGCACGCAGTGGCATCTGCTGCACAACCTGCTCCGCATTCTATTGGCAGTGTATTTGCCGTACAATAAGACCAACATACCGGGCCTACACCGTCGGAGCCCGATTCACATTTTTTGTAGCACAGACCCGCGTCATTTTCCTTATCACTGGAACACTTCGCTGCAACGGGCGTTTTAAAGTAGGTGTTTTTGGTACACGAGAGGTCGAACTGACCGGCATAACCTAGGGTTTTGCAATCTGGAGCAGTTTTCGGACGGCAAAAGCCCAGGATATGCTCATAACCTGCCTTACATTTTTCCACCGCCACTAACAGGGGCTTCCAGCACTTGTCTTTACCATGTTTAGCCTCGCAGCGGCTAAACATGCCTGAATCATTGAGCGCGTCACCGAATTGCCAGGGATATTCGCTTACATGGTATTCGACCTTGCGGCAAAACAGACCTTGATCGGTCAAACCATTAGTACATTTTTGTAAACATGCGCCCCAGGTAGAGCTTTCATATCCTGCTTTACAAGGTTCATAGCACAATGCCCCTTCTTTTTGCATGCCGGATGAACAGGTGTCGGGAATGGTGCCAACCCCCCTGCCATAAGAATCTTTCCAACAAAAGTCGATACTTGCACTTGCGCTAGACACAACCAGAAAAAAGGTGAAAGTCGCCATTAAAATGTGACGTAGCCAACCTAGGTAATTATGGGGTGACCAGTATTTTGATGTATTCATGTGTTTGCCCTTTTGTAAGTAAAAGTGTGGCTCGCAGCGAACCTCACAACCAAAATCCATTGTTACTTCTATTTAAAAGCGCAATTGAGGGACAAATACCGACATTTAATTTGTCATTAAATTAACCAGTACCCAACACACCTAACAGTAAGTGACAACTCATGACAAATGTCACATCCGTTCAATGACACTTGTGCCTTAACCCTTTAATTGATTTTCCGCATACTGGCTTCACTTTCAGTCAAATGAGCAAAATCAATGAATTTTAATCATTCCGCGTTAAGTAGTGTTGTTACTTCGCCATCTACCTTAGAGTCACTTACCGTTAGACAAAGAGCTGCCTGCACTGCACATCAGGTTGTTGTATCAGTGAAGGGTTTACATAAATCCTTTGCAGGTAAAAAAGCACTAAACAATATTGACTTAGAAATTAAGTCGGGACAGGTTTTTGCCATTTTAGGCGCAAATGGTGCGGGTAAAACCACCTTGATAAATATCTTACTAGGACGACTTAACGCTGACTCTGGTGAAGTGAGTGTGTTTGGCGTAGAAGCCGGTTCTTTGCAAGCTAAACGCCAAGTTGGGGCGATGTTACAAGTGGCTAATTTACCCGAAACCTTAAAAATCAAAGAGCATATTCAGCTTTTTCAGAGTTACTACCCCCATCCTATGGATTACCAGAAAGTGATTCATTATGCCGGTTTGCAGGATATGCAGAATCGTTATTCCAAAAAATTATCTGGCGGTGAAAAACAGCGCCTTCTATTTGCTTTAAGTATTTGTGGTAATCCCAAGTTATTGTTTTTAGACGAACCAAGTGTGGGTATGGACGTTGAAGCTAGACAGGGTTTATGGCAAGCCATTCGCGACTTACGAGCCGCTGGCACCGGCATAGTGTTAACCACCCATTATTTAGAAGAAGCCGACAACCTAGCCGATGACATAGTGCTGCTCAAACAAGGTAAAATAATTCGTCGAGGCAGCAGTGAGCAGATAAAATCCAGTATTAGGCATTCCACTATTCGTTTTAATAGTCATGAAAAGCCACAGACATTTGCTCAACTTCCGGCAGTTGTGAGTGTGCAACCCAGTGGTAAGTTTATTCAATTACATACTGAAAATGTCAATCAAACCTTGTCGTCCTTGTTATCAACTTACCCTAACTTGCAAGATCTCACAGTGTCTAGCGCAGGCTTAGAAGAAGCCTTTTTAAAGTTAAATAACTCAGGAGAATAATGATGTTAGATATCAACCATGCTCACACTATGAACAGCCCTCAAACCATGAACATTATGCAAACCCTAAATATTTACTACTTAGAAAGTAAATTTGAATGGCTTAAAAGTATCCGCAATCCTGCTTTTGCTTTGCCTGGGATTTTATTCCCTGCCTTGTTTTACATCTTTTTTGGGGTACTGATGAATCAACATAATCCTCAAACTGCCACCTATTTATTATGCACATATGGCACCTTTGGCGTCATTGGTCCTGCCCTATTTTCGTTCGGCGCTGGTCTAGCGGTAGAACGAGGACAAGGTTGGTTAGATATTAAAGATGCGTCTCCCATGCCCGCCTCTGCACTAATTGTCAGTCGCCTATTAGTATCTATGGCATTTTCAGTGATAATATTGGTTAGTTTAGGGTTAGTTGCTTTTACCATGACGAGTGTGAGTCTATCTTTCGCGCAGGTCATGACGTTATCCACAATTCTGGTGTGTGGTGGCCTACCGTTTTGTTTGTTAGGTTTAATTCTTGGGTTGTTGCTAAAAGCAGAAAGTGCACCGGCGGTAGTTAATTTGGTCTATTTACCTATGTCATTTTTATCGGGTTTGTGGATACCAATCACTATGTTGCCCGAATTTTTGCAAACCTTTGCTGAGTTCTTGCCACCCTATCATTTATCTCAACTAGCCTTAAAAGTTGTCGAGCTAGATGTAGGTGGATCAGTAAGTAAACATTTAGCTATTTTAGCTTTATTCACAGTTATATTTTTTGTATTGGCGATGTTGGTTTCTAATAAAAAAACGGTTAGATAAAGGAATGTATGTAATGGGTATTTTTCGAAAAATTGATTCTTGGTTATTACCCAGAAACCTAAACGAGCAGTTTTCGCCCTACATTTGGTTGATTTATTTACCGTTATTTTTTGTACCTGTCGTATTTCTTCATCAAGACCCTATGGATTTGGTTTGGACCTTTCTAGCCTTACTTGCCTTTTTGGGTCTGTATTTCCATGCCTTTTGGGTGAAAGGCCAAGACGTTATTTATCACATAGTAGCCATCACATTGGTTGGAACCTTAATTGCGTTAGTTACGCCTACAGCGAGTTCTTTATTTATCTATGCGGGTGCTCTTTGCTGTAGATTGAGTCCCATTAAATATGCCTTAACTGTATTGCTAGCTTTGTTGGCTTGGGTTATCGCTATCAGTTGGTTCTTTAAATTTGAATATTACTTTTATATACCCAGCCTAGTATTTACCTTGATTGTAGGCATTTTAAATATTTATCAACGTGCTCTAAATCACAACAAACAAGAGCTTATTTTATCTCGCAAAGAAACCCAGCGCCTTGCTCAAGTAGCAGAACGAGAGCGTATTGCTCGTGATTTACATGATTTAATTGGGCATACGTTTTCAGTGATTACTTTAAAGGCCGATCTTGCTGGGCGACTTTTGGATAAGGGTCAAGATAAAGATCTCAAAAAAGCCCGAGCCGAAATTAAACAACTGGAAACTATTTCGCGGGATGCCCTTAGTCAAGTGCGCGAGGTGGTGTCGGGTTATCGCACCAGCGATTTACTCAGTGAACTGGCTAACGCCAAGAATGTGTTTGCTAGTGTTGATATAGATTTTGAATATCAGTTTGAAAATATCGAGGAACAACAAATTGAATTAGACTCAGCCAGCAATAAAGAACTAGCCATTGTGCTTCGCGAGTTGGTCACTAACATTATTAAACACGCTAAAGCCACACAAGTAACAGCCACCATCAGACTTGAAAATGGCCAAATAGTTTTGGCCATGCAAGACGATGGACAAGGCTTTGAGAATTTCCAGCACAAGGGATTTGGCATCAAAGGCATCGAAGAACGTATTCAAAAACTTAAAGGTTTCGTGAACTTCCAAACCGGTGGTCAATACACTGGAACATTAAGCGAAATTGGCTTGCCTATGCTCAAGAACAACGGGATTAGGGATTAATCTGTATGAAAAAAATCAACATTCTTTTGGCTGAAGACCAAACCATGTTGCTCAATGCTTTAGCGACTATTTTAGACTTAGAAGATAATTTACATGTGGTGCAAAGTTGCGCCAATGGTAAACAGGCTTTTGACTACATTCAATCCGCTGAAAGTGAACGAGTCGATATTGTACTCACCGATATTGAAATGCCAGATATGACAGGTTTGGAGCTAGCACAAAAACTGTTTGAATCAAAAAACCCATGTAAAACCATTATATTAACGACCTTTGCCAGAAGTGGGTACTTACGCAGGGCTATGGATTCTGGTGTAAAAGGGTATTTATTAAAAGACTCACCGTCACAAGACTTAATCGATGCCATTCAAAAAGTGCAACAAGGTGGGACTGCGATTGCGCCCGAATTGATGGTGCAATCATGGATGGAAAAAGATCCTCTCTCAGACAAAGAACGCCACGCTTTACGATTAGCTAAAGATGGACTTACCACCGAAGATATTGCCCAAAAACTGTTTTTATCCGCTGGCACTGTACGTAACTATTTATCTTCAGCATCCAGCAAATTAAACGCTAAAAACCGCATTGAAGCAGCCAGAATTGCCCACCAAAATGGTTGGTTGTGAGATATTTAATATTTGGTTTTTATCAACATTCAGATCACATTTCAATTAGCATGAATAAAATAAGTTGTTACAAAGCCTTTAAGATCAACCATTTAAAAACTTGCTATGCTGCTAGCCTACATATGTTAGCCAGCCTTTATTCTGTCGTTTGAAGCACCGTTAACGAGTTTTTTATCCAATAAGGATCCCGATGATTAAAGTGTGTTTGTTTTCTGTATTATTTTCCACATTTGTAGCAATGGCACAAAGCACTGTACTGATCGAAAATGTCACCATTGTTTCTCCACAATTACCACACCCTCAACCGCATATGAACGTGTTGATTGAGGAGGGTCGCATTGCTCAGATTACAAAAAATAAACTTACCTGCTTCGATAAAAAAATAGATGGTACAGGCAAATTTTTAACGCCGGGCATTATGGATAGTCATGCTCATGTTTCATCCATTCCAGGCATGGGGTTTGGCGTAGAGCCAATGGCTATTAAACATCCAAAACTTGTAGAGGCTTACTTTACTCAACAACCAAGAAGTTTTTTATATTATGGGGTCACACAATTACTTGATCCTAATCCTGGAGTGAATTCCCATCATTTTGAATCAGCTGTCAATCATCCTGATTATTTTCGCTGTGAGGTCATTACCTCCAGACACACTTTTCCTTATGTAGAGAAGACAGATCAAACATCTCGTTCAATGTTTACTTACCTTATTGATGAAAATGCTTCGGCAAATGAAGCGTCGTCGGCAGAAAATATCGTACTCAAGATTTCTCAATCAGGTGCTGCTTGTATCAAACTGTATTTTGAAGATGGCTATGGCAACGCCAGCCAATGGCCAACATTTTCACCAAACACTTTACAACGAATTAAAGTCTCTGCTGAAAAAGTGAATTTACCTATCCTAGCCCATGCTAATGCCTTAGACATGCAGCAATTAGCGCTAGCAGCAGAGGTTGATGTTATTGCCCATGGCATGTGGAATTGGGGGCAATATAGTCGAGAGCATGTTATCTCAAAAGAAATTTCCCGGGCTTTAGACACTATTATCACCGACCAAGTAGGTTATATGCCTACCCAAAGGGTTATCGCTGGTTTAGGAGAAGTGATGCAGCTTGACATTGTTGATTCCGCTGAGTTCTTACCAATCACACCACAGGATTTATTAGATTGGTATAAAACCCCTGAAGCTCAATGGTTTATAGAGGAGCTTCGGATCGGGTTTGATGGCATGCCCGATACATTTATTTCAGATGCATTTCTATATGACCGGATTGGAAAAGGTAATAAGATTATCGATTACTTGAAAAAATCTAAACACCCCATTTTGCTAGCATCTGATTTTCCGGGAAGTCCTAGCTATGCTAACCAGCCTGGATTGACCACGTTCCAAGAAATGAAAGTTATGGCCGATGCAGGACTAACCCTTGAAGAAGTATTGGCGGCTGCCACTATTAATAATGCCAAACAATTCAAAATTTCCCATGATTATGGAACAGTTGAAACGGGCAAAATTGCTAATTTATTACTGCTCAAAAGTAACCCTTTGAAGTCGATTAACGCATGGAAAAATATAGACACTGTTATTTTGCATGGCAATCCCATCGTTAGGGGAACACTTGCAGTAAAATAAATTAAAAATGGGAGAATTTATGAAAAAGTATACATACAAAATTATAGATACGCGGGATGTAGAATTTGCGGGTGTTATGAAGAAAGAGTGCAAATTTCACATTCAAATGAATTAACAAAACATCACCCATTGTAAATATACTAAGAGTGAACCTGAATATTTAATGACACTACAATGGGTTTCTCCACAATTCTTTCCAATAACAAATTTAATCACCTACAACTTGCGCAAAAGCACGCACAGGAAAAGTCCCAACACCAGTGATTTTTGGCGGCACAGCGAAGAATCGGATCTCAGATTTTGGTAGCTGTTCAAGGTTAGTCATATGCTCACAGATCAACACATTATTACCCAGTAAATGTTTATGCACAGGACGAAGTTTGCCTCTGGTGTCATCAATATTATGTGAATCAATACCTACTAGTTTAGCTCCTCGCTCAACCAATAATAGCGCAGCGCCTTCGGTCAAATATGCATGATTTTCAAAATACTGCTCAGTATTCCAATGTTGACTCCAATTGGTTTTCACCAGCACCGCTTTGCCCGATACATCTAGATCACGAAAAAACGCCAAACCTACTTCTATTTGATCCCTAGCATCCACCACTATTGCAGGTAAGTCGGCTAACATATCCAATGACAAGGCAGCTAAATCATCGCCTTGTGCATCAAAATGGAAAGGGGAATCGAGATAAGTCCCCGTATTTGTCACCATGTCGATTTTTCCGATTTGCACTTGGTAGTCATCGCCATAAATTTTTTGCGATTGTTCTCGACTTAGATAGTCACAGATAATGGGAGCAGGTAAACCTTTGTAAGTGATTAATCCATCGTAGATACGATGACTAAGGTCAATAAGTTTGCGCTGATTCTGTTGGGTTTGAGTCATAAATCTATGCCCTTACAAATTGGAATTTAATTTGCAGATTAACACTGATTAATGTTTGTTTAATACCATATATTTAAAAATAGAGAGAGTTGTGATGACACTAGGGTGCAAGGTTTGTTTGTTACGCATAGGTAGAAAAGCGAAGCCGCACTTAGGCGGCTTCAATGAACAAGGTTTATGTTCGTTAATCGGCTAGTAGTTAATAGAAAGCCTGAATATCGGTGATGGCGCGACCTAAAATTAGGGCATGAACATCATGAGTGCCTTCATAGGTATTCACTGCTTCCAGATTCATGACATGGCGTATGACCCCAAATTCATCACTGATACCATTACCGCCATGCATATCACGGGCAATACGGGCAATATCAAGAGACTTGCCACAGTTATTGCGTTTCATCAGAGAAATCAACTCAACTGGACATTGCTCAGCGTCCATTAAACGACCCATTTGTAAGCAGCCTTGTAAGCCAAGGGCGATATCCGTTTGCATGTCAGCCAGTTTCTTTTGAATTAACTGATTGGCTGCCAGAGGGCGACCAAATTGTTGGCGATCTAAGGTATAACTTCTCGCAGAATTAAAGCAAAACTCCGCAGCCCCTAACGATCCCCAAGCAATGCCATAGCGGGCTTTATTTAAACAACCAAAAGGCCCAGCTAGTCCTTTAATATCAGGGAACATGTTTTCTTCTGGCACAAACACATTATCCATCACTATTTCGCCAGTGATTGAAGCACGTAAAGAAAACTTACCTTCAATTTTCGGGGCAGACAAACCTTGCATACCTTTTTCAAGCAAAAATCCACGAATTTTACCTTCGAGTTTTCCCCAAACCACAAACACATCCGCTATAGGTGAATTAGTGATCCACATTTTATTACCTGTTAAAGAATAACCACCATCTACTTTTTTGGCGTGTGTGGTCATAGATGCAGGATCACTACCTGAGTTAGGCTCAGTCAAACCAAAACAACCTACCCATTCGCCAGATGCCAGCTTAGGCAAATACTTCATGCGTTGTGCTTCAGTACCATAAGCATATATAGGATGCATCACCAGTGACGATTGCACACTCATGGCGCTGCGATAACCACTGTCCACGCGCTCTACCTCACGCGCAACTAAGCCATAACTGACATAATTAACTTCACTGCCACCATACTGAGCTGGCAAAGTGGCACCCAATAGCCCTAACTCACCTAATTCAGTCATTATTTCGCGATCAAAATGTTCGTGCCTATTGGCCTCAAGCACACGTGGCAAAAGGTTTTGTTGGCAATAATCATAAGCAGTATCACGTATCATGCGCTCTTCTTCGCTTAATTGACCATCGAGAAACATCGGATCTTGCCAGTTGTAAGGGGTTAACTTTTGGCTCATAAGGTGACTCCGTTTAAATACGTGTATAGGTAATAGTCCAATTTAGCGGATTACTCTATGCTTAAAAGGTGAATAAATATAATATATAGTTTTTATATTTTTTATAACTTTTAACTATTGGCTCTAGTACTATGAATTTAAAGCGTCTTGAATATTTCTGTCAATTGGCCGAGCTGGGTAATTTTACTCGAGCAGCGCAGACTGTAGGCATTGCGCAACCGGCATTAACCGTTGCTATTCAAAAACTAGAACAAGAAGTGGGACTAAAATTAATTAATCGTGCTGACAAAAATTTCTTGTTAACCGCTGAAGGTGTAGTGCTGTATAAACTAGCAACCCAACTAATAAGCCAAGCCAAACAAATTGAATTGGAGTTAGAGGAATTAAAAGATTTAGAACGAGGCACTATTCGTTTTGGTGTTCCTGCGATGATGGGTTCTTATTATTTTCCAAAAATATTGACAGAATTTAAGCAAAAATATCCAAAAATAAAAATACACTTAGTTGATCAAGGCACAGTAGCCCTTGAGAAAAAGTTACTTGATAGCGAACTGGATTTAGCTCTAATACGTAGTGATTTAGAAAATCCACAACTGCGTTACACAAAACTTATTAATGAGGAAGTTGTTGCAGGCATGTCCAGCTCACATTCCCTAGCCGCCGAGAAAACCATCTCCCTGGCACAATTTTGTCAGCAGCCACTAGTGTTATTCCATGAAGGATATTTTTTACGTGAGGTAGTCAGTCAATATTCAAAAAAACATCAACTGCCACTAGATATTCGTATGGAAACCAATCTTATTGAGTTGCAAAAATCATTAGTTCGCAATGAAGTGGGTATTACTACTTGTCTATCGCGTATTTTACAAAACGAACAGCAAATGACATCCATCCCCTTTGAGCCAAAAATTGAATTTAAGTTGAGTTTGGCTTGGAAAAAAAATCATTACCTTTCTAAAGCCAGTAAAGTTTTTATGACTTATTTAAGTTCAACTGTTGAGCCTACAAACTAACCTGAACTCGATAAGCCAAATTAGGCAATCTTGGATAAGGTATTTCCTATTACCTTTGTTGCTATTTATTAATCTATAAATTTTATGCATAAACCTATGTATAATGCTCTTTGTTATTGAAAATAATCAGATTATTATTTTGAAAACGTAGTGGCAATCACAACCAGCCAATACGCCTAACGTGATAAACAATTGAGTAGTTCAAAATGAATACATTGACTGGTATGCCAAGGGATAAAAAGGGCGAAGTAGATCGTAAGTTTGTCGAAGCTCTTGCTAGAGGATTAGATATATTACGGGCATTTAATCCGGGAGACGGATTTCTTGGCAATCAAGAAATTGCGCAACGCACTGGATTGGCCAAATCGAGTATTTCTCGCTTAACCTATACCTTAACAACTCTGGGCTATTTAACTTATTCAAAGCGATTAGAAAAATACCAACTTGGAGCTGGCGTATTAGCTTTGGGATATGCATTTGTTTCTAATCTTGCCATTCGCCAAGTGGCAAACCCCCTAATGAAAGACCTTTCAATTGCAACTGGCACTTCTGTAGGTCTAGCCGACAGAGACCGGTTGGATATGATTTACGTTGATCATTGCGCCCCAAAAGACATTGTCACCTTTAAGAAAGAAATCGGCGATAAAATTCCAATGGCCAATACGGCAAGTGGACGCGCTTATTTAGTCGCCTTGTCACAAGAAGAGCGAGACTTCTTCATGGGCCATTTCAAAGAAAAATTGGGCGATAAATTCGAAGCTATCAAAGCCGGTGTTGATCAAGCCTTAGAAAACTATGAAAAATTTGGATATTGTTATTCATGGGGCGACTGGGAACCGGATACCACAGCCATTGCAGTACCTTTAAAACTCAGCCAAGGGCAAATCTATGTTTTTAATGCCGGCGGCCCCGCGTTTAGATTATCCCAAGAGTTCTTAAGCGGTGAAGTAGCACCACAATTAAAAAGCATGGTACGTAATATCGAAGCCACCCTAATTCGGTTTTAGTGTTGCATAGCTAGGAAAGTCAGAAGCACGGTCTGAAAACCTGACAGATTTTTGATAACGTTGGATAAATGAAACTAACAGGTTGGTTTATACCGTTACTGAAGCTCATTAAACAATTATTTCTTGTCGCTATAATTATTGAGGCAGCGACTAAGAAAGAGCTATAGAATATACCAATTTTTAAAAAGCACTCAAAATCAAGCCCCTATATAGAGGTTTAATTAACAAGTAAGTAAAAATTTATACTGCAATATTTTGTTTTTGAAGCTTTTTTTTCTCAACTTCGCTATACAAGCTTTCTAGCATTCGGTTCACTCGGTCTACATCAAAATAGTCTTTACCTTGTGGGGAGCGACCAACTATTTTCATACCTTTAGGGTTACTCTTTGCAGCAGCAGCACCTTTTATTTGTAAAGCCATACTTACCTCCTACTTCAAGTAATTAGGACCAATTAATTCTGTCAAGATAGGTATCCAAACATCAAAACAATGACTGACATTCTCCGATATATTTCCCGTATCGTCAAATATATCGAATTCGCCTACATTATTTATTATACAATCGATACATAAGACCGCAATTACGTTATCAAATTCTTCTTCTGAATCTCCTTTTGTCCCAATGGGGATTGAAAGAACAAAGCGTTCTCCTTCTTTATCAGGAATAGCCCAATCATAACGTCTTTCTCTGAATGCAGTAGGAACAGATTTATCGGATGATATGTCGAAATTATGTTTAGGTGCTTCACTAAACCCCGAATAGTAAAGCGACATCAACGAATCGTTTGGCGTTGGGATATATAGACTTGTTCTACAATCACTAGCGCCATTCAACAAAATTTCGGTTTCAATTTTTAATCTATACAATATAGGCGTGTATAAGGCAGTAGAACCATATATAAGTTCCATCTCATCGTGAACTTTACCATCTATACAAGAAGCAAGTTTAATTAGCTCATTGGAGGAGAGTGATTGATTACAACTAGAATACCCCTCATGAAATACTAGTTTACGGCCCTCTTCGGACAAATCAATATCGAATGTATCGACAGAATCCCCAACGGTTACAGGTATATGATAGACACCTTTAGTAACAGACAGTAATAAATTATCGCTTGCCGTCATAGCTGTACTTACAATAGAACCAATGTAAGCCATTACCGAAGAGGTAACATTTTTGGGGAGTGTTTTGCTCTCAACAATATCAAATGCGAAAATAGGGTAATGAGTAGTAAGTGTCTCCTCATGAAATAAAAAACTAGGTAGGTTTGAACTTAATCCACCATCAACTAAAACTACATCTGCGCCAATTTCGTTAAAATTTCCTGTTAGCGGCTGAAATATAAAAGGATAGCTCGTTGAGGCTCTTACGGCATCAAGCACGGAGAATTTTGGCGTTTTCTCAAAAGAAAATACAATTCCTCGCTCAGTATTCAGATCGGAAGCTAATATTCGAAGAGGTTTAATGAAATTATCTATCTTCGTCAGTTCGTTTAAATCAGTAAATGTGAAATTTTCATTAAAACTTGGATGCTTTATTTTTATTACGTCAATTAACTTTTCTTTAAGAACACTACCATCAGATATTCCATAATTAGTATATTTTTTATATTGTTTAGATAGGTTGTAAAGAGCGATATTGACCTGAAGTATATTTCTTTTGGTTGCATTCAAAATAGTATTTAAATTGGAACTAAAACTAGCTTTTGCATCTCGGATTCTACTTCCATCATCTTCAAAAAAAGATGAAAAACTTTGATCAACGAAAACTCTTTCAATTTCATCAGCACTGATATTTAGTGACGCAAGGGTCGCGACTATCGCCCCTGCTGAAGTGCCACCGAAACCAATAAATTCAATAGGGTTATCTAAAGCTGCTTTATAGGCCCCTGCTAAAGCGACACCTTTAACCCCACCACCTTCGAAAATTCCATATGCTTTCAAAGCCTTTCCCTTGTATTGATATATTTAGAATAACGAGGCATCACTTTTTACCTGAATATATTGTTATAAAAGGTTTACTGCAGTAACCTTATTTTTTGGTGCAAAATGAGCATACCTAAATGCAATTGTTAAGTCACTATGTCCGAGCAATTCCCCAAAACTAAAGAATACACCCATTTTTAAAAAGTAGTACAAAACCGCTATGTCCTAGGTTTTAAGTTACTCAAACAACCACGGATGGTCTGTTATGCCTCAGCCACGTAAAACCCAAAACATACTTATAATGACAGTCACTCTTACATATTGGCATGATTTCAAATCTGGAAAACGCTATAGATTGTAATAACTTAAGGGTGTAGATCTTATAAAACGACAAAAACAAATAAATTAATCTTTTAATATCAAAAAGTTAAATTTTATTAGAAGTAACAAAGAGACCTT
>Ga0316204_10007425_pt1 | contig 16035 bp, 11 predicted proteins | sample 6monrhotite_MG_2_FD_205661 | JGI IMG/M metagenome (GOLD analysis project Ga0316204, IMG submission 205661) | Microbial mat bacterial communities from mineral coupon in-situ incubated in ocean water Damariscotta River, Maine, United States -... | ecosystem: Environmental > Aquatic > Marine >... | reverse complement strand
TGTTTCCTATTCCAATAGCGGGTAATATGTCGGTGATCAGGTCGATGGCAAGGATCTGAACGACTGTAATGGGTAATGGAATAGGAAACAGCACATAGGCAATGAAAGGTAATATCTCGGGAATATTACTGGTCAGAATGTAGGTAATGAATTTCTTGATGTTGTCGTAAACCGCCCGGCCTTCCTCGATGGCCTTGATAATGGTGGCAAAGTTATCATCCAGAAGGATAATATCAGAGGCTTCCTTGGCCACATCAGTCCCTTTCAGGCCCATTGAGATACCGATATCGGCTCGTTTTAATGCCGGGGCATCGTTAACACCGTCACCGGTCACCGCAACCACTTCACCCATTTCTTTCAGGGCTTCCACAATGCTCAGTTTCTGTTCTGGTTCAATTCTGGCAAATACTACTTCGCCCGAGCTAAGTGCATCCAACAGTGCTTCGGTATCCATGGCTGCCAGTTGTTCGCCATTAATGACTTTTGGTGCAGTCACGATGCCCAGCTTGCGGGCAATATAGGAGACCGTTTCACCCTTGTCGCCACTGATCACAATGATACGTATCCCGGCTGTTTTACAGGCTGCTACTGCTGCCGGAACCTCTGGCCGGGGTGGATCAATCAAGGCAACCAGTCCGACACAGATCAGATCCGTTTCACTGTCCTCCGGGGTAGCGGCAATCCGGTAGGCCAGCGTCAATACCCTTAGTCCCTGTGAAGCATAATGATTGGCCTGGGTGATTAATTGTGTCCGTTGCTCATCGTTCATGTCATGAACCTGACCATGGCAATGAATCTGGCTGCAATGGTTTATAACGGTTTCCGGCGCACCTTTCACCGTCATATACAGAGAGCCATCCAGAGTTTGATAAGTACTCGACATCAGTCTGGTTTCGGCATCAAACGGGTGACTATTAACCAGCTTGAATGATTCCCTCAGGGTATGGAAATCGATATGTTTATCAACAAACTCCGCCATTGCCGTTTCGGTTGGATCACCCTTGAATTGTGAGGTCTCATTGTTACCGTTAGTTATAATGATATCGTTACATAAGCCCATAATCTCAAGCATCGGCCGGGCAGCGGGATGTTGCTGTATATTCTGTTGTTCCCCGGACGCAAGTTCTTCAAAATCAAAATACAATGATTCTACATGTAGACTGTTTCTGGTCAGAGTGCCGGTCTTGTCGGTACAGATAACTGTAGTACTGCCCAATGTCTCCACTGACAGGATATGCTTGACCACGGCATTGTGTTTACTCATTCGGACTGAAGACTGAGTCAGTGCAAGAGTGACAGTAGGCAATAATCCTTCGGGAACATTGGCAACAATAATGCCAATCGCAAATATCAGATTGGCCCAGAAAGGGTTACCGATGGCAAAGCCGATGATAAAAAATACAATGCCGATGCCCAGTGCCAGATAAGTGATCTTACGAACAAATTCCCGCAACTCCTTCTGCATTGGCGTCAGATCCTGTTTTATATTGGCTGACAATTCAGAGATGGCGCCAATATTGGTAAAACGTCCGGTTCTGGTAACCAGTATCCGGGCACTGCCTTTCAGTACTGTGGCTCCGGAGCTGATCTGGCATTGTTCATTTACGCTATCTTCAATACTGCTTTTGCTTACTGGCTCCGATTCCCCGGTGATAATCGACTCGTCGATAAGCAACTGACTGGATTCAATTAAGATACCATCTGCTGAAACCTTGTCTCCTTCCTGCACGAGCAGGATATCGCCTGGTACGACTTCCTTGGCATCCAGCAAAATTTTGTCACCGTCGCGTAGTAACACGACCTGTTTGGGAATATAGTCGAGGAAAGAGATCATTAATTTCTCAACTTTAAAATTCTGAAAAAAAGATACCAGGGCATTGAGCAGTACGACACCCAGTAAAGCGATGCCAATCAGATCATAGCCGGCACCTGGACTGAGGTGGTCAGCAAAAAACGCCAGCAGGGACGAAGCAAATAAAAGCATGGGAAACAGCGCGGTAAATTCCTCCAGTAACATCAGCCAGAATGACTTGCTACGGTGAAACTTTATCTGGTTTTTACCGTAGCGCAGCTGTCGTGACCGTGCTTCTTTGCTATCCAGCCCCTGCTCGGAAGCGTTCAGTTCGCTGAAAACCGTTGCTTTGCTTTTATTGTTAATAATCATGGCAAATCCAGATAGATAAGTTGATCCTCGCGACAGTCAATCAGGCAGCGGCGAGTAGTGGAAACAACTGTTTCAGGCCATTGGCCATAATCTCAACGGCGATGGCCGTGAGTAGCAGACCGAACAGCCGGTTAATAATATTGAGCCCGATTTGTCCCAGCATTCTACCAATGGTGGCTGCCATACGCAGCACCAGCCAGAGCAGCAGGCAGACCAGAGCGATGATGACTATGACCATAAGACTATGGTAGGCTAAATCGGAACGATCCATTTCTATAATGACCTTGCTGATGGAACCCGGACCGGCTAAAAGCGGAATGGCCAGTGGTACCACCGCTATTGCATTCCTGTCTTCTGCTTCGGCTTCTTCAGCAGGGGTCGTTCGTACCCTATCCGATTGCCCACGCAACATGGCCAGAGCCATGAGTAACAATACAATACCGCCGCCGACCCGGAATGATGCAAGACTTGTACCCATGCCGCGTAATAGTGAATCTCCGGCCAATGATACAGCAATGAGCACCAGCAGTACCGTCATGGCAGCTATGTTGACAATCCGTTTGCGTTCCTGGGTGCTGTAGTTTTTGGTCAGTACGAGGAATATCGGAACGGCAGCAAAAGGGTCGAGAATGACAAATAGAGCAGTAAAAAAACGCGTGTATTCAGTCCAGTGTTCCATAAGATATCGCTTCCTGTATATAACTTATGTTTTAGAATAAAGTATACACCTTTTATACAAGAAATCGGGAATCACTCAATGGATGTGTTGGCAGTAAATACTCTTATCTGGATTGGTATCGCATTTTGTATCAGTCAGTCGGCCATGTTTTCAGGCCTTAACCTGGCTTTACTGGCCATCAGTCGCCTGCGTCTGGAGGTGGAGGCTTCCACCGGCAATGCCTCTGCGGTGAAAATTCTGGCACTTCGTCAGGACTTCAATTTTCTGCTGACCACAATCCTCTGGGGCAATGTGGGTATTAATGTGCTATTGACCCTGTTATCCAATTCCGTAATGGCCGGGTTGACTGCATTTTTCTTTTCTACGGTTCTTATAACAATTTTTGGAGAAATTGCTCCCCAGGCGTATTTTTCCCGGGATGCCATGCGTATGGGGTCGTTGTTGGCTCCAGTATTGCGTTTTTATCAATGGCTTCTTTATCCGGTCGCCAAACCCAGCGCCATGGTACTAAGTTGGTGGCTGGGTGAAGAGGATATTAGCTATTTCAGGGAGCAGGACCTGCATACCATTATCCGTAAACATATTGAGGCGGACGAATCGGATGTCGGTCATCTGGAAGGTATCGGGGCCATGAATTTTCTGAAGCTGGATGATATTGCGGTCAGCCAGGAGGGCGAAAATGTGCATCCGGATAGTATCATCAGCCTGCCGACAAAAGCGGGCAAGCCGGTTTTTCCAAAATTTGAAGGTCATACCCAGGAACCCTTTTTACTGGCTGTCAACAAGTCTGGAAAAAAATGGATTGTTATCACTGATGAGCAGCATCAGCCCAATGTGGTCTTAAATGCCAATGCTTTTCTACGCAAATGCCTGCTAAGTACTGAAGCGATCAATCCCTATGTTTATTGTCATCGTCCTATCCTGGTTAAGGATTCCAGCACTCTGCTTGGCAAGGTACTGTCCGCCTGAAAGTCTACCCTGAAACAAGAACAGACGATGTTATTGATAATGATCTTATTCTCATCTGGTCTGAACAAAAACGGGTCATTACGGGAGCAGACATTCTAGGCCGTTTATTGCGGGGTATTACTGTAAGGGAATTCGAACTGCCACAAATCTGATATCTTTAGTGACTTACCTGGCGCACAGGAGGAGGTAATATTAGCCACTAACTTCTTGTGTTTCCTATTGTGACATTCGATAATTAAATTTTCAAACCTATGGTGATAGCCCATGACAGATCCAGAGTTTCTGGAAAATGTATTTCCCACTGCGGAGGAAGATGTCGATGCCGCCCGGCTGATGCCTGATACGCCACAGACTCGTTCTCATTCCTATCGTTTGGCCTACACCGATAACGACTTTCTGCTGCGGGATGAACTGCGTCCGGTACGACTGCAACTGGAATTGCTGAAACCAGAATTGTTACAGCAGGAATATGGCGTCAATTCTACTATCGTTATTTTCGGCAGTGCCCGTATTCCCGAGCAGTCCAGTGCCGAAAAGCAATTACAAAAGGCAGAACAGTCAGCGAAAGAAAACCCTGAGGATGCAGGTCTGCAGCGACGCTTGGTTATTGCCCGCCGGATTCTGGAAAATAGTCGTTACTACGACGAGGCACGTCAGTTGGCAGCAAAAATTACCCAGGCCACCCTCTTATCCGGGCCTTGTGATATGGTTGTTATTACCGGTGGTGGTCCCGGTATTATGGAAGCGGCCAATCGTGGTGCCTCGGATGTCGGGGGGGTAAGCATAGGGCTTAATATTGTTTTGCCATTTGAGCAACGGCCCAATCCGTATATTACACCGGAGCTTTGTTTTCAGTTTCACTATTTTGCTATTCGTAAAATGCATTTTCTCAAACGTGCCCATGCCCTGGTAGCCTGTCCTGGTGGTTTTGGCACTTTGGATGAACTATTTGAAACACTGACGCTGATACAGACGCGTAAAATTAAACCCGTACCGATATTATTGTTAGGCAGTTCGTATTGGCGTCGTATCATCAATTTTGACGCATTGGTTGAAGAGGGCATGATTGACGAAGAACATCTGGGACTTTTCGAGTATGTGGATTCTGCCGGGGAAGCCTGGCAGGTCATTAAAACGTATTATGGTTTATAATATTTTGGCCAACTAAAAGATAAAATTTATCAAGCTCGATGCTGCTGCGCAAACTGTTCATTTTATTATTACCGGGCATTTTATGGGGAGGTATTACTAGCTCATTTCTTCTGCTATATTTACAGGCTAATGTTTTAACTCAAGTTGCCGATATTAATTCTGGACACCAATTATTATGTTATGAGATGCCTATGAAAAATAAAGTACAACCCACTCAAAAAGAGATAACAATGAGGGAGGATGACTTCATTGTTTCTAAAACTGATTTAAAAGGACGATTAACTTACGCCAATAAGATTTTTGTTGAATTTTCCGGTTTTACTCAAACTGAAATTTTAAACAAGCAACATAACATTGTGCGTCATCCCGATATGCCCAGAGCCATTTTTCATTTGTTGTGGAGCACCATACAGGCAGGCAAAGAATTTAACGGCTATGTTAAGAATATGTCTAAAGATGGTAGTTTTTATTGGGTCTTTGCCAATGTTACGCCCAGTTATGATAACAATAAAAATATCATTGGTTATTATTCCGTCAGACGTAAAGCATCTCAACAGGCTTTATCAGTGATAGAGCCCCTTTATCAGGAGATGCTGACGGCTGAGGCCAATGCCGGTACAAAAAATGCCATTGAGGCATCTACTTCAATTCTAATGGCAAAAGCAGAACAACAGGGAGACGGTTATGACCAATTTGTTCTATCGCTTTGATGTAAAAAACATAACATTACTTATCTCAGCTCTTTTATTCATTGCCCCGGTTTATGCAATGATCCGCTATGAATCTGATCCCGTCTTTATCATTATTATTCTGTTGAGTGCAGTTTTATTGTTTGCACAGAGAAAGATAAATCTTTATGAGCAGGATATTCAAACAGCATTGTCCAGAGTGACCGATAATATGGTGGACGGCAAGCTGGAAGATCGGGTTTTTCCAATTAATCACTCGGTAAATAGCCGTTTTAACGGCATTGCGCTGTCCATGAACGATACGCTGGATCAAATGGAAACCTTTATCAGGGAAGTGCACACAGTCTTTGATAATGTCTGGGATGGTAAGTTTTACCGAAGTCCGTTTCCGATTGGTCTCAATGGTGTCTTTGCCCAGACATTAACTGATATTGATGACATCGTTAAAGAAATGGAAGCAGCTTATTGGCAAAGGCAAAAAGATGAGCTGATGTTCAATCTTGATACCTTACGAAACGTCAAACTGCTGGAAAACCTGAAAAAAAATCAGGCTGATTTATTGTTAATGGCTTCAGAAATGGCCTCAGTAGAGTCTTCATCGATAGAATCTGCTGAAACTGCACAAAAAAGTGAGCGAGCCGTAAAACAGGTATTAGCGAATATCGGCCAGCTTATTAATTCTGTAGAAACTATGCGTGGTTCAACTATGACCTTGAATCAGGCCAGCAAAGAAATCACAGAAGTCACCACATTCATTGCCGGTGTGGCAGACAAAACTAATTTACTGGCGCTAAATGCCGCTATTGAAGCTGCCAGAGCCGGGGAGGCCGGTCGTGGTTTTGCCGTGGTCGCAGATGAAGTCAGAAAACTGGCAGTGGACACCAAGGAAGCCACCGATAATATCACTCGGATCATTAAACAGCTGGTTGATTCCAGTAGCACTATTTTTAATGATACTGAAAAAATGAATGACATATCTCAGGAATCACACCAGGTGATCAATGAGTTTGAGAAATGTTTTTCAAGATTTACAGAAATTTCCCAGAGTACTTTGTCAGTGGTCAGTCATGCTCGGTTGGTCAGTTTTGGAGCCCTTGCTAAAGTCGATCACATTGTTTATGTCCAAAAAGCCTATCGGACCCTGGAAACCGGACGAGCCTCGCAGGAGGCAAAAGATACTGAAGTCGATGAACAACACTGTCGTTTCGGAAAATGGCTATTGGATGATACTGGGGGTGGACAATACAGTCATCTTCCGGCTTATGCAAAAATTAATGAACCTCATCGTTGTGTCCATCATAACGTTCATCAGGTTCTGGATATTATCGCACAGGACAAATGGCAGCGTGATAAGGCTTTGCAGCAAAAGATTTTGCATTCCTTCAAGTTGACCGAAGACAGTAGTGAGAAGGTTATGGAACTGGTGGATAAACTTGTGGAAGAGAAAAAGCAGTTTGAGTCAACTTCTGACCAGAAAGGGGAGGTGGATTTATTTTAAGTTGCCGGGGAGATTCAATTCCCCGGCTTCATATCGCTGTTTAACTGACTTCTCCGGGATAGTCGGCAATACCAGGATTCTTGCTGACTCCCACCAGTTTTGGATGATTGATTTTGGCTAACTTCAAGACATTATCTTTTCCGCGTTTAGCCAGAATATAGTCTCGGACAATATCCCACATCAAGCGACCCTCGGGAGTCCGGTTAACGGACGCCCAGCCAGCAACTTTATAAATTTCTTCGGGTTCTATTGAATGACCATTGTCCAGTCGGGCATCGGTAATGCGTTCATACAGCTTCTTGGACGGGTCAATGGTATAGTCCATACCACCCACTCGAACCATATCTCCGCCAGACTGCAAATAGGGATCGGGATCGAATAGATTATCGGCCACGCCTTCCAGTATGTTTAACAGATCCTTGCCGGTCATTTCAGCGACATAAGTTTCACCATAAGTGATGGCACATTGGGTCATCACATCTTCCATGGTGATCCAGTCACCGACCAGGGTCGTGGTGCCCCAGCGTACACCAGGGGACATAGCAACATCCGCCTTATACTCATGTCTTAAGGCATTACACAGCACCTGATCCCAGGTGCCCATAAAATTACCGCGGCGGTACAGGGTTCTGTCTGCGATAGCCAGTTTTTCACTGAGAATTTCTTCGTAAGTTTTACCGACACGCTCTTTGTTATAAAAGAATTTTTTCGCACGACTTTCAATGATCTTGTCATCGTATTTGGTCTGACGCATCTGATTAATATAAGCAGACATTTCTTTATCCGCCGGTAACCAGTTGGCGACTACCGGCAGCATATTGTAGTTCATGGACTTGATTTTGCCGTCCTGAATATCAAAATCCATTACCCCGACATATTTACCATTGGAACCGGCATTGGTGACCCAGCAGGTGCCACCTTCAACATTTTTGACCTTGATCGGCTTGGGCATACCATCATGGGTGTGGCCACCAAATACGGCATTAAGTCCAGGAACATTCTGGGCCATTTTAATATCCACATCCATACCATTATGAGATAACAGAACAATGGCATCGGGCTTTTCCTGCTCCCGAATGGATTTCACCAGCTCAATCATATCATCTTCCCGCAGGCCAAAAGACCAGTCCGGGAAAAACTCCTGAGGATTGGCATTGCCGGTACGAGGGAAGGCCTGGCCGACAATGCAGATGCGTGCGCCATTAACATTTTTAATCACATAGGGTCGAAAAGCATGACCGGAATCTTCATCATAAAGTCCGCTGCCATCATAGCGCTCGACCATCGCAGGGTAGTCATTACCCATCAGGGCATCTTCTTTGACACGGACATTCTGACCAATAAAATCCCCCTTAAACAAGGCGACATTACTGAGCACCTCCTCTTCACGATAAGTAAACTCCCAGTGACCGACCATAACGTCGAGGCCAAGAATATTAGAGGCTTCGACCATGTCAACACCACGGGTCCATAGTGCCGTGCCGGAACCCTGCCACAGATCACCACCATCAATGGTCAGGGTATTTTGTTTACCGCCAGCCTGTTTACGTAATTTATCCAAAAGGGTTTTCACGTGGGCAAAACCGCCGGTTTTACCATAAATTTTTGCCACATTATCAAAGTTTAAATAGGTATAGGCATAGGCTTCGGGACTGTGAGGTTTTAAGTCCATCCAGTCCAACAGTTTTTTGCCCACCACATGAGGAGGTCGACCATAGGCATCACCGACGCCAAGGTTAACGTTGGGTTCACGGAAAAACACCGGTTTAAGCTGTCCATGGACATCGGTAATGTGCAATAAGCGAACATTGCCTTTCATGGACAGGGCATAGAAACTTTTTCGCTCTTTTGGAGTTTTGTCTTTATTCTTATTGGCGGCATTTAAAGGTAGAAATGCCGGAATAGTAGAAGCTGCAGCGGTTGCGCTGGCCAGTTTTATAAATTTTCGACGATCAATTAATGGCATAGGACACCCTCTAAAATGGTTTAGTGACTCTGTTAATGCCTAATAGCCTGGTAAAAAGTTGGACTAAGGCAAGAAAGGTTTAGCAAATACTGCTAAATCCAATATTTTTGTAAGCAATTTATAGTATAATATCGTTTTTTTTATGTCCACAGTATATGTTCAATTAAAACAATACAATAGTCAGTTATCTGCTAAAAAAGTGGTAATCATGGGTAAATGGCATAAAAATAACTAAAAACAACAAGATACTATGTTTAAATAGTTCTTTTCTTCATTACTAAACTGATTTTTATGCCCGTTAAATTTAAATTTTATTGCTTTATCCTGTTTTCCCTGTTTTTATTTTCTGCTCCGGTCTCCGCTGATGTTGTTAAACCGGCTTTGATTGAGATCAGCGTCTATACTGATGGCAGCTTTACTATCGAACTTCGAGCCAGTATTGAAGCACTATTAACCGGTATTAACAGCCGTTATAAAAATACCAAAGAGGCGCCCAATGCCAAGCAATATGATGATCTGAGAGTTCTGCCGGCAGAACAATTACAACAGGCATTCACGCCTTTTAAAAAGGACTTTTTACAGGAAGTGAAAATCTTTTTTGATGGCCAGCAGACGCCTTATCGAATTGATTCTGTCTCTATTCCGGAACCGGGTTATGTCAAAGTCCCCCGAACCAGTCTGATTATTCTTAAAGGTGAAGTGCCTGTCACAGCCGAATCTTTAACCTGGTTTTATCCGGAACGCTTTGGTGATAATGCTGTACGGGTGCGGCAGGTGGATGAAGTCAATGAAAAATGGCATTGGTCATCCTGGCAATGGTTAAAGAAAAATGAAGTGAGTCAGCCGTTTTCCCTGACGGAAGTGTTTACCCAACAAACTTTTCTGGAAATTGTCTCTGTTTATCTGGTTGCTGGTTTTGAGCATATATTTCCCAAAGGCCTGGACCATATCCTGTTTATCCTGGGCATTTTTCTTTTAGGTACCCGAATGTCGCCACTATTGTGGCAGGTCACGATGTTTACCATTGCCCATACGATTACTCTTGGCCTGTCCATGAATGGCGTGATCAGTTTACCTGCCAATATCGTTGAGCCATTAATCGCTTTTTCCATTGCCTTTATTGCCATAGAAAACATAGTGTCATCCAGGCTGCATAATAGCCGCCTGTTCATTGTGTTTTTCTTTGGTTTACTACATGGACTGGGCTTTGCCAGCGTGTTAGCCGACTTTGGTATGCCCGATAATGATTTTGCCACGGCACTAATCAGTTTTAATATCGGCGTTGAAATCGCCCAGGTGGCTATTATTCTGGTGGCCTATCTGCTGATTGCCTACTGGTTGCGGAATAAATTGAGCAGTGAACAGCAGTATCGCAGAGTTGTGGTGATCCCCGGCTCGCTGGTTATTGCAATGATTGGACTGTATTGGACCTACGAACGAATTGTTATCTAGAGCAAAATGGCGATGATTACAAGCGACTGTTTTTCGGTCATTTCGCCTTTCGCCATATAGCTATTAACGCCAATATTATGCTAAAATCCCGATCCGGTTTAACTGGGGTTTTATTGCCTACCAATTCAATGAAAAAAGAACTGGCATCCATCCGGTTTACTGCCATGAATATTCTGGCGGGCCGGGAACATAGTTTGTCTGAATTACGTACTAAGCTGAAACAGAAAGCCAGACGTAATTTGGAAAAGACAGAGCAACCAGAGGGAGCTGTTGCAGCAGAACAATTTGAGGAATTAATCGAAGTTGTTCTGGAACAGTTGCTACAGGATAAGCTGCTTGATGATCGTCGATTTACTGAAAGTTTTGTGCGTTCCCGGATTTCCAGGGGCAATGGTCCGGTAAAAATCCGTCATGAGCTGCTGGAACGCGGGATAACCGGGGAAATCATCGATGATTGTCTGGATGAATCCTATGAGTTCTGGCAAGAAAGCATAGCCGCGGTTCGCAGCAAACGTTTTGGTGCTCAATACCCGGAAAACTATAAAGAACAAACGAAACAGTCTCGGTTTTTATATCAACGAGGCTTTGGCTCCGAACTGATTCGGCGGCTATTTAATGATTATTGATAAAAACTGTAGGAAAAAAGTTTCATATGGCTAACGGTTCAATTACAACAAGTGCACAGCTTCGAACTGCATTTCTTGAGTTCTTTGAAGCGCAGGACCACAAACGAGTCGCCAGTAGCCCTCTGGTGCCGGGGAATGATCCCACGTTGTTATTTACCAATGCCGGTATGGTGCAGTTTAAAGATGTCTTTCTGGGCCATGACAAGCGCAATTATAAATGTGCCACCAGCAGTCAGCGTTGTGTGCGGGCGGGTGGTAAACACAACGACCTGGAAAATGTGGGTTACACCGCAAGACATCATACCTTCTTTGAAATGTTGGGCAATTTCAGTTTTGGTGATTATTTCAAACACGAAGCCATTCAATACGCCTGGGATTTTCTCACCAAAGTCATCGGTCTCCCGGAAGAGCGGCTTTGGGTGACAGTCTTTGAAGATGATGATGAAGCCACTGATATCTGGCTCAATGAAATGAAAGTTTCCCCTGAGCGTTTTTCCAAAATTGGTGCCAAGGACAACTTCTGGTCTATGGGGGACACAGGTCCCTGTGGCCCCTGTAGTGAAATATTTTATGACCATGGTGAAGATGTCCCAGGTGGGCCTCCGGGCACGCCTGAAGAAGATGGTGATCGCTATATTGAAATCTGGAACCTGGTGTTTATGCAATACAACCGGGATAAATCCGGAAAAATGACCGAATTGCCTCATCCATCGGTGGATACCGGGATGGGCTTGGAACGCCTGGCAGCTGTAATACAGGGAGTCCATAACAACTACGAAATTGACCTGTTCCAGCACATTATAAAAACCATTGCGCAACTGGCTGATTGCGATGATCTGGAAAACAAATCCCTGAGAGTGATAGCCGATCATATCCGTGCCTGTGCCTTTTTGATTGTTGATGGTGTCATTCCTTCTAATGAAGGACGTGGCTATGTGCTTAGACGTATCATTCGTCGTGCCATTCGTCATGGACACAAGCTGGGCTTGAGAGAACCCTTTTTCTATAAGCTGGTGGATGTGCTGAACCAGGAAATGGGGGACGCCTATCCTGAACTGAGCAAAGCCCAGGCACAGGTTGAAAAAATCCTGAAACAGGAAGAAGAGCGCTTTGCCGAGACCCTGGATCAAGGGATGCATATCCTGGAACAGCTCATTCTGGATAAAGGCAAGCAACTCGATGGCAACACCATTCCAGGCGACATCGTGTTTAAACTCTATGATACCTATGGTTTCCCAGTGGATCTCACCGCAGATGTTGCCAGAGAACATGAACTGGAAATTGATCGCAGCGGTTATGATGCTGCCATGGAAAAGCAGCGGGAAAAGGCTCGTGCCTCCAGTGCTTTTGCCATGGATTATAATGACGGAGTAGAACTGCAAGGTAAGACTGAATTTCTGGGTTATACTGAGCTTGCAAACGGTAATGGTAACATTGTCAATATCATCATTGATGGTGACTTGCACAATGCCATTTCTGAGCAAGGCCAGAAGGCTATGATTATCCTTGACCAGACACCATTTTATGGTGAGTCAGGTGGTCAGGTAGGGGACACCGGAACCATCGGTAATTCTGATGCCGAGTTTATGGTGACTGATACGCAGAAAAACGGGGATGTCTTTGTTCATATCGGGCAATTAGTCAAAGGTCAACTCGGAGTTGGTGATACCGTCAATACTCAGGTCAATCCCGAATTACGCAATGATATTGCCTGCAACCATTCCGCTACCCACCTGTTGCATGCCGCCCTGCGTCAAATTCTGGGTGACCATGTGCAGCAGAAAGGTTCCCTGGTCGATAATGAAAAATTACGCTTTGACTTTTCACATTTTGAAGCGGTCAGTGCTGAACAATTACAGGCCATTGAGCAACTGGTTAATCAGCAAATTCGTTTGAACCATGAAGTACAGACCAAACTCATGGACATAGATGCGGCTAGAGAGAGTGGCGCCATGGCGCTTTTTGGTGAAAAATATGATGCTCAGGTGCGTGTTTTAAGCATGAGTGATTTTTCCGTGGAATTGTGTGGTGGTACCCATGTCAGTCGTACCGGTGATATCGGTCTGTTGAAAATTACCTCGGAAGGGGGCGTGGCTGCTGGTGTGCGTCGTATTGAAGCGGTGACCGGGCAGGGTGCGTTGGACTATATTGAGCATAATGAACAACAATTGGATGATACCGCTGCTTTATTGAAAGCCAGTCGTGACGCGATGTATGAAAAAGTCTCTGCCCTGGTTGAACGTTCCAGAAAACTGGAAAAAGAACTGGAACAGTTGAAAGGTAAACTGGCTAATGCTCAGGGCAATGAATTAACCGACAGTGCTGTTGAGATCAATGGCATAAAGGTATTAGCGGCCAAACTGGATGGTGTCGACGCCAAGGGCTTACGGGAAACCATGGATCAATTGAAAACCAAGTTGGGCAGTTGCGCCATTGTCCTGGCTGTAGTCAATGGTGATAAAGTGAGTCTGGCAGCCGGTGTTAGTAACGATAGCACCAAATTGCTTAAAGCCGGCGATCTGGTTAATAGTGTTGCCTGCCAGGTGGGCGGTAAAGGTGGTGGTCGACCTGATATGGCTATGGCTGGTGGAAATCAACCAGAAAATCTGGAAAAAGCCCTTTTAACTGTTCCATCTTGGATAGAAAATCAGTTAAAATAAGCGGCTTTTCCGGATTGTAGGAAAAATCCTTCTATGTTAGGGACTTTTTACTCCGGTTCGAAACCTTCTTTCTGAGCGATTGAATATTGCTCTGACTATGGTTTAGTATTTTTTATAACTCTTTGTTTATAAGATTTGACTTAAAAATATGGCTCTGATTGTTCAAAAATTTGGTGGCACATCGGTCGGTACAGTAGAACGTATTGAGAACGTTGCTGATCGTGTAAAAAAATTCCGTGATCACGGCAATGATGTCGTTGTTGTGGTTTCCGCCATGAGTGGTGAAACCAATCGCCTGGTTGAAATGGCCTATAGCATTGATGATAAGCCCAATGCCAGAGAATACGACGTATTAGTCTCCACCGGTGAGCAGGTCACCATTGCATTATTAAGCATGGCTTTGAATAAGCGCGGAGTTCCGGCACGATCTTATACCGGAACCCAGGTCCATATCCTGACTGATAGTGCCCATAATAAAGCACGTATTCTGGATATTAAAGAAAAGAATATGCGTACCGATCTGGATCAGGGACGTGTCGTTGTAGTGGCTGGATTTCAGGGTGTTGATGAGCACGGTAATATTACTACTCTGGGAAGAGGCGGTTCAGATACCACTGCCGTTGCCTTAGCCGCCGCTTTGAAAGCGGACGAATGCCAGATTTATACGGATGTGGATGGTGTCTATACGACCGATCCTCGGGTTGTTCCTGAAGCCAGGCGCCTGCATAAAATCACCTTTGAAGAAATGCTGGAAATGGCAAGTCTTGGCTCCAAGGTGTTACAGATAAGAGCGGTTGAGTTTGCAGGGAAATACAATGTACCTCTGCGAGTTCTCTCCAGTTTTGATGAGCCAGTATTTGATGATACTTTGGATGGCGGCGATAGCTTCCAGGCCAATGGTACTTTAATCACCTATGAGGAAGATGAAATGGAACAGGCATTGATTTCGGGTATTGCCTTTAACCGTGATGAAGCCAAACTGACGATTTTAGGTGTTCCAGATAAACCTGGTGTTGCGCATAGCATATTAGGCCCCATTGGTGACAGCAATATTGAAATCGATATGATTATCCAGAATATCGGTGCTGACGGTACCACCGATTTTACTTTTACGGTTCACCGTAATGATTATCTGGCAGCAAAAGAAATTCTTAGCACTATTTCCGATGAATTGGGTGCCAGAGAAGTCAATGGCGATGATAAAATCGTTAAAATTTCTATCGTCGGTGTTGGCATGCGTTCGCACGCCGGTATTGCCAGCCAAATGTTTAAGGCATTGGCGGACGAGGGTATCAATATCCTTATGATCTCAACTTCAGAAATAAAAATCTCTGTAGTTGTCGATGAAAAATATCTTGAATTGGGGGTTAGAACTCTCCATTCTGCTTTTGGTCTGGAACAAAAACAAACCTGAGCAGAAAAACTGATTTTATGTTCATTAGAAAGTTTTTTACTAAAATATTACAAAAATGATGAAAATACTAAGTTTTGCTTCTATTGTAATAATTGAGGAAGTAAACTGTATTGAAAACTAACGAACGTTTAGCTCAATTAATGTTATTGGAAAAATACTTTTACTAAGCGTCTTTAGCCAGCTTAAAAGTGTAAAGGAGAACCATAGTGCTAATTTTAACTCGCCGTGTTGGTGAAACATTGATCATTGGTGATGATGTACATATCACTGTTTTAGGGGTGAAGGGAAATCAGGTTCGTATTGGCATCAATGCACCTAAAAATGTTTCTGTACACCGTGAAGAGATATATGAACGCATTCAGCGAGAAAAGTCTCCTGAAGAGGGTTCTGATGAAAATTCAGCATAAAGTTTAAAAAAATCAGTTTTCATATAAATTTAAAATTGTAACGCAAAAAGTCGAAAAAAGACTTTACCTGAAGGTCAACTAAGGGTATCCTAGCGTTCAAATTTTGGAGAGGTGGCCGAGTGGCTGAAGGCGCTCCCCTGCTAAGGGAGTATACGGTTTGTAGCCGTATCGGGGGTTCGAATCCCCCCCTCTTCGCCATTATTTCACTGGCATTGAAACGGTCATTGTCAGTATGTGAAAAAAGAAGTTTTGTAGCAAATTCCGGTTGACAAACTGGCATTAAAACTTCATAATTCACGCACTTTAAAAATGCGCTCGTAGCTCAACTGGATAGAGTACCTGGCTACGAACCAGGCGGT
>Ga0316204_10007424_pt1 | contig 16041 bp, 10 predicted proteins | sample 6monrhotite_MG_2_FD_205661 | JGI IMG/M metagenome (GOLD analysis project Ga0316204, IMG submission 205661) | Microbial mat bacterial communities from mineral coupon in-situ incubated in ocean water Damariscotta River, Maine, United States -... | ecosystem: Environmental > Aquatic > Marine >... | reverse complement strand
AAAAGCGTTGTTACACAGGCTTCTGCTGCTATACCTGTAATGCCTTTATACATTGCAATGGGTTTTAAGGTAATGAAGGAACTTAACATCCACGAAGGCTGTATCGAACAGGTTAACCGACTATTCCATACACAAATGTACAAAGATGGCGGTGCCGAATTGGATGATACTTCACGAATTCGTATGGATGACTGGGAACTTCGTGATGATGTGCAAAACCAGGTTAAGGCACTTTGGCCTCAGGTAAACAGTGATAACATTTTCGAGTTAACTGATTATCAGGGCTATAAAGATGAGTTCTTAAAACTCTTTGGCTTTGGCATAGAAGGCATCGATTATGATGCGGAAGTTGAAACGTTAACAGACTTTTCGCCTGAAACTATTTAAGTAAGTTATATCAATGACACGGACGTCTCGATATACAATCAGTATCAAAACCTCACTATAGAACTGTTTTTTAGAACCGTTTTTTCCTATCGATTTTAATATAAAACTTAACCGACTTTTAATAAATTTTTTGTCATTGCTGGCTGAGAATTATCTAGAATATTGCACTCGATAGCCAAATGTTTAAGAAACATATTAATATCTCTGTTAGCGGCATCTAACTCATATAAAGCCTCTGCTAGCTCTCTTTGCTCTTTATACTCAGCCTTAGTAATCATTTCCATCACATAATGGTTATTCGTAACATGGCTTACACCATTGATATTGATATTCCATTCCTCATAAGCAAGATTCTTATTTCGAAAGAATTTAACTAGATAAGCTTTGGTAAGCTTGCGAAGGGGTTGACGCTGTATTTTCATTTGATATTCCGTGTATATTTCATACATCCATATAAAGAGCAGCTAATATATCATCAAATCCACTAATAGCGAAGTTTGTCTTAACATTAGACAATGTTATAAACATTACTTATCGCTTAATTTTTGAGAGTCTTTAAGCCATTCAATAAACCTGTCCAATGGCATAGGGCGAGCAATATGATAACCTTGTGCAATATCGCAACCTAGTGTTTTTAATACATCGAAAGTTTCTGAATTTTCTATACCTTCAGCAACAACTTTTAAGTTGAAGCCATGCCCCATTTCTATCACTGTATTTACAATATGTTGATCCATTTGATTATCGAGCATATGTAATACAAATGATTGATCTACCTTCAATTCATTTGCTGGAATATTTTTAAGGTAAGCCATTGATGAATACCCCGTGCCAAAATCATCAATAGAAATTCCAACACCTAGTTGGCGAAGCTCATTCAATGTAAGAAAACTTGTATTCACATCATCAACCAGTGCACTTTCCGTTACTTCCAGCGTTAACTGTTCGGCGGGAACGGTCCAAAGATTTATCGCACTTTTAACTGAATCAACAAAAGATAAGTCATTAAAAACTACTGCCGAAATATTGACTGACAGACTAAGAGGTTTAGATGTAGATGGCCACTCTTTAATTTGCCTTAATGCAGTATTAAGACACCACCGAGTAATAGCATGAATTTGACCTGTCTTTTCTGCTGCTAAGATAAATATGTCAGGCCGTATAAACCCCCGTTGTTTATGGTTCCAACGAATAAGCGCCTCTGCACCAAAAACATGACCGGTTTGCATGCATACTTGTGGTTGATAATAGAGTTCAAAGTCATCATTTTCTAACGCGACTTCAAGCTCTCCTTCTATATCCCAAACACCAATGCTAGAATTTTTATCTTCGTTAGAATACAAAGCGAAGGAGACTGCACTTGCACGTGATGCCATCATAGCCACCTCAGCCTTCTGCATCAACGATTCTATTTCATCATCGTGATCTGGATAAATTGATATACCAATATGAGCACTAATCTTATGCTTGTTTCCATCCATTTCAAAAGGTTCTTCCATAGCAGCAAATATTTTATGCACTGCGAGTTCCGCATGGCCCACATTAAAAATTTCCGGCAACAACATAACAAACTCACTGTTACCTACGCGCGTAATAAAATCTTTGCTACGAGCTATATTTTCAAGCCTATGGGAAAACGCCTTTAAAAAAGCATCACCGGTATGATATCCAAAAACGGTATTTAACCTTCGAAAATGATCAACTTTAATTAACAACAAAGCCAATTTTTTGCCAGATTTTTTATGCTGTTCGACATAATCTTTTAATTTACTATACAGTTCATCACGATACGCTAACTGTATGATTGGGGTTGTCATAATTATTACCCCTTAAAGATAAAATTCTTCTGGATCGATGCCATATAGTCCTGGTTCTACACACTTAGCAATATCTAATGGTTTTCCATCTACATCCTCGACATGAGTATACAAATCAATTACATCGAAATTATCTAAAGGCTTTTTATCCAGATCTAACAGCAGCATCACCTGAGGGCGCAAGCGCCAAACTTTATGTTGCGCGATAATAACACCCACTCGACCATCAGTTAACTCAATCACCGTACCAACAGGGTATATACCGACGACTTGAATAAATTGCTCAACCAGCTCAGCCTGAAAATCGATATTACGCCAATCATACAGTTTTTTGACTGCATCATGTGGAGATAAAGCCGTTGCAAATATACGATCTGAAATAATCGCATCATAGCAATCTACAATGCCAGCAATCTTTCCAAAAATTGGAATTTGATCACCTGCCATTCCATTTGGATATCCTGATCCGTTATGTCTCTCATGATGTGTAGCCACCATTTCTATTACATCTGCACCAATACCTTTGGTATTCTTAAGTATTTCCAGGCTGTAATCAGTATGTTTTTTTACCAGTTCATATTCAAATTGATTATAGCGTTTTGGATTATTGATTAATTTTTCAGGCAGTTTCATTTTGCCAATATCAAACAACATTGCGCCAAGTGCTAAAGACTGTAGTTTTGGCCTAGGGAAGCCAAGGTGACGCCCAAAAGACACCGCCCAAACTGACGCACTAACTGCATGGTTATATGTATAGTTATCTTTATATTTCATACGCGTTAGCCAAGCAAACGCATCTGGATTTCTGACAATACTGTCTAACATAGGATTGATAGCACGCTTCAGAGCCATGCCATCTAAAGTTTTATTGTTAGCAATATCATTCATGACGTCGCCAACCGTATGAGAGAGAGCACGATGAGTATCACGTGCACCAACTAACTCATCATTCATACTTGATTTATCTTTATACTTTTTTGGTACGCTTCCAATTAATTGCTGCTTAATTTCAGCATCTGTACGAGTGACGCCACTAGAGCTTGATTTCTTCTTTTTCGATTCCTCACTTAAAAACACATCAACATAAACAAAATCACAATGTTTTTCTAAGATTATGATGTCTTCACGCGATTTAAGTAAAAACCCTTGTATAAGGTAAGGTGTATCGATCCAAGGTTTATCTAATCTAGAGACAAACATCCCTATATCCAAATCCTCAATCCTTACTTTAATTTCCTTGAGCGCCATTATTTATAGATACCTTTTGTTTAAAAGCTGTATAGCCATTATATATGCACGATTAAAATTTATTAGTAAATAACCATTAAATTATAGGTCAGTAAAACTACTTAATATAGAATTCACCTGTTAATAACGAAGCTGCAATACAACACAGTGTATAGCCACTAATTATGAATCGGTGATATATAGACATGATATAAATGTAAATATTAACTTGTACATCCAACGCCGCTCTTATTCATACTAGCGGGCTTCAGAAGCAACACTAAAAGACACTACAAGACCTACTTCGTATCAAAGGCAGTCATTTTTTCAGGTAGGGTTTGCCAATTACAATCACGCATTACCTTAGCAAGCGCATGTAACGCGCCTTTTTTTATAGCTTTACGACGCTCAGCTTTCTTCTTAATCCCATAGAATGGTAGCATCACATCAAATGCTTCATCCGTAAAATGTGTAATAGGCGTCATCACATCTTTTCTACGTGTGTGAAAGGCATCTTCCCCGTCTGAGCACGCCTTATCCAATACATTAAATTGTCGACAGGCAATCGGCCTCATTGGATGGATACTGCAGGCTCCTTCTAGTAGGAAAGGACACGTCGCTAAAGTTTCAAAATTTTCTAATTGGGATCTTAGTTGCTCCCTTAAGGGTGATTGTAACTTTTCAATCACATACCAGCTCATTCCCATCAACTCTAACGGATACACAGGGATATCCTGATGCGTGCTACAACAACTACTACAACCTTTAGCACAAGCCAATTCGCGCCCTGCTTTATGTTCACGCTCTATTGCCGCACTCACACCTTTGTCGATCACCGTATAAGCATCTAGTAAAATAGGTAACCAGGGAAATTTGGCTTCATCTTCAGAAAACTTTACTCTTTGAGGCTTTCTATAATCACATTCTTGAGATTGATCCATAAGTTTATCTACACCATGACTCATTAATAGAGTTTAAATAATACATCTTTATACACTTACTTTAGATTTTTTAAGCGATTCATATAATGCCACAGAAACAATAATACAGCCGCCAACTAACACCGCATTAGTAGGTTCTTCATGTAAAAGTAACCAAGCAAATAATGTCGCAATAAAAGGCTGCAAGCAGGAGATCATCGCGACGGATTTTGCTGCAAGACGCTTAAGGCTATAAGACAATAAAGTATGAGCAGTAGCAGTACTTATCACCCCTAGTAATAAGAGAGTCAGCCAGTCATTAACTGAGAGACTTAAGACTGATGGATAGTCAACAAATACTAGCAGCATAATAGCCACTGCCAACACTTGGTGCATCATCAATCTATCTGATGACACCTCAGGGTAATAATATTTTTGTAGTAAATTCCTTAATGCAAAAAGAAAAGCTGATATAACGCCCCAAAAAACACCCTGGGCTATATCGCTATCAAATGAAGTAATTTTACCCCCCAGCATAATGAACACACCAAGCAAAACCACAAGTGCAGCAACAATATCGGAGACGAGGATTTTTTGCTTTGTATAAAATGGTTCTAGCAATACCGTAATCATTGGGTAAGTAAACAATGACAACATACCAATCGCTACCGTTGAAACCTGCATTGAATGAAAAAAACTTATCCAATGAAAACCGAGAAGTGCGCCGATGGCATAAATACCTAAATATTGCCGCTTACTGTCTAATTTAAACTGGCGTTTATTAACGATAGCGAAAGCCAATAAGGTAATAGCAGCTAAAGCACTGCGCAATTGCGTAATTGAGGTGGCATCAAGCGGGATCAATTTAGAAAACAATCCATTTAAGGCCAGCAACAAGACAGCTACATATAAAACACTTAGGCCATGCCTCGAATCACTCATACAATCTCATTAGCATTAAATTTATTACACACATTGATTATAAACCAGACAGATCAGAGCTGGTCATTTAGTTTATTTCACTTTCAAAAAATCAATCTATACTTGCAGAATGCAAATTGACGGGTATTCAGATTTATCAAAGCTAGCGACTGGCGACATGGCAACAATGTATAAAGCACGCCAGATATCGCTTAATCGGATTGTTGCTATAAAGCTACTTTTGGCTGAATTTCTTTGGGATGATGAGGCAAAAACCTTGTTGGATCAGGAGTCACTCGTTATAGCACAACTAAGTCACCCTAATATTATACACATAATAGATCGCGGTCTCAGCAATAAAGGCAGACCCTATTTTGTAATGGATTATATTCAGGGTAAAGAACTGGGACAAATTATACACAATGAAAAGTTCGACATTAATGCCAAGCTGAATATATTAATCCAAATTTTCAAAGGCATGGCTGCAGCACACAATAACGGAGTCATTCATCACGACATTAAACCTTCCAACATATTAATTGATGCCAACCAACAAGTGTATACTCTTGATTTTGGCATAGCTTGGCTAGCCACCAATGGTAAACCAGAAAACATTGTTGTCACACCGGACTATATGTCTCCTGAACAATTCAGTGCTCCAGGATCGGTGAATCACCTGAGTGATTTCTATTCACTAGGCATTATTATATATGAGATATTTACTGGAAGATTGCCACCAAGACATCGGAAAAACCTCGACCAAGCATTACATGAACTACCCGCTGAGCTAAGCGATTTAATACTCCAATACCTAAAAAACAAACCGAGTGAACGACCTGGTTCTACAGACGACATACACTTAAAATTGCTTTCTATTATTAAGGGTGCGCATCTCAATAACATTCAAAAACTGGAAGCCACAAATACCTTTAAAAACACAGCTGAAAATTTGCATTATTAGATGTTATAAAAATAGATCAATATAGCTCCGTATTTTTATTTGAAAATAAAACAAAAACACAAAAAACCAATACTGGGAATATTATTTCAGGAACTACTACTTATTGGTATAATTTCTGCTATTTCTCTAACCTCCCTGCTCATTTATCTAAGTGTCAATAAATAATATATAAATCATAACTCACCAATCCAGTAAAGCACGTATTTTTTCAAGTAAAAAGTCTTTATTAAATGGTTTATTAATTTGGCTTTGCTTTAATGTCTCATCCACCTCATTAGTAAAATGGGTATCGTTATAGCCACTAACCATTTGTATTTTTATTTGAGGATACTTCTCACGAACTTCAGCAGCTAGTTGATACCCGTCCATTCCAGGCATTATCACATCACTCAAAAGCAGATCTACAGATTGCTCTTTTAAAATATCAAGTGCTACCTGAGCATTCTCAGCTGTTAGTACTTTATATCCTGCATCACATAAAAGCTCTTCTACAAGCCCTCTTAATGATTCTTCATCTTCAACAAGCAGAATGATTTCATCACCATCAGATGAGGCACTATCTATAACTGACACTAATCCATCATCTTTCAATGAAATATTTTTATCATAGCGGGGGAAATACATAACAACACTTGTACCCTCTCCTACAGTAGATATTATATGTATATCACCCTTTGATTGAGTAACAAAACCATAGACCTGACTCATACCTAAACCAGTACCGAACTCACCCTTCGTGGTAAAGAAAGGTTCAAAAACCTTTTCCAGGACAGAATCTTCAATGCCTATACCCGTATCATTAATGGTTAAGGTCACATATTCGCCCTTGGGAAGATCGCACTTTAAAACCGCCTCATCTAGATAAGTGTTTTTAGTCGATATTTCTAATTTCCCACCTGTAGGCATCGCCTGCATAGAATTTATACATATATTTAAAATAGAATCGGCAAGCATGGCTTCATCAATAAATAATGGCCATAAATCTTCCTGAAAATTAAACACCAATTCAATCTTAAGTGTTAATGTTTTTTCAAGCATTGCCTTGTCGCGCAACAAAATCGAATTAATTGAACATGGTTTTGAGTCTGAAGCTCGTTTGCGAGAAAAAGCCAACAGCTTTGATGTTAATAAGTTTGCTCTATTGCCAGCAGAATGAATCTGCTGAATATATTTTGACAACCTTGTATCGTTACCAACAAGACTTTGTGCCAACTCAGAATAACCTAGAATGACGCCTAGCATATTATTAAAGTCGTGTGCAATCCCCCCCGTTAATTTCCCTATAGCTTCCATTTTTTGGCTTTGCCGTAACTGCAATTCCGTCTGTTTTACCTGTGTAACATCACGTGCGACACCTAGCACACCAATTGTATTATTACATTCATCTATTAACGGCATTTTATGCGTATCGAATATATGAACTTTACCGCATATATTTGCAAGATCATTAGAATTATGTACATCTAATCCCGATAACGCATCTAGATCATCGTGCTTAAATCCGCGAATTCCTTTTGATGGATTCCCATTTACTAACTCCGTATCCCAGCCATTTTCTATATCAGTCAAGCCATACATATCTTCGCGCAGTTTACCAACACCCTTTGCATATGCATCGTTACAAAATATTGTTTTTAAATCTTTATCCTTCACAAAAATCAAATCCGGCGTTGAATTCACAATATTTTCTAGTAGATTAACAGCTTCTTTTAGTTTTTCTTCTGCAATTTTTCGTTCCGTAATATCATATAAGATAACAAGATGAATATTCTCATATTGACCTGTTAAAGGCGCCGCGCTTGCCAATACTGTTCTAGTCGCTCCATCTTTGCATTGAATATAAATTTCAAGCGGTTCAAATGGTTTATTATTTATTTTTGAATCTTCTAAATGCTTCGTCCATGAAGTCGATACATACTGCCTATATTTTTCATCAGGATAAGCCTTAGGCCACCATTCATCTAAATTTGGTATATCGTTCATGTCATAACCAAAATTAAGTATAAATGCATCGTTTAAATATAATATATTATTTTTTTCATCATTCAGAGCATAAGGAACAGGCGATGCATCAAGAATATTCTGGAACCTTATCTCACTATTATCCAAAGATTCAAAGGCATTATGTTTTTCAGTATTATCTAGAATAATCCCATCTAAATATTGCAGCACTCCATTATCATCAAAAACACCCTGCCCTTTCTCATACACCCATAAAGTAGAACCATTCGAATGAATAATCCTATATTCGATGGTATAGGCTTGTTTTAAATGAAGTGATTTTTCTATAGTTTGTTGAATAGTACTAATATCATCTGGATGAACAAAAGAGGAAAATGAACGAGTATTATGCAAAAAATCGGATTGTGGATATCCCGTAAAACCTTCAATATCCTTACTTATAAAATCCATATTACAGCGGTCATTAGACAAACAACGATAAGCAATGCCCGGTAAGTTATCTATTAGTGCTCGTAAGTTCCTAGCACCAGGTAGATTATCTAATAATGTAAGTAAGTGCTCATCAGCACCTGATGATGCTAGTTTTAACTTTAACTCTAACTCAGCAATCTTTTGATTTGCGGATATTAATTCTAGCTCAAGCTGCTGATTCTGCTGTTCTATATTGTTTGCCAAGCGCGTATCCCTATTGTGATGTTACAACTGCAACCCTCATGACTCTAATATCATACAATCGACTAGAGTCATTTATTACTAATTGATATTATATGCCTAATATATATTTTTCGGTGTGCTCCATATATATATGATAAGACTAGATATTGATATCCATCAAAGATATAACCTATGATTTCTCATAAATATTACAAACAAAACAAATAGAAAATACGTGAATACATCATTGCGCTTTCAAGTACGAAATACATGACTACAATATTTATTAAAACACTGCATTTACAGTACTTAATATCAATCAATACTATACCTAATATTTACAGTTTCCTATATCCATTCACGTGTTATTTTCGAAATTTCTAATTCTGAATATTCAATAACCATTGTTTCTATTAAACTATATTGTTTATCAAGATACGATTTATCATTACTAATAATACAGACACCAAGCATAGCTCGCTGCCAATCATCGAGAAAATCTATCTCTGCAATAGAGACATTAAAACGATGTCTAATGCGTTCTTTAAGACTTTTAATTTGACTGCGCTTATCCTTTAAAGAACGCGCTAAGGGGATACGTAGTTCTAAGGTAATTAGTAGAATATGCATAATTAACCTGATTCATTATTAAAGTATGCGCAATCTACAATGTACTACGCATACTTTAATAACTTAGTGATATATAACTAAAGCTGCTTTATTTCTAAACCAAGCTCTTTAACAAGATTCTCATGAACAGGGTTAGTAATTACAGCAACACTAGCGAGTTCTGGCTTTAAATATGTTTCACCTACTCGTTTTAAATCTGCCACAGTCACTTTTAGTACTCTCTCTCTAAACAAATGTCTCTGCTCAGGTGTACGCCCATATAGCTCATTATGGAACGCCTGTTTAGCTTCACCTGCAGGTGAACCCGGTTTATCCATACCGCCAATAACGCCGAGTATAGACTCCTCAACCTGCAGATCAGTATGCTCTTCATTTAAAAGCCACTCTATCGATTTATCAAAATCATCAAGCGTTTCAGTTAAGCGTGGGTCACGGTAAGAATAAAATCTGAAACAAGCATTTCCAGGTTCATGACTTGCGCCACCACCATAAGCCCCACCCTGCTCACGTATCACACGATGCAGGAAGCCATTTCTTAAGAAACCTCCCAACACGGTTAATGCAGCAGCATCAGGATGGTTCACTGGTACTGTAGGATATGCCTTGGCACAAAAATTAACCTGCGTACTAGTTAACCAGACTTCATTAATTTTTTCTTTAACATTTGCTAATGCAAAAGCTTGATTACTTTGATTACCTTTGCCAGTCCAATATTGCTGAATATCTGCATCAATAATTGCTTGTAGATCTTTTTCTGCAACACTTAAATAACGTCGCGGTGCAGCAATAATTTTTTTATGGATAGCTGAAAACTGATCAGCTAATTGTTGCAAGGCTGCTGCGTCACTTAAACTATCATCCAGAATCTTTAAGCGTTTAATCCCTTGCAGGCCGGATAAACGATTACTTAACTCTGCTGCAGGACTCATGCCACTACTCGCCGCAAGCATTGCCAGACTGTGCCCCTGTCCTGTAACACTTTGTTCACGACGTGCACGCTTTTGTGATACCAATTCACGTATACGATCTAGCTCATCAAAACGCGCACCTTGTAGCATTTCTGACATGAGTTCATTTAATTGCTGGTGATTTCTTGTCAGTGCTTTACCAGAGAAAACAAAATGCGCTTTAATGTCTTGTTCATTTTCAATTAGGCCACGTACACTCGTATAGGAACTAACGCCACCACTTACACTATCCTGATACGCCTGTGATTGAAGATAATCTTTTTCACCATAACCTAGCTCAGTTAAACAATAAGTGTATATAGGTAACAAATTAACCAACTCGTCTTCTAATTCAGGCAACTCAATAACAACCTGCTGATATATTAAGCCGTTAGTACTCTGGTCATAAAAATCATGTTCAATACCATTTGCTTTTGAGGAGGTTCCCTGCGGTATTTTCATTTTCGCTGGCACATCTTCCAAACCAACTTTAGGCAAGATACTAATATCGTCTACTTCGTTTTGTCTAACTTGTAATGCTGCAGCCTGATCAATAATCTGCTGTTTTTCTTCAGCTGATAATGTAGCTTTAATGTCGGCTAATTTATCCGCTTCAGCTTTTTCTTTTGCCTTGCTTAATTCCGTATCAGGTGTCATCACTAATCGAATACGATGCTGGTTTTCCAGTAAATTTTTCTTCACCAGATTTTTAATAAACTCTGGGTCTTTTATATCTTCTCTCAACTGCTCTAAAACCGGTTCTAGATTCATTACCGCCATTGGGTCACCGCGATGAATTGCCGCAGACAAACCACCCAATATTAACTGCATACCATAGGGGTAACCATCACCACCAATTTCACGCTGACCTAACTCCAGTTGATGCAATACGGCTTCAACCTGTGACTGCTCTACACCATTTTCTGCTACGTTCTGTAATACTTTTAATACAAGCGCCTCAACTGCATCTGCATTTTTTTCTTCAGATGCCTCTACTCCACACATAAAACTCATTTCACGATTGGAGTCTTCCAGACCACATAGAGGTGAAGGTGATGCACCTAAATCTGTAGTCTCTAATGCCTGTTGTAATGGTGACGCTGAATTATCCAATAACACACTCGACATTAGGTGCGCCTGCAACATATCTTGCAAAGAAGTACTGCGACCTAATAACCAACTAATAACAATATGAGTTTTTGCACTGGTGTCTTCTTCATCGAGCGCATAAGAGGCTGCAAAATTTTGCGGCGCAGAGTAACGCTGCTCATCATCCACTTTTATGATCGTATCTAATTTCTCAAAGCGGCTAAGCGCCTTCTCTTCAAACACAGCCTGATGCTCAATGGCCGGAATATCACCAAAGGTCATAAACACCGAATTCGACGGGTGATAATTTATTTTATAGAAGTCTTTTAATTGCTGATAACTTAAATCAGGAATATTCGCGGGCTCACCGCCAGAGTTGTAATGATAGGTCGTGGTTGGAAACAGGTGCTCAGTAACAGTCTGCCACAAGGTACTTACCGCAGAGCTCATCGCACCTTTCATTTCATTAAATACAACACCTTTGTATACCAGTGGTGATTCCGCATCATCCGGCGTTTCAAATTCAAAGCGATGACCTTCCTGAGCAAAATCCAGTTCATGCAAGCGTGAAAAGAACACCGCATCCAGATATACATCCATTAAGTTATCGAAGTCTTTACGGTTTTGACTAGCAAACGGATAGGCCGTCCAGTCACTGCTGGTAAAGGCATTCATAAAGGTATTAAGTGAACGACGAATCATCATAAAGAATGGGTCGCGAACCGGAAAACGCTCACTACCACATAGCACGGTGTGTTCAAGCATATGCGCAACACCGGTAGAATCGGTAGGTACTGTACGCAAGGCAACTAAAAAGACATTTTCATTATTATCTGCTGATAAATGATAGTGCACTGCACCGGTTTTTATATGCTCATACTCCTCAATCACAATATTAAGAGAGTCGATTTTCTGTGATCGTTTCCACTGAAAGGCAGGGTGCTGCTGGGCAGGCTTCAAATCGTCAGATGACATATAAAAATTTTCACTATGATTATTAAGCTGTTGATTGTAACCCTGATAGCGTATCGAATAAAACCGATACCTTTGCTTTATATGCCTTGTCTGTGACTAATTTTTACCTGAGTTCGATTTGTGCGAGAATACAGGGATAAATAAGTTGCTAATAATGATTATAAGAAAGCCATGAATAATGAATAAACCGCTTACAGCCGAACAGCTAAGACCCAGCTGCACTGCCAGTACTCTCCCCTTCAACACAACGGCAGAGCTTGAAGAGCTGCCTGAGATACTGGGTCAGGACCGGGCATTTGAAGCCATCGAATTTGGCATCAATGTAAGCCACCGAGGTTTTAATCTATACGTAATGGGCTCTTCAGGACTAGGTAAGCACGGTTTAATACGTAAATACCTCAATGAAGTGTCCGTCGACCAAGATACACCTCCTGACTGGTGCTATGTTCGCAACTTTGATCAGGACTACAAACCCACCGCACTGAAACTACCTGCGGGTCAGGGTCGCGTGTTCAAAAAGCACATGAAAAACCTTATCGAAGATATTGGTAAGGCGATTAATGCAGCCTTTGAGGCGAGTGAGTATCAGGAACAGATTCAGGTTATTGAGAAGTCATTTCAAAATACTCAATCAAGCCTGTTGGATAAGCATGCTCAACAAGCCCTTGAGCAGGACATTAACCTGAGCCATACCTCCTCCGGTTTCATGTTATCTCCCATGGTAGATGGTAAAGCGATTACTGAAGAAGAGTTCGACGAATTACCTGAAGAATTAAGAAATCAAATTGAAGATAAGATAGCCATATTTCAGGATGACCTTGAATATCTGGCCCCCGAAATGTCACGTCAACGCCGTGGGCACAATATTAAAATTAAGAAGCTCAATCGTAAGGTCGCTTTATTTGCCACCAGCAGCTTAATCAAAGATGTTAAACGTAAATACAAATCACTACCAGAAGTCACCAATCACCTGAAAGGACTGCAAGAAGACGTTCTACATCATCTGGATCAATTCACTGAAGGAGATGAAGAAGACTCTTCTAACAATACTGAATCGCACCACCAGCCTGTTGGCAAAAAGGAATCGTTACAGCGCTATCAGGTAAATCTGTTAGTCGACTGCTGCAACCAAAAAGGTGCTCCGGTTGTTTATCTCGATAATCCAACCTATCAAAATTTAGTCGGACGTATTGAGTATGAAAGCCGCTCCAATGGCCCGGGTAATAATTTCACATTAATAAAACCGGGAGCCTTACTACAGGCCAATGGCGGCTACCTAGTATTAGACGCACACAAAATACTCAGCACACCGCACGCATGGGATGCACTAAAACGTAGCCTGTATGCCAAAAAAGTTAAAATTGAGAATATTGACCAGGTCGTCGGTGGCGATGTTTCAGTAACCCTGGAACCAGAGGCTATTCCGTTAAAAGTAAAAGTCATTCTACTTGGTGATCGAAATACCTACTACGCGCTACACGAAGTTGATCCCGACTTTCCTGAGCTATTTAAGGTAGAAGCCGACTTCGAAGAAGAGCTACCGCGTAACCCTGATACAACTTTACAATACGCACGTCTAATCGCATCAAGGGCACGTAAATTTGAATTAAAAGATTTAGATGCCGCCGCGGTAGCGCGTATTATTGAATTCAGTTCACGCCTGGCGAACGATGCTGAAAAACTATCGACTCGACTACGCACTATCGATGACCTACTCATCGAAACGCAGTACTGGGCCGAGCATGCCAATAACGAGATCATTACCGGTATCGATGTACAAAAGGCGATTGAGGCTCAAATTCATCGTACTAGCCGCCTTCAAGGGCTAATTCAAAGTGATGTGCACCGTGGCACCTTAATGATTAACACCGAGGGTGAAGCCGTTGGCCAAATAAATGGCCTATCCGTATTTGAAATAGGAAAGTTCGGCTTTGGTCAACCATCTAAAATCTCTGCCACGGTGCATTTAGGTGATGGAAAAATCATCAATATAGAACGCGAAGTTGATTTAAGTGGATCGATTCACGACAAGGGTGTATTAATTTTATCTGCCCTGCTCGCGAGTCGTTATACAAAAGACACTCCACTATCTTTCTCTGCCAGCATTACCTTCGAACAGTCTTATGGACTTATTGATGGTGATAGTGCATCTGTTGCAGAACTTTGCGTTTTAATATCTGCCCTTATTGGTTTACCTATACAACAGGGATTCGCAATCACTGGCTCACTAAATCAACAGGGCCTAGTGCAGGCTATTGGTGGCGTTAACGAAAAGATTGAAGGCTTCTACGACATTTGTAATCAACGTGGCCTTACCGGCAAACAAGGCTGTATTATCCCCGCGGTAAACATCAAAAATTTATCCTTAAGACAAGATGTTGTCGATGCCATTGAAAAAGACCAGTTTAATATTTACCCGGTTAAACACTACGAAGAAGCACTGGAATTATTAATTGGTTTGCCAGCCGGTGAAGAACTTATTGACGGTAGTTTTGATAAAGGCAGTATTAACGACCGCGTAGTTAGACGCCTTTGCCAATATGCAAAAAGCCGCAAGGCTTCTCAAATCATACTGTAATAACTCTTACATCTTCGCATTGAGCCTGAAAATAGACCTATATAGAAATATAAATCCTCTAATTAATAAGAGGGTTTTTATTTTTAATAAATAAATATTAATCCCTTCCCAATATTAATACAGCCTATAAAAGACTGACTATACTCTATGCTTATATTCAACATTTAGGGCAATCCAACTGTGGATCAAATCACCAACGTTCATCAAAAAGCACTTTCTATTAATATGGACAAAGGACAGTACGGCACGATCGCAGAGATTGGTGCTGGGCAAGAAACTGCACGCTGGTTTTTCCGTGTAGGTGGTGCAGCGGGCACTATCGCTAAAGCCATATCCGCTTATGACATGCAATTTAGTGATTCTATTTATGGCAAGTCATCACGTTATGTAAGTCGTGATCGCCTATATGCGATGCTTGACCTTGAATACAAACTCATTATCGAACGACTAGGTGAAATGCGCGGCAATGAAAGTACGTTCTTTTCATTCGCCAATACCGTTGCTTCACGTAGCTTTTCCCGAGATGTAGATGGTCAGGGATGGATTGGTATCAAATTTCAAAGTTCACCCTGTAGCGAGCCCTCAAAAATTGATATACATGTACACCTACAGGCAAATGACGTTTCAAAAGATCAGGAAAATATTGGCACACTCGGCGTAAACTTAATTTATGCAGCACTTCATTATCACGAAGATCCCGAAAAACTATTAAAATCATTAATGGATGAGCTGTCTTTCGATGAAATCGAAATAGATATGGCTGATTTTTCTGGCCCTGCTTTCGAAAGTATAGACAACAGACTCATGGCACTACGCCTGGTCGAATTCGGCATGACCCACGGAGCCATGTTTAATGCCAAAGGTGAAATTGTACACCCCGCAGATGTGTTATATAAAAAAGCAGTATTAATAGAACGTAGTCGATTTAATCCACCTACCTTATTAAATATAAATATGATGGACTGCGCACAAG
>Ga0316204_10007423_pt1 | contig 16042 bp, 7 predicted proteins | sample 6monrhotite_MG_2_FD_205661 | JGI IMG/M metagenome (GOLD analysis project Ga0316204, IMG submission 205661) | Microbial mat bacterial communities from mineral coupon in-situ incubated in ocean water Damariscotta River, Maine, United States -... | ecosystem: Environmental > Aquatic > Marine >... | reverse complement strand
CTGACGGGGGATAGCGGGGCCAATGTCCTGACGGGTGCTGGCGGCAATGATACGCTGACGGGTGCTGGCGGTGATGACAGCTTGTTTGGTGGCGTGGGCGAAGATTTGTTGGATGGCGGCGCGGGCGCGGATGTGCTTGATGGCGGGGCGGGTAATGATGGCGTTACTTATGTATTATCTGCTAGCGGGGTGACGATTGACCTGTCGCTGGGCAGTGCGTCCGGCGGAGATGCGACGGGCGATGTGCTTCTGAATATTGAAAGTATTCAGGGAAGCCATTTGGCCGATATCATTACAGGAGATGATGCGTCAAACACGCTTGAAGGTAACGGCGGCATCGATGTGCTATCAGGCCTTGGCGGGCGGGATTTCCTGAGTGGAGGTACGGCAGGCGGCGATACGCTGAATGGAGGCGATGGGGACGATGTTCTATTTTACAGCTTGGGCGATATATATGATGGCGGGGCTGATAATGACACCTTGAATATCAATGGCATAGGTATCGCTATTGACTTGTCAACACTTGCCATGACCAATATGGAAACAATTGATTTGCTGGCTGGCGTGGGTGCAAATAGCGTTACCCTGACCCTGCAAGATGTGCTGGATGTTACGGATTCAGACGATATCCTCATTATCAGCGGTGATGCTGCTGATAGTGTAACGTCTACTTTTGAAGGCTGGGTGATGGGTGCAGATCAGACAATTGACGGTGAGCTTTACCACACCTATACTTCGGGGGCCGGGACATTACTGGTGGATACAGATATCACACAGGATATTAGCTGATTTAACAAGACTTGCAGGCATAATGAATATGAAAAGTAATGAATGGCGGCGGCATTATGCTATGATCGTCGGCGCGGCTTTGCTCTTGGCACCCTGCGCGGCATCTGGCAGTCCTGATCTGGAGACAAGTCCGGCCTATACGCAAATTTTTAAAGAGAATATTCAGGCGGCGGTGGCCAATCATCCGCGCAGCGCGGCGGCGATTGCTCTTCGGGACAGTTATCGTTATCGCGAGCGGGAGGCCAGAGCCGGGCGCTATCCCACGCTGGATGTCGGAATTTCGGGACGTTATCGAATGGCGGAGGATTTTGAGGATCGTTTTGATAATATCACGGAAAGAAGCCGCCGCAAGACTTCGGCCCATGCTGCGGTGACCGGCCAGCAGCTGCTTTTTGATGGCGGGCAGACGTCGAATCGTGTGGCTGGGGCCAAACATTCTTTCACTGCCGCTCATGAGGAATATGGCCAGATGGCCTCTGCTATCGCCCTATTGGCGGTGGAAACGCATTTTCAGCTTATCTTCCAGCGGGAGAGACAACAGCTGCATCAGCAGATCATCGCAGATCATCGGGAGACACTAGACAAGGTCACGCTCAGATATGAAAGTGGCCGCGGCCCGGAACGTGATGTGGCGCTTCTTGAATCAAGATTGGCTTTGGCAGAGGCGGAAGCCTCATCGGTCAGAAAAACACTTGAGGCAACCGTAAGCCAATATGAAGAGAATTACGGTTTTTTGCCGGAAACGTTAAAACGCCCGGAAATCACATTGAATATTCCAAACAGTTTGGACGATGCTTTGGCCTTGGGATTTCAGAATAATGCGTCACTGAGCATTGCTCATGCCATGATGCAGGCCTCTAAAGCCGGGATGTCGGCCTCTAAAGCCGAGAGAATGCCCCATTTCTCCATGGAGCTGGCGGCCACCAAATATGACCTTGATCGCGGCAACAGTGATTATGATGTCACGGGCCGTCTGGTGATGAATTATAATCTCTATAACGGTGGGGCGACGACAGCCCGTATTTCCCGGTCGCGCAAGGATTATGAGCGCGCCCGTCATGAAGAGTCCAATGCGCTGCGCAGGGTAACCCGCGAGATTAAAGTGGCCTATCAAAATATACCCCCACAGGACAACCGGGTTCTGGCCTTAAAGAAAGCGACCGAGGCCAGCAAGCGTAATGCCCAACAATTATTGGCACAATTTGAAGCAACCGGCGGCAACCTCCTGTCTTTACTGGAAGCCAGAAAAGATCATTATCAGGCGCAGGAACAATATATGGCGGCCTTGACAGAGAAAGATATTCTGCGCTACCGCTTATTGGATGCGATCGGTATATTGAACAGTGTCCTGAATATCAGATTACGTAAGGCAGGTGAATGACTGCGGAAGAAGATATGAACAAAATTTGGCAAGACCATTGGTTTTGGGGAGCTTTCCGGCAAAATTGGTGGACCTACGGCCAGATTATTCTGGCGGCGATGATGATAAATTTTTTCTCGCTCGGCAGCTCGATTTTTATCATGACCGTCTATGACAGGGTTATTCCCAATAATGCTGTGGATAGCCTGATTGCGCTGTGTATTGGCATGTTTATTGTCATCTCGTTTGATTTCCTGCTGAAATTCCTTCGGGCTTATTTTATTGATACGGCGGGTCAGAATGTTGACCTGAAGGTTGCCAAAGGCATTTTTGACCGGATCATGAAATTGAAGCTTGCGGCCCAGAAAGGCTCCACCGGTGGATTGGTCAATACCATACGGGAATTTGAATCCATTCGGGATTTTTGCACATCCGCCACATTGGCTACCGTGGTGGATATTCCCTTTATCCTGTTGTTTCTCTTTGTGATCTGGGTCATTGGCGGGCCTATTTTTCTGGTGCCGGCGCTGGCCGTGCCATTGGTCTTAATTGTTGGTTTTTCAATCCAGCCTTTTTTGTCACGTTTTTCAAAGGAAGGCATGCAGGAAGGGGGCAGCAAGCAGAGTACATTGGTTGAAATGGTATCGGGCCTGGAGACTTTAAAGACATTAGGCTCCGATAAGTTGCTCCATGACCGTTGGGAAAAAGCGGTTGAGAGCCATGCGACTGTCGGCCTTAAATCCCGTATGTTCAGCCAGATTGCGATCAATAGTGCGGCCTCGGCCCAGCAGATTACCCAAGTGGGGATTGTGGCCTTTGGATTCATTCTGGTGATGAAGGGTGACTTGTCCATTGGTGGCCTGATTGCCTGCGTTATCATTGCGGGCCGGTGTCTTGCGCCTCTGGGGCAGATGGCAAATCTGCTGACCAGATATAATCACGCAAAGACCGCTTATTTTTCCTTGGATAAGCTGATGAGCCAGGAACATGAGGATGTATCGGACCGGGATTTTATTCAGCGTAAAAACATCAAAGGTAAAATTGAATTCAAGAATGTCGTATTCAAATATCCTGATCAGCCGACGCGCGTGCTTGATAATGTGTCTTTCACCTTGAATCCCGGTGAAAAAATTGGTGTGTTGGGCAAAATAGGTTCCGGTAAAAGCACAATTCTAAGGCTGGCGGCGGGTCTGTATGAGCCGGAAGAGGGGGCGGTTTTAATTGATGATACGGATATCCGCCAGCTGATCCCGGATGATCTGCGAAAAAACATGGCGGTTGTATTGCAGGATGTGGTTCTGTTCTCGGGCAGTATTAAGGAGAATATCACCATGGGCCATCCTGAGATTGCCGATGAGGATATCCTGCATGCTGCGGAAGTCAGCGGCGCGCAGGATTTCCTCGGCAGTATTCCGGGCGGCTATGATGTCAAGCTTCGGGACCGGGGCGATGGTCTTTCGGGTGGACAGAAACAGGCCTTGGCCATTGCACGGGCCTTGGCCCGCAAGGCCGCCATTATCATGATGGATGAGCCATCCAGTTCCATGGACACCAATTCTGAAATGAAGCTGATTTCAAGATTAAAACAGGAATTGAAGGATAAGACTTTTCTTATTATAACGCACCGTCCCAGCATGTTGGAACTGGTGGATAAGATTATCGTTATCGATCAGGGAAAAGTCGCGGCGCAGGGTCCAAAGGACGATGTGCTGAAGTTTTTGACATCCAAGCGTGAGACCCCCATGCCGACCGATGTGAAAAAAGGCTAGGGCATGTTGAAACCAAATTTTGCGGCCAATATTCTTCTACTCAGCATTTTTGGGTTTTTTATTATTTTTATCCTCTGGGCGTCCATTGCCGAACTTGATGAAGTGACCCGGGCCACTGGCCGTGTGGTGCCCAGCAAGCAAACACAGATCATCCAGAATCTGGAAGGCGGAATTGTAAAGGAAATTCTTGTTAAGCAGGGCGATACGGTTAAAGCCGGCGATATTCTTGTTAAATTGGACCGGACTCAATTTGATGCGGATTTTAACCGCAACGAAGAAGAATATCTGATGCTGCAGTCCACGCTGGTACGCCTGATGGCGGAAAGCGAATTTAAAGAGCCGATTTTTGATGCGGATTTTATGCGTGAGAATGAAGAACTTGTCCAGAATGAACGCAATCTTTATCAGGCGCGGCGGGCAGAGTTCGAGGCCTCTTTAAATAGCCTGAAAGCCCGTCTGAAGCAAATAGAACAGGCGGCGATAGAGGCTGAAATAAGCCTGGTCAGTGCGCAGGCGGGCGCAAAGGCCGCAGAGGCCGAAGTGGCCATGTTAAGGCCTCTGGTCGAGAAGGGCATTGAACCTCGGTTAGAGCTCATGCGCGCAGAACAAAGATTAACGCAGGCAACGGGGGACCATCAAATTGCCCTGCTTAATATCGGCAAATCAAAAAAATCCGTTGAAGAGGTTAACCTGCAAATCGAGGCGGCCCGGCAGAAATTCAGAGCCAACGCATTTGCCGAATTGAATGAAGCGCAAAACCGCACCAATAAACTACTTGATGCTCTTCCCGCCCTGTCCGATAAGGTCAGCCGGACGGACGTTATTGCCTCGACAGATGGGACGATCAACCGCGTTCTTGTATCCACAATTGGCGGTATTATCAAGCCGGGCATGCCGATTGTCGAACTGGTTCCTATGGATGATACATTGCTGATTGAGGCAGAAGTGCAGCCCGCCGATATTGCTTTTTTGCGGCCCGGGCAGCCTGCCCGCGTCAAGCTTACCGCCTATGATTATTCGCGCTATGGCTCGCTTGATGCTCATGTGGAAAATATCTCTGCCGATGCCATCATGAACGACCAAAAACAGAATGTTTATGTGATTAAGATCAGAACTCTGAAAAATAACCTGTCGAGCGATACGGGCGACCTGCCGATACTGCCGGGCATGGTTGCCGAAGTTGATATTCTGAACGGCAAGAAAAGCATCATGAGATACCTGATGAATCCGGTATTAAAGCTTAAAGATAATGCCTTTAGAGAGAGGTAAGAAGATCTTTTTTCTAACTTAAGTATATGTTTAAATATGAGTAAACCCCCCAAAATCCTTGCGTTTGTTCATAATTTATTTACCATAATCAACAGTGAGTAAATGAGGAGGTTGAAAATGGGAAAATATATTGGGGGCGCATCCAAGGATGTTGATGGCCCTACTTCAAATGAGAAAAATCATTCAGAGCCAGACAGCTTAAATTCCACAATAATAACAGATAGAAAAAAACCAGCCTTGTCTCATAAGGTGCCTGCGCGCATGGGCAGTATTGGCCTTGCGTTGTTACCTCTTGCCGCTTGCGGTGGGGGGGGAAGTGGCCCGACCAATAATACGCCGCCTCCGCCGCCGCCAATACCGGATTTTACGGAGGATCCCACCAATACTTTCACCGCGAGGGATGATAACGACCGGACTTTGGATCAAGCCAATGCAACCGCAGACCTTACGGTTAGGGGCCTTGGCGGCAACGATACCATTACAACGGGTTCCGGCGCGGATATCATTGCGGGCGGCGGCGGTAATGACACGATCACGTCCGGGGCGGGTGCCGATATGATCAGGGGCGGTGAAGGCTCTGATGTCATAACAGCCGGCGATGGTGATGATGTGATCATTGTGGTGGGTACCACGGCGGCGGGTCAATATGATGATGCGGATATCACCAATCCGGCGGGATCAGGATTGGATTTGTCGAGCCTGATCACTTTGGCAGACCTGAACGACAGAACGGTGAGCGAAGTTGTCAGCGGCGAGACTATTGACGGCGGGGCCGGTAATAATACGCTTTATATCTATGGCACCGTTGATCTGACCGGCGTCACGCTGACCAATATGACGACCTTGATTGTCAATTCCGATGTGAGCTTGACGGCGGAACAGATCGCCCAGTTCACCACCATAGACGGTGATGGCAATTCAGTGATTAATATCGTGGCGCCAGACGGCGGCGGTGAAGTCATCCTTGACCTGAGCGTGATTGACCTCACCGACATTGGTGCGATCAATATTCAAGGCGATATAACATTCAGAATTGGTGATATCAGTGATATCGCAGGAATAGGGGAAATAATAACGCAAAATAATGATGTCATTACATTAGATGTTGCAGGAGGAGAGAATAAAACTGACATAAGCTTGCAAAATATTATGACCTTTTTTAATCATATTGATGTAATTAACCTTGGGATGACTGTCTCCCTGATTGTTGATGAGAGTGATGATGTTGAAGCCTTGGGTTTGGAAGGTGTTACAGGCACAGGTATAATTGATGTTACGGAATCACAAGCAGCAGCTGACTTTTTAAACAAGGTCGAGAGTAGTGGTTCAATCTCCATTGTGTCTTATGAGGCAAAAATATCCATTAATGACATTGAAGTGAATGAAGGTGATGAAATTGCGACATTTACCGTAACGTTGGAGCATTCAACAAACAATGCTGTCACGGTGAATTATATTGCGCCGGATGGAACCGAGGGATTACTTACTTTTGCGCCACGTGAAACAGAGAAAACCTTCACGACATCATGGAATAACAATATCGATATCGAGCTTGATTTGTCTTCAAATGCCTTGCTGTATAATGCAGTTGGCGGAAGAGTAGTTGATTCAATGGGGGAGCTTACAATCCTTGACGATGATGGGTTAAATGCCAATCGTATTGTGGATATTAATAATGATAGTACAGCTATAACGGAAAATGCCGTTCCGCTTGATATTGGTGTTTCGCTTGTGGGGAATATGTCGTTTGCAAGAGATACAGACGTATTCAGTATAACTGTAGAGGCGGGGAAAGCGTACTATATCGACGCGAATGTTGGGGATGAGGAAATCAGCCGATTCCGAGATTTGCGCATTGCTTTATATAGAGAAGACGGCATACCCATGTCTTATGAAGACGCACATTATACAACCAGTTATGAAGATCGTTCATCTTATTATTATATTCCGGAAGAAGACGGCGTGATTTATGTTGAGGTCTTGAACGGAGGCTGGAGTGATGAACATGGTAATTATACTATAGAGGCAAATGTCGTAAATACCAATGAGCCAGATGGCACTGCAGATATTCCCGAAGATATTTCTTCCACCGCCACATTGGCTATTAATGAAACTTACCGAGGAAGCTTAACTACCCCCGTTGATGGAGATTTTATTGCGGTGGAATTAACGGCTGGAGAAACTTACAGGTTTAATATTTCAGATCCTGACACAACGGCCCAATTTTTCCATTTAAATCTTTTCGATAATCAGGGACTTGGCGTTACCGAATATTATGGCTCTTCTGAAAATTCTGACGGGTCATGGTTTCGGGACTTCGTCATAATGGAGACCGGCACCTATTTTATATCAGCAAAAAGTGTGAATTGGGCCAGTATTGGTGATTATGATCTTACCTATTCCATTATAGATACAACTGAACCCGATGGCGGTTCTGATATAGCGGACGATATTACCACATCTGCTGTCCTAGAAATCGACGTGGCTGGGCAAGGCTCACTTACAGCGACGGGGGATTCCGATTGGTTCAAGGTCGAGTTGGATGCAAATGTTATTTACCAGTTTGAGGTCAGAACGGCTCAGGAAGATGTAAATTTTTATACACCGCCACTCCTTGATAGTCTTGGCAATGAAACCAATATTGATTTTGTTAATTCTAGCGATGATGGCTTTTATCTCATGCAGTTTTCAGTTACAGAAGCGGGCGTGTATTTTATTCCAATTCATGGGTCATCAGAAAGTAAAATTGACTATTCGGTTACACTCACTGATTTAACGATTGAAGAGCCAGACGGAGGTGCCGATTTTGCCAATGATATATCCACCCGCGGCGTTCTTGAAGTAGGTGGGTCTGTTTTCGGGCAGATCGGCCCAGAGGTGGGCATAGGCCAATATTGGGAGAATAGGGGGGATTGGTTTGCAGTCACTCTAGAAGCCGGGGAAACCTATAGATTCACTCGCTCCGGTGAAGTAACGGGCGGAGGGACGCAATTTTTTAACGTCACACCAAGTATATATAATGCTGATGGAAGTATAATATATGGTGTAAATGAATATGGTAGAAATGATGCTTCTGTTTTTAAGGCATCTGAAACGGGGATATATTATATAGAGGTTGAAGGAGCATTAGGCACATACACATTGAGTGCGGAAGAAATCAATACCGATGAGCCAAACGGCATTCCGGATTTGCCGGATGACAGTTCTACCCCAGTTACATTAACATTAGACCAGCTATATGATGGCAATATGTATACAACGAGAGACGTTGATGCATTTAACATGAACTTTGAAGCCGGAAAAATTTATAAAATAACGCTTAACGCTGCTCCTGGCCAGAACTTTGATGATGCTATGGTATTAAAAATAAATAACAATACCCAAAGTGCTGAGAGTGAAGATCAAGATGGAGAGGTGAATTTTATATTCACCGCGGCTTCAACGGGTACGTCGTTAATATCTATTACGTCTGGAAATAATACGGGCGGTGGATGGTATTATTGGGCGGGGAATTATTCCATCGAAGTAAGTGAAATATCTTTTTTTGAACCAAATGGTGCAACAGATTTTGGTGATGAGTTATCCGGGGCATTTGGGCTTACAGAGGGTGTTTCTCAAGAGGGTCAGTTAAGTCATTTTGATGATAAAGATTGGTTCTCCGTTCAGTTAACTGAAGGGGAAATTTGGACTTTTACTATAACAGGATCTGCCTCTGATGCGGGGTCATTGGATTATACGTATATTAATAAAGTTTTAGGCCCTGATCAGAATAATGCATCAAATGCCTCGAGAAGCTGGTTATATAATGAAGACAATTCAGCAAATGATTTTCAATTCACAATAGTGGCCGATCAAACGGGTACATATTATTTTGAGGTTTCAGAAAATGGGGGTTATCTTGGTAGTTATACAGTTGAAGCCAAAAAAATAAATCATGAAAATGGTGGTGATTTACCAAATGATAATACGACTTCTGCTTCCACAGCCATTGGCGAAGACTTACAATTGGATATCTCTTATGTACGTGATGAAGATTGGGTGGAAATTACGCTTGAAGGCGGGCATGTTTATGAATTTACTGTTTCTGAGGATGCGTCAAATTTTGATATAGGAAGTATGGCTCTCTCTTCTCTTACTCTATATCCTTCTTCGGGCATTGATGTATCCCCTGAGGGTATTTCGCTTTCATATGACCCAGAATTAGATACCTTCACAGAAATCAGATATATATTTGTTCCCGAAGATTCAGGAACCTATTATTTATCATTCGGCAATAATGGAGCAGGCACAGGCCTTGTTAATATTACGTCACGCGAAATAGATGCTCGGGAACCGGACGGTGGTAATGATTTTGTCTGGGGGATTGATACCAGAGCCACATTGGATATTAATGACGTCATCAGAGGTAATATTAGTTATCATGGCGATGGTGACTTGATTGCAGTTGAACTTAAAGCTGGTGAAACATATGTTTTTGATGTGATGGATCAAACAAATAATTCTGTCATTATCGGTGGAATACATAATGCACAAACAGTTATAAACGGTTCTCAGAATACCATTTACAATAGTAGTAATACGTTAACCATTACACCGGCCGAAAGTGGTACTTATTATGTTTCCGTAATCTATTCTAACGGTGATCATGAAAATGCCGGTTCCTATGCCTTAACCTATCGCAATGGCGCGGTTGATGAGCCCAGTGGGCTTGCTGATATTGCGGCAAATATCAACACCAACGCGGTTATAGAAGTTGGAACACCTGAAAGTGGGAGCATAGGTGATACGGGAAATGAGGATTGGTATGCTGTTGATGTCGCCGCCGGAACAACCTATGAAATCGAGCTTGAAGCGGTCAGTATTGGGGCTTATCCAGATATAAAAGGAATTTATGATGCCACCGGCACTCTGGTTGAAGATTCCTCAGGTTATTATGATGCGGAGACAAACAGTAGTAAAATTACATGGACTGTTGAGGAAGGCGGGACTTATTATATCGCCGTGGGGTCAGGTCATGGGATTCGGAATAATCCGGAAGAATATAGCTTATCTGTTGATAATGTGGGTCAATCAGCCAGTGGAAATTATATTGTGGTGAAGGCAGACCTTAATCTTGACTTATCTCTGATAACCATGGTCAATATGGAAGAAATTGATCTGACGGGATCGGGTGATAATAGTCTTTCTCTTACACTTCAGGATGTCCTGGATATTACGGATTTTAACAATCAACTCATCATTTCTGGCGATGCGGGCGACAGTGTGACATCTACCTTCCAAGATTGGGTATTAGGGGCGGATGAGGTCATTGATGGGGAAACTTACCATACCTATACGTCCGGCGATGCGACTTTGTTGGTTGATACGGACATAACGCAGGATATATCATAGCATTTTGCCGCCTTGATAGATTGAATTTGCCTCGTTTTTGTGGAGAGGTTTTCGCTATGTTGTAGCCATTATGGCCTCGAATGTGGGTAGTGATTTTAGGCCATCAATTTTCTTGTCAACTTCGCCTAATTCCAGTCCACGCAACAAATTGATTTTAAAGATAAAAATAGACTGAATATGTGTTCTCAATATGTGGATAAAGCATGCACAGCCTGTTTAACGACTTTATGGGTCTTTTTAAGTACTGATGCTCGCCATTCGTCGGTTGTCCCGCAAAACGCGGCGAACATATCAGTCCGGATACGGTTAGCAACATGAGCATCAATTTTTGTATGCCGATTCAGCCATATATCCCCGCATAGGGCGAGAAGAACGTCTGTCATGGGCAGGGTTCCAAATTCAAGAGCGGCGTAGCTGACCTGATGACCCAGGTCGTCCCGTATGAAGATTTGTTCCGCGGAACCTTTAACACTTTTGGTAACGCTGCCGCCTTCCGCAGGGCAGGTGACATCCGGGAGCCATTGTCGTACCAGCTCAAGGGCGCGGCAAGGCGACGTGCCCGTGAAGACGAGTTCGCCGTGACCTGAGGGGCCAAGTCCCGTGTGGAAATCAATTGTGAGCGTTCGCGAGGCTTTATTGCTGCAATGGGTCATCAATATGTCATTGACAATCTCCAGTGACTTCTGAGGTTGGTCTCCGCCATAGAATAATCCGTCCGGATGTCGAAACTGTCCGCCCGTGATTGCCGCGGCAAATTCAGATTTTCCTAAGGTCGCCTCAAGTAATCGAAGTGTTTTTTTTAACGCGCTCTGAGACGGTGGGACGTTATTATAGATGTGGGTCCGCAACTTATCATGGATATGATCATACTCTTGGTTATAGTTCCGTGGGAAGCTGCCACCGCAATTACGGTTCAGGTCAACAGCATTTTCATTGGTCCGCGATTTATACGAAAAGCCATAAGGATTGATGGCGTGGATGAGTATGACGCGCATATTGTTGAAATTGATATGTTTCATACAGGCGATTTGGCATCCCGAACCCGCATATCCCTCTACCCCGTGTAAGCCGGATGTCAGGATAAATTGATTGCCTTCACCCTTGATGGCCACATCAATGGTGAGGCTTTCTCCGTCGATACCGCGAAGATTTGGCAGTTTATAAGAGGCAATTTCGAAATTGCTATCCCGAGCGGTATTGCGAAAAGCGCGCCGCGCTTCCTTGTAACTAGTATGAAACATTTGATCCTCTAACGAATGTTGAAGAATTCTATTATTGCTGTCATTATTGTCTCTGGCGCGTCCTGTTCAGAAAGATGACCACAATCAGGAATTTGAACGAGACGGACTTTGGGGGGAGCAATAGGAGGATCTGCTTCGGCCTGTTTGCGGGGGGCTTTCAGACAGTCAAGTATCTCATGTGCGAGCGCTATGGGGAAAACCGGATCTTCCTCCCCGTGAACAATAAGTGTAGGGACAATGATCTTGCTCAAGTCATCCCGAAAATCAGCAGAGGCGAATTCACCGCCCCGCTGGAAAAAATGCAACATCACGTCAGGGCGGGCAATGACATTTGCCAATATCTCTGTATTCAGGTCGCCTTCAGTATAATACCCAAGGCAGGTTTCCGTATAATGGTCGGCCACGCCTGGGGCTGTAGCATTCGAAAAAAAGGCTGCCGCGGCTTCCCGGGCGGAAGTGCCGCCCTTTTTCTCTAAGCTCTCAAGTGTCATGGAAAGGTTAGGCTTGGCGGCGGTGCTCATCAACACCAGCCCCCCTGAAAGACCCAGGTGTCTTGCCGCAAATCGTTGGGCAACAAATCCACCGAATGATGTTCCCAATACAATGGGCCGATTCAGCCCCTTTTGTATGATGAAGGCGGCAACATCATCAGCCCATTGATCAAACCGCCACAGATTTTCCGGTCCCGCATCACTCCGGCCACATGCACGCTGGTCGAAATAGATGACCTGAACGTAATCTGCCAGGCGATCAAACGCTGGTTTAAATACCATATGGTCCATACCGGGCCCGCCATGAAGAAGGATAATTGTTGGCTCAGTCGGTGCCAAGTCTCTTTTTGATGTCTGTCCTGGCCCGGCGACATCATAGAATATCTCAATGCCGTTGATGCGCGTAAACAATGTATCTCTCCATGAAACCTAAAGTAATAATAAAGCTTGAGCTATTAAAAGCTATACATGAATCGCACGCCAGCACGGCGCGGAGGAAGGACGATAGAGAAGGGTCTCGGCCCAGCGAAAAAAAAAGCGTTAAACACCCGTGTTTCAATGAAGTCATTGGTCACATTGTCAATGAAGGCATCCAACCGCCAATTATCCCGGATCAGGGAGACGCGCAGATCAATGATGTCGTAAGATTCGACCATAAACTGTAAATCAACATCCACACCGCTGCCGGAAAAGATACTATCCACATAGCGGTAACTGGCGTAGAAGCCCAGGTCGCTATGCTCGCCGAGTGGTACGACATAATTTCCAGATATCTGAACCGTCCATTTGGGTACAAAGGGGAAGCTCTCCCCCGAACGATCGGTACCGACTGTATCCACATATTCGCTGTATGTGGCATCTGTCGTACCTATGTTTGCAACCAGTTCAAAGCCCTTGAACGGCTGTGCGGTGATATTAGCTTCAAATCCTTTTGAGCGGCTTTTACCGGCATTGCCAACAGAGGCTACCGGCAGATTGGGGTCTCCGTTCAGAAAGACAATGGTCGATAATTGCTGGTCAGTGATGTCAATCTGAAAGGCTGAAAAGTCGAATATAAGGGCATTGTCAAAATATGCCCCTTTGATGCCGAATTCATAATTGTCGGATACTTCCGTTTCGAAAGAAATATTGGTGGAGGCACTGGCGGGTGCTAAGGGAAAGCCACCGGCCTTAAAGCCACGGGCATAGCGTAGGTAGGTGGTTAAATTCGGCGTCCAGTTATAACGTATTGATGCGGAAGGGGATAGACTTGATTCGCTGAGGCTGTCTGTTCCCGCATCTACAATCGCGATAATTCCGGGAAGCTCAAAATCAAGGGTAACTTCAGAATCAACGCTCTCGTGTGAGAAGCGTAAGCCCGCACTTATTTCAAGGTTATCGACGGGATTCCAGCTAATATCGCCAAAGACAGCAATACCTTTGCGCTCTAGCTCCTGGATCTGAGCGTTAATGAATATGCCATTGGGGAAGACGTCGATATCCGGCAATTGATAGGAGCGGTCGGTCAGTGAATCTTCAGAAAAGCCGTAGGCACCGATCAACCAGTTCATCGTCTCTCCGGCATCTCCCGCCAATCGAAGCTCTTGAGAAAGAATTTTCTGTTCACTGCGAAGGTCATGGATATTGTTTAGACGCTCAGGAGAACCATCAAAATCGAAAGGCAGGCTGGTGGTAACTTTCCGGTATGCTGTTATTGACGTCAAGTCTATTTCGCCAAAACTATAGTCTATATTCAACGCGCCGCCGTAATTTTCATAACGAGCGTCGATTTGAAAGTCGGTACGGACTATGAAGGACTTTGTTCCCCGCGGCACACCAGGGAAACCGTCCAACCCCTTGCGCAGTGAGCCATCAATTGCCAAATTAATTTCAAGATCCTCGCTCGGAATATAGCGCAATGCCATGCGGCCTGAAAGGCTGCTGTCATCATTTGCCGATACTGAAACAACCTTGCCATTGGCCCCTGCCGCATCTGCGATCACGGGATTTTTTAAATAACCATCACTTCGTGAAATATCAATAGCAATGCCGCCAAAAAGATTGTCAGATATCTGTCCCGATATGGCGCCTTGACCGCGTGCCGTCTCAAATTCATCAATCGTAAATGCGACTTTTCCGCGGGTAGTCTCGTCAGGCCTTTTGAGCACTATATTAAGGGCGCCGCCTTGGGTGTTCCGGCCGAATAACGTTCCCTGCGGGCCACGGAGAATTTCGATGCGCTCCACATCCATGAAGCCAATATCAAAGGACAGCCCCGGTACGTAAGCCCCATCAACGAAGGTACCTACCGCTGGCGTCCCGGCACTTTGAGCGCCGACACCGCGTATAACCATATTCAAAAAATCTTTGCCGGGGGAAAGAGCATTTGAACTTAATGATAAATTAGGTACCCGCCCGATTAATCCATCGACATTTTCAATGCGGCGGACCTCTATCGCATCGCCGGAAAAAACCTGCACAGAAAGGGGAACCTCTGAAAGGCGTTCTTCACGTTTTCGCGCTGTTACGACAATCTCATCAATAACGAGGCTTTCCTGTTTCTTCTCTGGCACGGTTTGAGCCTGCGCTGTAGCGCTATATATCAGGGCAGATAAGCCGCAATAAAATGCTGTCGTCGCTTTGAATGGTTTTTGAAAATTACGCATGTTTCCACCTCTAAAATTATATATTTTATTGTGTTGAGAAGGTAAAATAGCATTTCGCCTTTTAAAGGCGGTTGAACAAATGCGCCATTTTTATGGCTAGGGCCTGACCCTAGACAAGCAAGCGGTTGGCAAAATCACGGGGAGACATACCTGTGGCGGCCCGAAATTCCCTGATTAGATGCGGGGCATCCGAAAAACTTGCCGACACTGCGGCATAAGCCAGATCCTGTTCCGGCTCGGCAAGTAAATGTGTCGCTACAAATAACTGTAGTGCGCGGCGAAAGCGGCACAGAGAAAGGTTAGCCTCTTTCAAGCGTCGTTGAAGAGTACGCGGACTTACGCCCAACCCGGAAGCCATGGCAGCCAAATTGACGGATTTGCCGGAAGCAAATAGTTCAAGAACATGATCCGCGAAATCTGCGACAAGTTTTTTGTGGCAGGAGACGCGGAATCTGGGTGTAGCAGGTTCAGACTGTTCTATAACCGTGTCCCAGGACAGCGTAACAGGATCACCGGTGTTAAATTGATCTATCGCCTGTGTATTGAATTGGCCGTTGGCGTATAGAAGGTTATCGGCCGTTTCAAAACGAATGCCTCTACATCCCGATGCTCGGTAAACCGAAGAAATGCAGCCCCAGTATGCCATTATCTGAGATCTTGTATCTCCGATTTCCTGCATCACGGCCGTACGGCGTACGCTTACGGATTGATCGCTGAGAATTTGAATTTCAGAGATACAGGAGCGATGGGCGAGATTCTCATACGCCTTAAGCCGCTTGCGAGTCATTGACGCTGTATTCGCGGATCCAAACACAACCCCAACGGGTGTCCATTGATCGACAAAAGCATCCTGCAGGGCTAAAAATACATGTTGCGGGCCACATTGATTGTAAAGCAATCGACAGATTTTAAAAAACAATTGACCAGATACGTACATTTGTTGTGAGGGATCGACATGGACGGGTGATCCGTCCGAAATGGCACTGTCGTTTAGTTGACCCTTTATATTTTCAAACTCAAACGTTAAGGCATGCAGAAGTGTTGAATCGGCAAGATGCTTGCTACGCTGACCTTGAAGAACACCAAA
>Ga0316204_10007422_pt1 | contig 16042 bp, 15 predicted proteins | sample 6monrhotite_MG_2_FD_205661 | JGI IMG/M metagenome (GOLD analysis project Ga0316204, IMG submission 205661) | Microbial mat bacterial communities from mineral coupon in-situ incubated in ocean water Damariscotta River, Maine, United States -... | ecosystem: Environmental > Aquatic > Marine >... | reverse complement strand
GTGTGCAGGCGATGCTGGTCTATATGGCGATCTATGTGACGATGAATGTCGGCACCTTTGCGTTCATCCTGATGATGCAAAAGGACGGCGCACCGGTCACGGATATTTCGTCGCTGAACATGTATTCGAAAACCAATCCGGGCCGTGCCCTGGCGATGCTGGTTCTGCTGTTCTCGCTTGCCGGTGTGCCGCCGATGCTGGGCTTCTTTGGCAAGCTTTACGTCCTGCGGGCGGCCTATGAGGCCGATCTGGTTTGGCTGGCGATTGCGGGTGTGATCGCCTCGGTGATCGGTGCCTATTACTATCTGCGGATCGTGTTCTACATGTACTTTGGTGAGGAACAATCCGAACAACTCGACAATTCCCGTGGTGGGATCTTGGGCGGTTTCCTGATTGCTTCGGCGCTGATCATGGTGCTCGGCATTGCCAATATGTTTGGCGTGGAAGGGGCCGCAGCGGCGGCGGCGGGTGCGCTTGTCAACTGACGGCGCCTGCCTGCCAGCTGTGATGCTGTGCTTTGAAGACATGGTGAAAACATGACCGCCTGGCCGGAGGGCTATGGGCGGCATGTTTTTGACGTGCTGGATTCAACCCTGTCAGAGGCGGCGCGTATGGCGCCCACGTTGTCCGGACCTGCGTGGATACTGGCGCTGGAGCAAACCAACGCCAGAGGACGGCGCGGACGGGCATGGTCCACCCCGCGTGGCAATTTTGCAGGCACCCTGATCATGCGCCGCCGAGAAGAGCCGGGCGTGGCAGCGTTGCGCAGCTTCGTGACCTCGCTGGCGCTGTATCGCACCTTTGTTGCGGTGACAGGGCAGGCGGATGCCTTTGCCCTCAAATGGCCAAACGATGTGCTGCTGAAGGGCGGCAAGGTCGCAGGCATCCTATTGGAGAGCATTGGCGATCATCTGGTGATCGGCATTGGCGTCAATCTGGCCCATGCCCCCGGCGCGGATGAGGTTGAGGCGCGGGCGCTGACGCCGATGGCGCTGGCTGAGACGCTGGACGTTGATGTTGCGCCAGAGGTGTTTCTGGATGTGCTTGCGGCGGAGTATGCAGCGCTTGAGACCCAGTTTACCGCCCATGGGTTTGCCCCCATCCGCCGGGCGTGGCTCTCTCATGCGGCCAAGCTGGGCGAAGTGATCACCGCCCGCACCATGCGCGATGAGACCATTGGCACCTTTGAGGATGTCGATGAGGCGGGCAATCTGATCTTGCAAACGGCCAATGGCCGCGCCGCGATCACGGCGGCGGATGTCTATTTCTAACCCAAAAGGAGGCCAAGATATGCTTCTGGCCATTGACTGCGGCAACACCAACACGGTTTTTTCGATCTGGGACGGGGAGAAATTCCTCTGCACCATGCGGACCTCGACCCATCACGCCCGCACGGCGGATGCCTATTTCACCTGGTTCTCGACCCTGCTGGAACACTACGGCATCGATCCCGAGATTACCGAGGTGATCATTTCCTCAACGGTGCCGCGGGTTGTGTTCAATCTGCGGGTGTTCTCGGATCAGTTCTTTGGCTGTCGTCCATTGGTGGTGGGCAAGCCCGATTGCCTGTTGCCGGCACTTCCACGTGTGGATCAGGGCACGATTGTTGGTCCGGACCGGCTGGTCAACACCGCAGGGGCCTATGACCGCCATGGTGGCAACCTGATTGTGGTGGATTTTGGCACCGCGACGACCTTTGACGTGGCGGGCAAAGATGGCGCCTATGTGGGCGGCGTGATTGCCCCCGGTGTAAATCTGTCACTCGAAGCGCTGCACATGGCTGCCGCTGCACTGCCGCATGTGGACATTACCAAGCCGCAGCGTGTAGTAGGCACCAACACCGTCGCCTGTATGCAATCGGGCGTCTTCTGGGGCTATGTCGGGCTGGTCAAAGAGATCTGCGCCCGGATCAAGGCCGAACGTGACCAGACAATGAAAATTATCGCGACCGGCGGGCTGGCCCCGTTGTTTGCGCAAACCGAAGATCTATTTGATGTCATCGAAGATGACCTGACGATGCACGGGCTGACCGTCATCCATAAATATAACAAGGAAAATGCTGACTAATGAGCAGTGAAAGATTAATCTACCTGCCCCTCGGTGGGGCCGGTGAAATTGGCATGAATGCCTATGTCTATGGCTACGGGAAACCGGGCAAGGAACGGCTGATTGTCGTGGACCTTGGCGTGGCCTTCCCCGACATGGACGGCAGCCCCGGCGTGGACCTGATCCTGCCGGACATCGCCTGGCTGAAAGAACGCCGTGACCAGATTGAGGCGGTGTTTATCACCCACGCCCATGAGGATCATATCGGTGCTGTGGCCCATACCTATGACATGCTGCGCGCGCCGATCTATGCGCGCCGGTTCACCGCCAATATCGCGCATCGCAAGATGTCCGAACATGGCCACCCTGAAGACGCGGTGAGCGTGGTTGGCGCCTATCCCGAACAGATCAAAGCCGGTCCGTTCAGCATCAGCTTTTTGCCGATCTCGCATTCGATCCCTGAATCCTCTGCCATGGTGATTGATACACCTGCGGGCCGCGTGATCCATTCGGGTGATTTCAAGATCGACACCACACCGGGTGTGGGTGAGGCCTATGATGCCGATCTGTGGGCCGAGGTCTGTAAGGACGGCGTCAAGGCGCTGGTCTGCGACAGTACCAATGTCTTTTCGCCCGCGCCGGGCCGGTCCGAAGTGACCGTTGGTCCCGAGATCGAGAAACTGGTCTCAAGCGCCGAAGGCATGGTGGTTGCGACCACTTTTGCCTCTAACGTGGCACGGGTGAAGACCCTTGCCGTGGCGGGGGACAAGGCAGGGCGGTCGATTGTCCTGCTGGGCCGCGCCATGAAACGCATGGTCGAGGCGGCGCTGGAAACCGGGGTGATGAAAGATTTCCCCAATGTGATCAGCCCCGAAGAGGCCCGCGCGGTGCCGCGTGAAAACCTCATGCTGCTGGTGACCGGATCGCAAGGCGAACGCCGTGCGGCCTCGGCGCAGTTGGCGCGGGGCAAGTATCAGGGGATCGAGATGAAGGAAGGGGACATGTTCCTGTTTTCTTCCAAGACCATCCCCGGCAACGAACGCGGTGTTATTCGCATCATCAACCAGTTCTCTGAAAAGGGTGTGGATGTGGTCGATGACAGCTCAGGCCTTTATCACGTGTCCGGTCACGCCAACCGCCCGGATCTGGAAGTGCTGCACGATGTGGTCAAACCGCAGGTGTTGATCCCGATGCACGGCGAACACCGCCATCTGCGCGAACACGCCAAACTGGCCGATGCCAAGGGTATCAAAGGTGTGCTGGCGGTGAACGGCATGATGATCGATCTGTCCGGCAATGAGCCGAAAGTGGCAGAATACATCGAGACCGGCCGCACCTATCTGGATGGTTCGGTGCAGATCGGGGCGCTGGATGGTGTGGTACGGGATCGTATCCGCATGGCGCTGAACGGTCATGTGACCGTGACCGTGATCATGGACACTGATGATGAGCCTTTGGGCGACCCTTGGGTGGATATGATGGGGCTGCCCGAAACGGGCCGGTCCCATGCGCCGCTGGTGGATGTGCTGGAAGAAGACTTGCGCCAATGGCTGGGCCGTTCCAAGGCGGCGACATTGCGCGACGATACGAAGCTGCATGATGGGCTCAAGCGGGTGGTGCGCCAGTCCGCGCAGGACGAGATCGGTAAAAAGCCTGAGGTTACGATCGTGGTGAGCCGGCTGTCCTAAGCTGGATCTCTACCGCTCCAATACAAAAGGCCCCGCAAATTGCGGGGCCTTTTTTGTAGGAATGTCCGTTTGATCAGGTCGCGTTGCGACGATCATCAAAGCTCAGGCCGATGAACTCCGGCGTGTGATCGCCCAGACCCACCACCTGATTGCCGCCGCGATGGTCATTGCGGCCGCGGCCACGTTTGTCATTGCGGCCTTTCTGGTTGTTGTCATGGCCACGCGATTCACGCGGCTTTTCATCGCGCTTGGGCTTGCTTTCGGCCTTGGGCTTGGGCGCGGCCTGTTCCTGAACGGGCTGTGCTGCGGCCTCTTCTGTCGATTGAACCGCCTCTTTGGGCTTGTCATCAGATTTGCGAGACCGCGAGCGGCTGCGCTTGGGCTTTTCGGTTTCCGCAGCTTCGGAAGGGGCGCTTTCGGCCTTGGCTTCGTCTTGCGGTTTGCCTTTGGACAGCGGATTGTCCATGCGCGGGATCTCGTTCTGAACCAGACGTTCCACATCTTCGAGGTTTTTCTCGTCGCGCGGCACGCAGATCATGATCGCGGTGCCGTCACGTCCGGCGCGGCCCGTGCGCCCGATGCGGTGGACATAGTCCTCGGCATGGCTGGGCACGTCGTAGTTGAACACATGGCTCACCGACGGAACATCCAAACCACGGGCGGCCACGTCAGAGGCCACAAGGATTTTGAGTGCGCCTTCGCGGAAACCATCAAGGGTACGTGTCCGCTGGCTTTGATCCAGATCACCGTGGATCGGTGCAGCATCATAACCGTATTTTTTCAACGACTTGGCAACGATATCCACATCCATCTTGCGGTTGCAGAAGATGATACCATTGGTCAGTTTCTCGCCTTCTGCGTCGATCAGAGTGCGCAGCAGTTTGCGCTTCTCCGACCCTTCGCGGTCCTTGCGGGAGGCTTTGAACTTGACCACAGCCTGGGTAATGTTCTCGCTTGTGGTGGCCTGACGGGCCACTTCGATGCGTTCAGGATTGCTGAGAAACGTGTTGGTGATCCGCTCAATCTCGGGGGCCATCGTGGCCGAGAAAAACAGCGTCTGGCGGGTGAATGGTGTCAGGCCAAAGATACGTTCGATGTCTGGGATGAACCCCATATCGAGCATCCGGTCAGCCTCGTCCACCACCATGACTTTCACGTCATTCAGGATCAGCTTTCCGCGCTCGAAATGATCCAGCAAACGGCCCGGCGTCGCGATCAGAACGTCAACGCCCTTGTCGATCAGCAGATCCTGTTCCTTGAAGGAAACACCACCGATGAGCAGCGCCTTGGTCAGTTTGACGTGTTTGGCATAAGTATCGAAATTCTCGGCCACCTGCGCGGCCAGTTCCCGTGTAGGGCACAGAACCAACGACCGGGGCATCCGCGCCCGTGCACGTCCACGCGCCAAAAGCGTGATCATCGGCAGCGTAAAGCTGGCGGTCTTGCCGGTGCCGGTCTGGGCAATGCCCAAAACGTCACGGCCAATCAACGCGGGGGGAATAGCGCCCGCCTGAATGGGGGTAGGGGTTTCGTACCCGGCCTCTTCAACGGCTTTGAGCACTTTGGGATTCAGATTCAGATCAGAAAATTTTGTCATGTGTATCCGATAAAAGCGGACACGCTTGGCCCGCAGCAGCAGTTCATGTCGGCCCGCATGGCCCAAGGGGCGGCCACCCGGCCGCTACATGTTGCGTTCGCATAGCAACTTGGTGCTATCGCGTCAAACAGATGTGCGATTACAGCAAAAACTGCGGAAAATGTGTGTACAATGTTGCCTTTAAGCCAAGATTGGCCCGTTTGAGCAGGCCAAAACCCGCCAATCTCTCCCGCATTTGCGGCGTATCTGCGCATAGCTCGTCAAAGAAGGCGCGCAACCCTGCTTCTCCGTCGTCTGCCTCGATCGTGGTCAAAAGCTCATGCATCGACAGCCCACCTTTGTCGCGCGGTTTGTTGGGGGCCAGCTCAGCCCGGTAGGATCCTTTTGCAACGCGGAACCGATAGGCGGCAATCCAGGCGTCCCAGTTGGCGGCATGCAGATGGGCAAGGTCGATATCAGGGTGCTGTTCCGGCCCTTTGAGCATCTCATCGTTTTGAAAGGCATTGTGAATTTGTACCCGGACATCGGGCAGACCTGTGCGCACAAACAGCTTGCCGGCCAGATGGCTGAGGAATCCACCTTTCACATAGGCGCCATAGGTCGGGTAAAGCGCGCGCACGGTTCCGGCCCGAGCTGGCCCGTTGGGAATGAAAGCTTTGAACGCGGTTCCGTCACCCGCCAGCACCTCCATTGGCCGGATGCGGGCGATTGTCTGGTTTGCGGGGCAAGCGGAGAGGGCGTCTGCAATGGGCCGTTGCGGCACCAGAAATTCATCCACATCCATATGGATCAACCAATCAACATCGCCTGCCCGTTGATAGGCGTGGGTGGCATTGGCCGATTGCCGGACCTGATGTTTGCGCGGCCGCTTCATGGCCAGACGGTCCCAATGGCTGTCATCGCAATGTGTCACGCGGACTTTGGGATGGGCCTTGAGCGCGTCAAAGGCGGCGGGGTTGTCATCGTCCAGATAGAGGTAGAGCCGATGCGCGCCCGCCTCCAGATGATAGGCGGCAAATTGCAGGATCTCCTCAGTGGGGGCGAGGATTGTCGCGCTCAGCCCCCAGGTGGTCATCACACCATCATTTCCTTGGTCGCGGTCAACCGTACGTCCGGATAGTCCCGTTCAACCCGGTCAATGTCCCACTGCAAACGGGTGAGGTAAACGATGTCACCGTCATGATCGTGGGCGATATGTTGTTTGTTGCTATCTGCAAATTTTTCAACGGCTTGCGTGTCACCGTTCACCCAGCGGGCAGAGGTGAATTGCGACGCCTCAAAGCGGACAGGCAGGCCATATTCCAGTTCGATCCGGCTGGCCAGAACTTCAAATTGCAATTGCCCCACAACACCCACGATAAAGCCCGACCCGATGGAGGGTTTGAACACTTTTGCCGCGCCTTCCTCGGCAAATTGCATCAGGGCTTTCTCAAGGTGCTTGGCCTTCAACGGATCACCGGCACGCACCCCTTGCAGGAGTTCCGGCGCAAAAGACGGGATGCCGCTGACGCGCAGCGCCTCGCCTTCGGTCAGGGTATCGCCGATGCGCAATTGGCCGTGGTTGGGGATGCCGATAATGTCGCCGGCCCATGCCTCCTCGGCCAGTTCCCGGTCAGAGGCGAGGAACATCACCGGGTTTGTGATCGACATCGGTTTTTTGGTGCGCACATGGGTCATTTTCATGCCGCGCAAGAAATGCCCTGATGCCAGCCGGACAAACGCCACGCGGTCGCGGTGCTTGGGGTCCATATTGGCTTGTACTTTGAATACAAAACCAGTCACTTTGGTTTCTTCGGGCAGGATTTGGCGTGGCTGGGCGGTTTGAATTTGTGGTTCAGGCCCGAATTTGGCGATGCCTTCCATCAGTTCTTTGACACCAAAAGAATTGATCGCAGAACCAAACCAGATTGGTGTCAGTGACCCTTCGGCCATCAATTCGGCGTCCAATGGCGGCATCAATTCACGCACCATTTCAAGGTCTTCTTGCAGCTTTTCCAGCAGGTCGGCGGGCACATGTTCGGCCAGTTTCGGATCATCCAACCCGTTGATTTCGATGGATTCCGAGACTTTGTTGCGATCTGCGCGGTCCATGAGTTCCAACCGGTCGCGCAGGATGTCATAGCAACCGATAAAATCACGGCCAATGCCGATGGGCCAACTGGCGGGGGTCACGTCGATGGCGAGGTTTTCTTGAATTTCGTCGATGATCTCAAACACATCGCGGCTTTCGCGGTCCATCTTGTTACAGAAGGTCAGGATCGGCAGATCGCGCATGCGGCAGACCTCAAACAGCTTTTGGGTCTGGCTTTCCACACCTTTTGCGCCGTCAATCACCATCACCGCCGCATCCACCGCTGTCAGCGTACGGTAGGTGTCTTCGGAAAAATCCGAGTGGCCGGGTGTGTCAACAAGATTGAACCGGAACTCTCTGAAATCAAACGACATTGCCGAAGCGGAGACAGAAATGCCCCGATCCTTTTCCATCGCCATAAAGTCAGAGCGCGTGCGCCGCGCTTCGCCCTTGGCGCGGACCTGTCCGGCCATCTGGATCGCCCCACCAAACAGCAGAAATTTCTCCGTCAGCGTGGTTTTGCCCGCATCAGGGTGACTGATGATGGCAAAGGTCCGGCGACGGGCGATTTCCGGGGGCAATTCGGGGCGGTTATTGAGGTTATCCAACATGGATTGGCATATAGCGATGGCGCGGCGCGGCGGCAAGCGGGCTTGGGGGCGGTGCTGGTCTGCTTTACGTCGGATCTGGTTGGCGCATGGCTGAACGGCCCGTTAGGGTGGCCGGATGGAATCAGATATTACCCTCCCGATCTCTCTTGCCGCCGCGGCATTGAACATGGCTTTGGCTCTCGTTTGTGGAGGGTTGATCGGATCCGAAAGGCAGGTACGCCAACGCATGGCAGGGCTGCGCACCAATGCGTTGGTCGCGCTTGGCGCGGCAAGTTATGTCGTGTTTTCAAGTCTTTTCCCCGATGAGTTAAGCCCGACGCGGGTCGGCGCACAGGTGGTGTCCGGCATTGGTTTTCTGGGCGCGGGCATCATTTTCCGGCACGGATTTACCGTGCATGGCCTGAACACAGCCGCGACCTTGTGGTGTTCCGCGGCGGTGGGATTGTTGGCCGGGGCGGGCGCGCCGCTGTTTGCGGTTTTGGCCACGGGTATGATCATTTTTGTGAATTTGGGCCTGCGTCCCTTGGTTAAATTTCTCAAAACCAAAACGTCCGCGGGCATGCCGATTGTTACAGAGGCCCATATTACGGTCTCTTGTCAGTCCAAGCATGAGGCGGATGTGCGGTCATTGCTTTTGAACCGTTTGCCGCCGCCCGAATTTCACGTCAGCGGGTTGGAACGTCAACGCGAGGATGACAGCGGGGCATTGCGGCTGGATCTCAGTGTGACAGTGGCGGGCCCGTCGGATGCGCCGCTCAAGGAAGCGCTTGATCCGCTGATGCTGGACCTCAAGATCAGCAGCCTGCGGTATGAGGCGGCTGGCGACAGCTAACCCCGGCTGGCGCGGCGCAGCAACTGCGCTGGGTTTGCCTTGCCAAAGGGGGCGTCAGCGATTTCAAAAGCGGCATGAGGCCTGTCAGAATGGCCCGGGATCGCCGGCCCCCATCGGCGCGACATCTTGGCCGGCAACAATGCTCGATTTCGGCGCGTGATCCGCATGGTTTCCACGGCGATTCCTTCGGCAAAGATGATCTGGTGGTTGTCGAAAACCAGTTGAAAATACTCAACAAAACCGCCCTCTTGCCGAGTGATGGTCTCGTCGTCGACAAGATGTTCTGCTTTGATCATCACCTCGGCGCGGCCAAGGCCCAAATGATCGTCCCGTTGATAGATAAACAGGCTTTGGTCCTTGCTGAGCATCAGGTCATTTCGATTGTGCAAAGCATCTGCGGAAATCACAACCGGGGCCAGATCCCCAGTTGCCCGCAGGGTCTGTTGCCCGATCCAGCGCAGGGGCTGCGGACCATCGTCGCGGGTCATAATTAGATCACCGGAATGCAGGTTCTCAACCGGCGTTTGCAGGCCGCCCGCCAGCGTGATCAATGTGCCGCGCCCCAGTGACACCGTGCCGGATTGCGCAAAGAAGAGGCGGGCGTTTTTTTGGTCAATATCCACCAGCGCGTAGGGCACGCCGGGCATCAAGGGCGTAAAGGGGTGCAGAAAAACCGCGCCCTGTGCACCGGAAATGCCTTGTTCGGTAAACAACAGCGCATCCATCATCATCCCCATCGGTGACATCAGACACAGCCGCGCCTCAAGCGTGAGGAAGGCGCCCTCATGCGAAACGCTTGCGCCCTGCGTCACTTCGAACCGGTTGCCCGGGCCGGGATGCACCGCCAGAACCCCGATGGCTGCGTCTTTGGCCAAGGTATATTGATCGTCCAGAACCAGATCGGCGGCGTTCGATAGCCCATCCCCCTGATTTGCGCCTTGGCTCACGCAGAAGTCATCGCCACGTATCACGGCAAGCTGATGCGGATCGGCATGGGGTGGGGCAGGCATGGCGGTATCCTTTATGGTTTTGCGATCATTTGCCTGAAACTGTGAGAATTTCGTTAACCTCGCAGAGTCCGCATGGGTGCTGGCTTCGGGTCGTTGTCGTGCTAGGACTTGCACAACAGATGGAGGGAATCGCGTTATGGATCTTGGTATCAAAGGTAAAAAAGCACTGGTGTGCGCATCGTCAAAGGGCCTCGGCCTTGGCTGCGCCGAAGCTTTGGCAGCGGCGGGCGTCAATCTTGTGATGAATGCACGCGGTGCTGAGGCCTTGCAGGCCTCGGCAGAACGGCTGCGTCAGGCTTACGGGGTTGAAATCACCACCGTCGCGGCGGATGTGTCCACCGCAGAGGGCCAAGAGGCCGTGATCGAAGCGGCGGGCGACATTGACATTCTGGTCAACAACGCGGGCGGCCCACCTCCGGGCATGTGGCATGACTGGGACCGCGAGGATTTTATCAAGGCGCTGGATGCCAATATGCTGGCCCCAATTGCCCTGATCAAAGCCAAAGTGCCGGGCATGATGGAGCGTGGCTGGGGCCGGGTGGTCAATATCACCTCCCAATCCGTGCGTGCGCCCATTGGCGTTCTGGGGCTGTCCAATTCGGCCCGCACCGGGCTGACCGGTTATGTCGCGGGCACTTCGCGGCAGGTGGCCGGCAAGGGCGTCACAATCAACAACCTGTTGCCCGGCATTCACGCGACCGACCGCGCCGATATGCTGGATGGCGGTGTGGTAAAAGCACGGGGGATTTCGATAGATGAGGCCCGCGCCGAACGCGCCGCAACCATTCCGGCGGGGCGTTATGGCACTTCGGACGAATTTGGCGCGACCTGTGCATTTTTGTGCTCGCAGCATGCGGGCTTTATCGTCGGGCAGAACATTCTGCTGGATGGCGGCGCAACCAATATCACCATGTAATGGCTGAGAAGTTTTCGCTGAAGGATCACCTGTTCAATCCGGATTCGGTGGGTGATCTGGCATCCGAGTTCGCCAGTGCCTTACCCGACTTTGATGCCACCCGTTTTCAACGGGAGGCGCTGTCAGGTTTTGCTGAACGCGAGCTGTTGGCGCGGATGGACTGGATGGCCGATTGCCTTGAGGGGCAGTTGGCCAGCGATTTTCCCACCATGGCGGCACAGCTAGAGGCCGCGATGCCGCCCGAGCTTGATCCGTCATTGACCGACGATGATTTTGGCCGCTTTATCCACGGCTTGCCCGGCATTCTTGCGGTGCGGCACGGGTTGGAGGATCACCGGGAGAGGGCGCTTGATCTGCTGTATGAAGCGACAAAACGGTTCTCGATGGAGTTTTATATCCGGCCGTTTCTGAACCGATGGCCGGATGAGACACTGGCGCGGATGGACCGCTGGGTTGAGGATAAAAACTATCACGTGCGCCGCTTGGTCAGTGAGGGCACGCGCCCAAAATTGCCATGGGCCAAGGCTGTCACGCTGCGAACTGATCAAACCCTTCCATTGCTGGTACAATTGCATTCGGACAAGACCCGATATGTGACAAGGTCGGTCTCTAACCATCTGAATGATATTGCCAAACTTCAACCGGATGTCGTGGTTGATTTGCTTGGATCTTGGGATGCGATAGGTGACCAAAACACCAAAGAACTGGCGTGGATGACCCGCCATTCCCTACGCACCTTGATCAAACAAGGGCATAGCGGGGCGCTGGATCTGCTTGGCTATCGCGGTGATGTCGATGTGGCCGCGCAGATCAGGCTGGGACAAGACCGCTATGCGATCGGTGATGTCCTCAGTTTTGAGGTGGAGCTGGCCGCCAAGCAAGAGCTGCCTGTGCTGGTGGATTACCGCCTGCGATTTGCGCGGCCACAGGGCAAAACTGCGGAAAAGGTGTTCAAGCTCAAGACCGGCAAGATCACTCCCGGCAAACCGCTCAGCCTGTCGAAAAACCATCGGCTCAAGGGGGATGCGACCACCTTTACCCTGCATCCGGGTGCGCATCAGATCATAGTGCAGGTCAATGGTGTGGATGTGGCCACAGCGGATTTTGACCTGACCTGAGGGATGACAGCCCATCACATTCGTGACAGCAAGGCCTGCGGCAACTGGCGGGGCCGGGTGGGCTGCACTATGGCTGATCGCAAATGTGATCTGCGAAAGGCCTCGCCATGCAAACCCCTGTTCTGATTGCGCTCTTTGCAGCAATCCTTATTGCCAGCCTGCTGGTTGCACCGCGCCGCGCCAGCGTTGAGGGGTTCTTTGGCGGGCAGGGGGCGGATGGCCGTGCGCCCGGTCTTTGGGTCTTGGTCCTGTCGCAGGTGACCACGTGGATATTTGCCCGATCCCTGATGAACGCGGCGATTTTAGGCTATTATTACGGGATCGCGGGCACATTGGCCTATGCCGCCTATTACGGATCGTTTCTGACGGGCGGCTATATTGTCGGCCATTTGCGGCGCGGCGGTGCAGGGTCGATGCAGGATTGGTTGCAGGGACGTTTCGGCGCGGTTGGGACAGGTTGCTATAACCTCGTGATTGCGCTGCGACTGTTGTCAGAGGTGTTTGCCAACCTGCTGGTGGTCGGGCTGATTTTCAACGCTGTGTTTGCGGGCAGCGGCACGGGCGCGATCTTGATCGTTGCAGTGCTAGGGCTGGCCTATTCGGCGTGGGGCGGATTGTCAGCAGCATTGCGCACGGATGTTTTGCAAATGGCCGTATTTCTGGTGGTGTTTGGTCTGGCCTTCGGGGCGCTTGTGACAGCACCGGGGTTTGACTTGCCCGCCGTCCTGAGCGCGCCGGGTGTGTCGGGCGCCTATAATGGCTGGGTGCTGCTGGCAGTCGCCGCCTTGCAGGTATTCTCATATCCCGCTCATGACCCGGTGATGATGGATCGTGGTTTTATCGCGGATGCGGCGACGACAAAGCGGTCGTTTCTGCACGCTTTCTGGATTTCGACCCTCTGCATCATCGGTTTTGGCTTTTTCGGCATTCAGGCCGGGCTGTCCGGCGCGGCTTATGAAGGGCAATTGATTGGCACCTGGGCTGGTATGTTTCCGCCTTGGGTCTTTGTGGCGCTGATGATTTCGCTGCTGGTCTCGGCGCTCAGCACTTTGGATTCGGCCCTGTCCTCTGCGGCGCGGCTGGTGGTTGAGGAGTTGCGCCTCGCGCCGCGATCTTTGGGCGGCGGGCGTATTGTGATGCTTGCATTTATGGCCGCTGGCACGGCGCTCACGCTGTGGGGCAATGCAACGTTGTTTGATGCAGTGGCGGTGTCTGGCACCGCTTCGATGTTCCTCACGCCGGTTCTGATCGTTGGGTTGGTGATGGGGCGGCCCGTGGCGCTTTGGGCCTATTTGGTGGCCTTTGGCGCGGCGATCTTGGGCGCGTTTGCCTATTTCGCCCGCAGTTGGCCAACTGTGGCGGCATTCCTGCCGGAGGGGCATAAATACGAACAACTGCTGGTGATCTGCGTGGTGGTTTTGGTCGCAGGCTTTGCCGCAGTGCTTGCGGGGATGCGGCGGGGCTGATAGCTGGTTTCCGAGTGATTTTATCGGATACCCATGACTGCCCCTGTTCCCCGCCTTGAGATCAAAGACCTGCGCCGCACCTATGAGGGGCGTCCGGTTGTGGATGGTGTGTCCTTGCAGATCATGCCGGGGCAGGTGACCTGTCTGCTTGGCCCGTCTGGCTGTGGCAAATCCACGACATTGCGCATGATTGCAGGCGTCGAAATGCAGGACAGCGGCACGATCCATGTGGATGGCAAGCTGATCTGTGACACGGTGTTTCGGGTGCCACCAGAGCGGCGCGAGATTGGTCTGATGTTTCAGGATTTTGCGCTGTTCCCGCATCTGAGCGTGGCCGACAATGTGGGTTTTGGCCTCAAGACCGGCACCAAGGCAGAAAAACGCAAACGGATCGAAGAACTTCTGGAACGTGTTGATCTAAAACGGTTTATTGACGGATATCCGCATCAGCTTTCGGGCGGCGAACAACAACGTGTGGCACTGGCCCGCGCCCTTGCACCGCGCCCGCGTATCATGCTGATGGATGAGCCGTTCTCGGGCCTCGACAACCGTTTGCGGGATGGCATTCGCGATGAAACCCTGAGCATCCTGAAAGAAGAAGACACCGCCGTTTTGCTGGTGACGCATGAGCCCGATGAGGCGATGCGCATGGCCGATGAAATTGCCCTGATGCGCAACGGCAAGATCGTGCAACAAGGTGCGCCCTACAACGTTTACACCCGTCCGATTGACCGCGCCTCAGTGGCATTTTTCAGTGATGCCAATGTGTTGCGGGCATCGGTGTCGGGCGCCTTGGCGCAGACTCCATTTGGTAGGTTTCTGGCCCCCGGTGTGCCCGATGGCACCGCAGTTGATATCGTATTCCGGCCCCAGCATGTGCGCATCGACTTTGATCGCGGCGGCAAGGGGCCAGCGCCCACCGCCACGGACGGCGCGGCGGCGCGGGCCGTGGTGGAGCGGGCGCGCTTTATGGGCAACGAAAGCCTGGTGGAATTTCGCATGGATCACGACGGTTCGATGCTCAAGGCGACGGTGCCCAATGTGTTCCTACCGCAGCCCGGAGCGGTGATGTGGCTGACCATTCGGCGCGATAAATGTTTTGTGTTTCCAGTCGCTTGACCGGAGACAGGTCTAGGGGGGATTGATCATGGCGCAGACGTTGCTGGTGGAATTTGGCATGGGGTCGTCGCTGCGGCGGGGTGATTATACCCAAGCGGCAAAACGCGCGGTGCAAGACGCGCTATGGCACAATTCGATCAATTTGGCAGAGCTGTTCGGCTTTGACAAAACCGACATGCAGATCACCCTCGATGTGGGCGTGCAAAAGCCGGAAGAGGTGGATGCCGATGCTCTGCGGGCGGTGTTTCCCTATGGCGAGGTGATGGTGAACGTCCAACGCGGCGGCTTGGACGTGCCACGCCCCGATGGCGATGGCCATCCGACGATCATGGCCAATGTTGCGCTGTCCGTCGGCTTCGAGATGGAGCGGGAAGATGCGTAACACCAAAGACCATCAGCGCGTCATCATCGAAATGGGCATGGGCAATGATTTGCACGGTATGGATTATACCAAAGCAGCCGCCCGCGCGATTGAGGATGCGTTTCGCCATTCCTCACTGCCGATCTTTGGCGTCACGGGGCTGGATCACGCGGACATGCGGGTGCAAGTGACGGTCGCAGTGCAGGAGCCGGACAAGCTGGATCTGGATGTGCTCACGGCGAAACTGCCCCGCGGCAAGGCGGAGGTTACAGCCGTGTTTGGCGGATTGAACGTGCCGGCGGGCGGCGAAACCATTGTGATTGCCCAAGCCAGTGTTGAGGCGTTTCTGCCGCCGCAGACCGGTTGGAAAATCAAGGGCTGATCATTTTTCCGCGTAGGGCTGATAATCTGCAATGGTTTTGCCCGGCTCATCGACAAACAGCTCTGGCAAGGCTTCGGTGCTTTCAATCAGATCGAGCCGGAACACCCTGAAACCATTGCGCAATTCGCACCACGATGTGAGCGTCCAGACACGGCCCCAGTATTCCATATGCAAAGGCCGGATCACCCGGCTGGTCACATTCCCCTCGCGCGAGGTATAGGTCAGACGCACCTTCTGCCGGGCTTTGATGGCGCTGCGTAGCAATGCCATGTGGCTCAGGTTCCGGGTCGCATCGGCAAAGGGATAGACCGCAAATTTCCACGCCTGCGCCTCGGCGATAGTGCGGGCGGGCAGCACGGCGTCGATCTTGTCGGCCAGTGTGTCGGCGGCGGATTTGAGATCCTGATCGGCGGCTTGCGCCACAACCGCGAGCCCAAGGTTCAACGCCTCCAGCTCGGCTGAGGTCAAAGTCAGCGGCGGCAGGCTGATCGCTTCGGTGATCATATAGCCGACACCGCGCTCCCCCTCGACAGGCACGCCGGAGCCAACCAGCGTGTCCATATCGCGGTAGATCGTGCGGGTGGACACCTCCAGCCGTGCGGCGATGTCCTGCGCGCGGTGCAATTTGCCGTCGCGCAGGATCTGGATGATGTCAAAAAGACGGTCGCTGCGGCGCATATTACTCCTTTTGGTACATGATCTTGGCATGACGCAGGGCCACGTCATCGGGGGCAATCATCGACATCATTGGCGCGGCGGCGGGATCGGCCATCATCTGTTCGGCAACTGTCTGCGCCGATTGCAAGTCAGTCCAGACAATGTGGT
>Ga0316204_10007421_pt1 | contig 16043 bp, 10 predicted proteins | sample 6monrhotite_MG_2_FD_205661 | JGI IMG/M metagenome (GOLD analysis project Ga0316204, IMG submission 205661) | Microbial mat bacterial communities from mineral coupon in-situ incubated in ocean water Damariscotta River, Maine, United States -... | ecosystem: Environmental > Aquatic > Marine >... | reverse complement strand
ATGGCTGAGCGGCTGGACTGCGAGGTCCTGATCATCGGCAGCGGCCCCGGCGGCGCCACCACGGCGGCCCTGCTGGCGGAGGCCGGCCGCGACGTGCTGATCGTCGAGGAGGGCGATGACCACAGCATCGACAGCGCGCCCAGCTACTCCCTGGCCGAGATGGACCAGAAGTACCGCAGCGGCGGGCTGACCACCGCGCTGGGCCCCACCAACATCACCTACATCGAGGGCCGCTGCGTGGGCGGCGCCAGCGAGATCAACGCCGGGCTGTACCACCGCCCCAAGGCCGAGACCCTGGACCGCTGGGCCCGGGAGTACGGCGTCGAGGACATGTCCCCCGAGGCCATGTGGCCCTGGTTCGAGGCCACCGAGGAGGAGATGACCATCTCCGCCCTCCCCACGGGCGTGGGCCCGGCCTCCAGGAAGCTGGCCGCGGGTGCGGCGAAGCTGGGCTGGGGCTCCCGGGAGGTCAAGCGCTTCTGGCGGTACGACAAGACGGCGGAGGGCTGGAAGCCCCGGCGGCAGTCCATGACCGAGACCATGCTGCCCCGAGCGCGGGCGGCGGGCGCGCGGCTGAGCCCCGGCACCCGCATCCGCAAGCTGCTGATCAAGGGCGGCGAGGCGCGGGAGGCCGTGGGCCTCAAGGACGGCGCGCCCGTCCGCATCCGCTTCCGCGAGGTCTTCGTCTGCTGCGGCGCCGTGCAGACCCCGCTGCTCCTGCGGCGGAGCGGGGTGAAGGAGAACGTGGGCAACGACCTGCGGCTGCACCCGATGGTGCGCGTCGCCGTGCGCTTCCCCGAGCCCTTCAACGACCCCTCCTGGGGCGTGCCGGTCCAGCAGGTCGAGGAGTTCAAGCCCGCCCTGACCCTGGGCTGCTCCCACAGCTCCCTGCCGCACATCGCGCTGTGGCTGGAGGGCAAGCCCCAGGGCGGACGGGACGCGCTGCTGCACCGGGACTGGGAGCGCATCGGCATCTTCTACGTGGCCGCGGTGGCCGAGGGGCGGGGCAGCATCCGATCGCTGCCCTTGTTCGACGACCCGCTGGTGCGCTTCACGATGACCGACGGGGATCTGGAGCTGATGGGCGACGGCCTGCACAAGCTCGGCCAGCTGCTGTTCGCGGCCGGCGCGGAGGTCATCTTCAATCCCCTGACCGGCGGGCCGCCCGTCGCGCGGCCCGAGGACCTGGACGCCCTGCGCGCGGTGCAGCAGGGCAACGCCCAGGTGACCACGATCCACCTCTTCTCCTCCTGCCCCATGGGCGAGGACCGCAAGCGCTGCGCGGTGGACTCCTACGGCAAGCTGCACGGCTACGGCAACATCTGGCTGAACGACGCCAGCATCCTGCCCCACAGCCCGGGGGTGAACCCCCAGGGCACCATCATGTCCGTGGCTCGACGGAACGCCGCGCGCTTCCTCGCGGGTTGAAGCGGGCGTGGAGCCCCTCCTCGACATCGCCCGGAGCTTTCTGACTCCCCGCAACGCGCTGCTGCTGACCGGGCTCACCCTGGCGCTGGCGGCGGTGAGCGCGCTGCTGGTGCCGGTGATGCTGGCGCGGCTGCCCGAGGACTACCTGCTGACCGAGCACGACCCTCTGCGGGTCCGGCTGGCTGAGGCGAGCTGGCCCGGGCGGCTGGAGATCGTCGGGCGCAACCTCCTGGGGTTGATCCTGCTGCTGCTGGGGGTGGCCATGCTGTTCATGCCCGGCCAGGGCATGCTCACGGTGCTGGTGGGGCTGGCCCTGACGGACTTCCCCGGCAAGCGCCGGCTGGAGCGCCGGCTGCTGGCGCGCCCCGGAGTGGGCAAGGCGGTCGACTGGCTGCGCGCGCGCAAGTCACAGCCGCCGTTCCTGCTGGTTCGGCCCGCGGACGCCCCGGAGGACGCCGCGGGCTGAGGCCGCTGATCGCTCGCTACTCGCCGCGCTCGCGCTCGGTGCGGACCTTGCCCTGCTCGATGATGTTGAACTCGACGCGGCGGTTCTCGGCCTTGCCCTCGTCGGTGTCGTTGGAGGCGATCGGCTTCTCGGGGCCGAAGCCCTCGGCCACCAGCCGCTCGGCGTCGACGCCGGCCTCGACGAGGTAGTCCACGACGGACTGGGCGCGCTGCTTGGAGAGGCGCTTGTTGAAGTTGGCGTTGCCGACGTTGTCGGTGTGGCCCTCGATCTGCACCTTCTTGATGCGCGCGTTCTTGGTCAGGACCTCGGCGATCTCATCGAGGAGGGTGTTGGACTCCTCCTTGATGTTGGCGGAGCCGGTCTCGAAGAAGACCTTGTCGTAGATCTCGATCTTCTTGGCGCCCAGGGCGACCCGCTGGGCGGGGCAGCCGTTGGACTTCTCCGGGGCGATCTTCGGGTTGCGCGCCTTCTCCGGGCACTTGTCCCGGGAGTCCGGCACCAGGTCGTTGTCCTTGTCCGGGCAGCCCTGGGTCGCCTCGGGGCCGGCCTCGAGCGGGCAGGTGTCGTCGGTGTCGACGAGGCCGTCCTGATCGTTGTCAGGATCGGGGCAGCCGTCGGCGTCCTCGAACTCGTCGAGGTCCTCCAGCTCCAGCGGGCACTCATCGGAGGCGTCGGGCACGCCGTCCTTGTCGTTGTCGTCCTCGGGGCAGCCGTCTTCGTCCTCGAAGTCGTCGAAGTCCTCGGGCTCGTTCACGCACTCGTCGACGTCATCCGGGAAGCCGTCGTCGTCCGCGTCCTTGTCGATCAGGCCGATGACCCCCTCGAAGCCGGCGGTCAGCTCGATGTTGTGGGCCAGCTGCTCCGGGTCGGCGGCGATGCCGGAGAAGTCCGCCACATACCGGGCGTCGAAGCGCATGGCCAGGTACTCGGACAGGGGCACCCGGAACTGGGGACCGACGTTGAGCAGCAGGCCGCTCAGCTCCACCTCATTGTCGTCCACGTCGAGCACGGTCTTGGACATGAAGCCCACGCCGGCGACGCCGACGAGCTGGATCTCCGAGTCGTACCAGTGGTTGTAGACGAAGTTCAGACGCGGGGTGAAGCCCTGATAGGCGACGTCCAGACTCTGATTCAGGCCGCGGGCGAAGCCGATGTCGGCCTCGAGGGCGATTGGATCAGTCAGGCTGTAGCGAAGGCGCGGCACCAGCGCGAGGCTGGACTGATTGAAGGTCTCCGAGGGGGTGAAGAACCAACCAGCACCGAATCCAACGGCGAGGTCACCCTGCTCAGCCTGGGCGGGAGCGCCAGCCAGGAAGAGCGCAATCAGCGAGAACATGCTCGACTCCTACATCGTTCAGCGAGGACTACAACAGACAGCGAAGGATACTACTCCTGTGGCCCCCGAAACGCACGTCCCCCCCCGAGCTCGAGCGCACCTGCTCCGCCGCGCAGTCGCGCTGGCGGTGGGGATCTGTCTGCTGACTTGCACCGGAATCTTCTTGCGCCCCCAGGTGTTTCTCTCCGCCGGGGCCCGGCTCGCCGGACTGCCGCCGGAGGCCATCCGCGCCGAGACGATCGACGTCTCGATCGCGGGTCGGGTGACCCTGACGGGGCTGTCCGTCGCGCCGCTCGGTCCCGGTCGGGTGCGCCTGAGCGCCGAGGAGCTCTCCTGCGATCTCCCCTCCCCCTTCGCCCTGCTCAACAATCACATCGATCTGGGGGTGGTCGACGCCCGCGGGTTCGCGCTGGAGGCCGCCGGACGGCGCAGGCCCCGCGCGGCGCCGTCCGGCCTGCCCACCGACTACGTGCTCACCGCCGACCAGCTGAACCTCACGGACTCCACCATCGATCTGGCGGAAGACCCGCCGCTGAGATCCATGCGCTTCGAGGGCATCTCCGGGTCGGTGCGGAGTGTGGCGGTGCGCCTCTCGGGCTGGCACCTGGAGGCAGCCGGGAGCGCGGCGATCGAGGCGCTGACTGTCGGGGCGACGCAGCTCACGGAGCTCCGCCTGGAGGACCTCTGGATTCAGGGCTCCGAGGCCCGCTTCTCCGGGCACCTCCGCTTCGGAGAGGTCTCGGCGGCCGTCGCGGGCTCCGTGGGTGACCTCCTCGGTCGGGGGGATCTGGAGCTGACAATGACCGTGGAGCGAGGGTCGATCGAGGCGCTGTTCGAAGGGGCGACGGGCGCCGCCAGTCCCATCAGGGGAGCGGTGCTCGGCCAGGCCGTGCTCCACGCCGGGGGGGATCTCGGTCGGGGCGAGTCGTGGTGGGAGGCCAGCTTCACCCTCAGCGACGCGACGATCGCGCTGGGGAATCTGAGCACCGCGCGGCGCGCGCTGCTCCGGCTCGCTCCCTGGTTTCCGATGGAGGGCGAGGTGCTCATCCTCCCGGATCTTCACGGCGCGCTGCGCTTCGGCGCGGGGTGGGTCACCGTGGACAGCCTCCACTACCGCGCGGGGGAGCGGGCGCTTCAGATCTGGGGGAGCGCCGACGGCACCGACAGCACCTTCGTGGTGCGCACGGTGCCCGAGGAGGACGACCGGGCCGGCGTCGGTGTGGTCTTCGAAGGCGGCGCGGGCGGGCGCCTCGCGCGGCGGGAGGAGCTCCAGGGAGCCCCCCCGCTCCGCTGCGAGCACGCTGACAGCGACTGACCGCGCGACGGGAGGTTACGCTCTTGACAGGTCTACCCCTGGAGAGGAATGGCCGACACGAGGAAGAAGTCAGGCGGCAAGTCCGGCAAGCGCGCGTCCGGGGCGCGCTCGTCGAAGCGGGCCGCGCCCAAACGCGGCGCGCCCAAGCGCGGCGCGCCCAAGCGGGCGGCGTCCAAGCGGGCGGCGCCCAAGCGCGGCGGCTCCCGGCGAAAGGCCGCGGGCGGCAGCCGGGGCTCCCGGAGGCGCGCCCCGAAGAAGCCGAGCCTCCTCCTGCGCCTGCGCCGCTTCGTGGTGCGGGTGACCGCGGCCACGGCGCTGGGCGGCGTGCTCGGCGGCGGGCTGGTCGTGGGCGGCCTGTACCGCGAGGCCACCGTCACCGTGGACGAGCGCCTCGCCGGCGCGCTGTGGGACACCAGCGGCCAGGTGCTCTCCGGACCGGTCGACCTCTGGACCGGGCTGGCGCTGACGCCGACCGCCCTGGGCACGGATCTGGAGCGCTCCGGCTACGTGCGCTCGTCGCGGCCGGAGCGCCCCGGCGACTACTCGGTCAGCGGCGACGCCGTGCTGATCCGGACCCGGGAGGCCTCGGGCGAGGGCTGGCGCACCCGGGATCAAGAGGTGCTCATCACCTTCGCCGACGGCGCGATCAGCTCCATCTCCCCCGGGGGGCGGGTGACGCTGCCCCCCTCCAGGCTCGCCGCCATCCGGGGCCCGGACAACGAGGCCCGCACCCCCCGGGATCTCGACCACTTCCCCAAGGCGCTCCAGGACGCGGTGCTGGCCATGGAGGACGACCGCTTCTGGGATCACCCGGGCGTCTCGCCCTGGGGCATCGCACGGGCGCTCGTGGTCAACGCCGTCGAGGGCGAGCGGGTGCAGGGCGGCAGCACCCTCACCCAGCAGCTCGCCAAGAACCTCTTCCTCACGCCGGAGCGCTCCTACGCCCGCAAGGCCCGGGAGGCGCTGCTCGCCTTCGCGCTGGAGCAGCGCCTGAGCAAGGAGGAGATCCTCGCCCTCTACCTGAACGAGATCTACTGGGGCCAGGCTGGCGGGGCGGCCATCTGCGGGGCGGATGAGGCAGCGAAGGCCTACTTCGGCAAGCCCGCGGACAGGCTCACCCTCGGCGAGGCCGCGACCCTGGGCGGCGTCATCTCCGCCCCCAACGGCTACAGCCCGCTGCGCCACCTCGAAGCCGCCCAGAAGCGGCGGGACCTGGCGCTCGAGCGCATGGTTGAGGTCGGCTGGCTCGACGCGGCGGACGCGGAGGCCGCCTCGGCCCGGGACCTCACGGTGCGCCCCTCCCCCTCCGGTCGGGTGGCTCCCTACGCCGTCGACACAGCGATGGAGAAGGTCGACGCGCTGATGGGCGAGGGCTCGGTGCTGCGCGAGGGGCTGACGGTGCGCACGACGATCCACCCTCCGCTGCAGCGGCTGGCCGAGCGCTCGCTGGCCGAGGGGCTGGCGGCGGTAGAGGCGGCGAAGCCCGAGGCGAAGGGCGTGCAGGCGGCGCTGGTGGCGGTGCGGGTCTCGGACGGCGCGGTGCTGGCCATGGTGGGCGGCCGGGACTACGGCGCCAGCCAGTTCAATCGATCCACGCTGGCCCGGCGTCAGATCGGCTCCACCGTGAAGCCGCTGACCCTCCTGGCGGCCCTGGAGGCCGACGAGGGCCTCTCGCCGGCGACGATGATGGAGGACAAGCCCATCACCCGGACGATCAGCGGCAAGTCCTGGTCGCCGGGAAACTACGACGGCCGCTACGTCGAGGCCCTGCCGCTGCGGGAGGCCATCACCCGCAGCCGCAACATCCCCGCCGTGCTCCTCGCGGAGGAGGTGGGCATGGCGAAGCTGATGGGCTTCAACAAGAAGCTCGGGCTGACCGGCGCCACCGCCCACCTCTCCGCCGCCCTCGGCAGCTTCGAGGCCAGCCCGCTGGAGCTGGCCGGCGCCTACACCGCCTTCCCGGGCAAGGGCTGGCGCAGCGAGCCGGTGCTGCTGAAGGCCATCCGCGACTCGGAGGGGGACGTCATCGAGCGCCGCGACAAGCAGCGCACCCGCGTCGCCAGCGACCGGGCGGCCTATATGGCCACAGACGTACTGCTGAGCGTCATCGCCGAGGGCACCGGGTCCGGCGCCAGGAAGCACGGCCTGGAGCGCGGCGTCGGCGGCAAGACGGGCACCACCGACAGCTACCGGGACGCGTGGTTCGCGGGCTTCACCCACGACGTGGTCGTGGTGGTGTGGGTGGGCTTCGATCGGGTCGGCCCCACCGGCCTGACCGGCGCCAGCGGCGCGCTCCCGATCTGGGCCCGCTTCGTCGCCGGCAGCGGCCTCGCCGGCGAGGGCTTCGAGCGCCCGGACTCCGTGGTCCTGGCGGACGCCTGCGTGGGCGGCTTCGAGAAGGGGAAGTGCCAGGAGTGCGACGAGGAGCTGTTCACCAGGGGCGAGGCGCCCAAGCGGGGCTGCTCCCGGCGGCTGCTGGCCCGGGGTGGGCGCGGCGATGACGCCCCCGACGACGACGACGAGGGGCGGGATGTCTGGGACGCCATCGAGGACGCGGTGAAGGGCGACGACAAGCGGCGCCCTTTCTGGAAGCGCGACCGCTGAACCCGCAACCTGTCGAAATCTCAACGGCGCCCCGAACGTAGACACTCCATACTGAACTTTAGCGGTCTCGGGAGGTACAGCGTGAAGCTACTGGGGTGGAGCCTCAAGGGGTTGTGGTGGGCCGCGGTGATCGCCGTGCCTCTGACCGGCGCCTGGATCGCCTCGTCCATGGCCGCCTACTGGAACGGCCCGACCTGGGCCGTGGCGCTGGCGGGGGCGCTGCTGTTCCCGGTGCTGCCGATCACCTGGGAGCTGCTCGGTGCCCTCCGGCGCAAGCGGCGGGGCAAGTCCGGCCCGCGGGTCCTGACCTTCGGCGATCGACTGATCCTGCGCACTCTGGCGCTGAACCTGCTCTTCCTGGGGCCCCTGCTCTACCGCTTCCCCGACACCGCCTTCACGGCCATCTCCGTCCGTGGCGACTGGATGCTGGACGGCCGGGAGGGCCCGGAGGTCGAGCAGGCCCGCGAGGGCCTGTTCGTGGCCGCTGACGGCCTGGAGTGGCTCTACAGCGCTTCCCACGAGAACCCCTACGCCACCATGGCCGAGGGCGACGAGCCCCCCACGCCGGCCCCTGCCCCCACGGTCACGCCCATCCCGACGGTCACGCTCGATGAGGGCCTCGATGAAGACAGTGAGCCGGGCGTCGCGGCGCCGGTCGCCGAGCGCCGGGTCTGGCCGCAGCCCGGATCGCTGCACCCCCGGGTGGCCACCGTCCCCGACGACGCCGCGACCCTGGAGGCCGTGGCGACGCACCTCGTCGATGGGGTGGACGATCCCTACGAGCGGGTGAAGGTCCTGCACGACTTCGTCGCGGATCACGTGGCCTATGACTACGAGAGCCTGAAGCCCGGCCAGCGCGCTCCCCAGGACGCACGCACGGTCTTCGACACCGGCCTGGGGGTCTGCGCCGGCTACAGCAACCTGCTGAAGGCCATGGGCGACGCGGTGGGCGAAGAGATCGTCTACGTCATCGGCGACTCCCGGGACGACGGCGGCGACATCGCCGGCGGCGGCCACGCCTGGAACGCGGCCAGGATCGACGACCAGTGGCACCTGATCGACGTCACCTGGAGCGCGGGCAGCGAGGGCCCCAACGGCAAGTTCCGCAAGGACTACGACACGGACTGGCTGTTCACCCCGCCCCAGGTCTTCGTGCGCACCCACCTGCCCGACAACGAGTCCTGGCAGCTCCTGGAGGCGCCTGTGTCCCGCGGAGACTTCGTGCGCGCGCCCATGATGCGCCCCGCCTTCTACGCCGCGGGCCTGAGCCTGACTGAGCCGACCCGGTCGCAGATCACCGTGGATGGGGTGGCGAAGCTGACCCTCGAGAACCCCGGCCGCACGGACCTGCGCGTCTCCTACGAGCCCCTGGAGGGCGGCGACCGGGAGCGCTGCACCGTGAAGGGCATCGACACCCAGGAGGTCACCTGCCGCTTCGAGGACGAGGGCACGTACCTCGTGTACTTCTTCCTGCCGAAGGCGGGCGGCGGCGACACCTACTGGTCCGGCGGGCAGATCGAGGTGAACAACACGGCGGGCTGACCCGTGCGGGCTGATCCCGCGCGGAGGTAGCGCTATTGGTCGAGGGCGGCCTCGATGACGAGGCCGTCCCGCAGGGCCCGGGCGTCGTGGGTGCGCAGCCAGTCCACGCCCAGCCGGGCGGCGTACAGCTCCGCCGCGAGGGTCGCCGCGCCGACGGCCTCCACCGGGCTGCCGGTGAGCTTGCGCAGGAAGGACTTCCGAGAGACCGAGAGCAGCACCGGCAGGCCCCAGCGGGCCTTGAGGGCGGGCACCGCGCGCAGCACGGCCAGGGAGACCTCCGGGTTCGAGCCGAGGAAGAAGCCCATGCCCGGGTCCACCACCACGCGCTCGCGGGCGACACCGGCGGCCTCCAGCGCCGCGATGCGCGCGTCAAAGAAGGCCTCGATGCGAGCGAGCACCTCCGCCGGCTCCGTGCTCCGACGGTCGGCGCGGCCGGCGGCCTGCACCGAGAACATGACGACGAGCCCGCAGTCCGACGCCGCCAGCGCGGAGTAGAGCGACGGGTCCGGGAAGCCCCGGATGTCGTTCACCCACCGCACACCGCGGGCGATCGCCCAGCGCTGGGTCTCCGGGCGCCAGGAGTCCACGGAGACGTCGATCCCCTCCCCCATCAGCGCGTCGACGACCGGCGTCAGCCTGCGGATCTCCTCTGCCGGGGAGACCTCGCTGGCGTCCGGGTGGCTGGAGGCCGGGCCCAGATCGATCGCCGCGGCCCCGTCGGCCACCAGCGCCCGGGCCCGGCCCAGCGCGGCGTCGGGATCGAGGTAGCGCCCGCCGTCCGAGAACGAGTCTTCAGTGATGTTGACGATGCCCAGGATGCGCGTCTGACGTTTCATTGGACTTTCTTTTACAGAACCGAAGCAGAGTCTGCATGAAAGAAGGCGATGGTTCAGGACGTTCACGCTGCGTACTCCTGCCCGGACGCCCCGATGCGAACCCCCGCCCTCCTCGCCGCGGTCGCCGCCGCCGCCCTCCTCGGCTTCACCGGCGGCCAGCTGATGGCCACGCCGCCGCCGGCCCTCGCCGCCGAGATCGCCCCGGAGCAGCCCACCCCCGAGGCCCCCCAGCCCTGGCGCCCCCTGCTGGACGCCGCGCTGGCGGAGGCGGATCCCGAGCCGCTGCGCGCCGCCGCGCTCGTCGCGGTCAGCGAGGCCGGCAGCGTCGCCGGCGTGGTCGCCGGGCTCGAGCGGCTGGGGCCGGTCGCCACCGACGCGGACATCCCGCTGCTCCTGGAGATCGTGGAGGAGGGCGTTCAGCCCATGCGGGTGGCGGCCCTGAACGCCCTGGCGGACCAGGGCAGCGAGGAGGCCGTCTACACGCTGATGCAGATCATGGACGAGGCCGACCCCACCCGCAGCTACGAGGCGGTGCACGCGCTGGGCCGGGCGGCCAGCCCGCTGGCCTGGGACCTGCTGACGGCCCGACTGGCCGCGGACGCCACGGCAGGCAACGCGGCCCACGCCGTGGCGGCCTACGGCACCCCCGAGGCCAGCCGGGCGCTGATCCGGGCCTTCGACGGCTCCGGCAGCGGCGCGGCCTGGGGGATCGCTCAGGCCCTGGCGACCTTGGACACCGTCCGCCTCCCCAGGGCCCGCGAGGCGCTCTACAAGGCCCTGTACCGCGGCGACCGGGTCCACAGGGACGCCGCCACAGCCGCGCTGGCCCAGGCCAGGGACCCCGGCATCTACGACGCCCTCGTCGCCCGGTCCGGCGTCGGGGACGTCTCCCAGCGCACCGCCGCCATCCAGGCCCTCGGGCAGCTGGGCGATCCCCGCGCCGCCGCGGCGCTGGAGCAGCTCGCCCGCCGGGGCTCCCCCCAGGTCCGAGGCACGGCCGTGTACTCCCTGGCGCAGATCCCCGAGCGGGAGGCCGATCGCGCGCTGGTTCGACTCCTGGAAGATGGCCCCCGGGACGCGGCCACCGCGGCTGCGTCCGCGCTGCGGGATCTGGATCGAGACGGAGCCCTGGACGCGCTGCTGCGGGCCTGCGAGACGCGCGGACCGGACATCCGAAACGCCGCGGAGCAGCGCCTGTTCAGCGGCCCCTGGCTCGAGACGCCGCCGGAGGCGGTGATGGCGCTGGCCCGCGCCCGGGTGCTGCGCGGCAGCGGCTACTACTGGGCCAACCCCGCCTACGATCTGCTGGAGCGGTACGGCGACGAGTCGGATCGGGAGGCCATGGCGGCGGCGGTGTTCGAGGGCAGCATCGACCAACGGGTGGAGGCCATCTCCGCCCTCCAGGACCACCACAAGCTGCTGCCCGACGAGGCCCTGGCGGCGCTGATGGACGATCCGGCCAGCGCCGTGCGGCAGGCGGCCATCCGGGGCATGCAGGCCCGCGGAGGCGCGGCCGCGGAGCTGCTGGAGGAGAAGCTGCTGGGGCTGCTCGACGGCGCCGGCGTCGGCTGGGGGGACGTGGAGAACGCCCTGGCCGAGCTGGGGACGGACGAGGCCACCGAGGCGCTGATGGCGCGGGCCATGGACGGCACCGAGCAGGAGAGCCGCAACGCGCTGTTCGCCCTGACCCGCGCCGGGGACGCGGATCTGGCCGACGAGCTCGGGGAGGTGCTCGAGGACATCGAGGATCCGGCCCTCAAGCGGCGGGTCTACGAGGCGCTGCTGTACTCGGGCGGTGACGTCGAGGGCTTCGTCTACAGCGCGCTGGAGGAGGAGGACCCGGCGCTGGTGGCGCTGGGCACCCAGTCCCTGGGGCTGCTGGAGGGCCCTGACGGCCAGGAGGCGCTGACCGAGCTGCTCACCAGCGAGGACGCCTCCGTGCGCTCGGCCTCCCTGAACGCTCTGACGGACCTGGATCCCCGCGCCGCCGAGGGCGCGCTGCTGGAGGCGCTGGAGGATGAGCAGGTCGCCTCGACCGCGCTGAGTCGCCTGCAGAACCTGGGCACCCCCGGCGCCCAGGCGGCCGTGCTGGCGATCGCCGCCGGCGACGAGGACGTCAACCTCCGCACCCAGGCGATGTACGGCCTGTCCTGGGACGCGAGCCCCGAGGCGGAGGCGGTGCTCGTCGAGTCCCTCCACGACAGCGATGACACCGTGCGCAGCGCCGCGGTCAGCGCCCTCAGCTCGGCCGGCACCTCGCGGGCCTCCGCTGCCCTGCTGGCGCTGGTCGAGGACGGCGATCCCGACGACCCGCTGGTCAGCCAGGCCGCCATGAGCCTGCGGCAGCTGGGCGGCCAGCTCGCGCGGGATAACGCCGACACTCTGGAAGCCTTCCTGGGCGAGCACGAGCCGTCGGATACCGGTCTGTTCTACTGGGGCATCATAGAATAGCCCCTCTCCCGTTGCAGTCCCCCGCAGGGGCGGCTACCGTGCGGCCCAATGTTGACCCTCCTGATCCCAATGATGTTGGCCTGCAGCGGCAAGGACAGTGTGGATGAGCCGGACGGCCCCGACGGCCCCCCCACCGACGTCGACTCCGCCGATCCCGCGCTCGCCGACTGCCTGAACGTCGAGCCGCCGGCCGTGGGTGAGCCCGCGCTGGTGTTGACCGGCGAGCGGCCCGTCAACCTGCTGTTCATCTCCATCGACACCTTGAACATCAGCCGCTTGAGCCGCTACGGCGGCCCGGCCGACGCCCCCACACTGAGCGCCTTCCTGGACGAGGGCCTCACGCTGGACAACCACTTCTCCTGCGCGCCCTGGACCTACCCCAGCATGCTGTGCAGCATGAGCGGGCGCTCCACCATCGAGATCGGCTTCGTGCCCAAGGTCAGCTACCAGGTGCTGCCGCCCCCGGCCCCCGAAGAGATCCTCTTCCTCGCGGACCTGCTCAAGGCCGAGGGCTACGGCACCGGGCTGGTCACCGCCAACCCCTACCTGGGCTCCTACTACACCATCGGCCGCGGCTTCGAGACTGAGACCATCTCCTCCGGTCTCCCGGCCGGGGCGGTCTTCGACAGCGCCCGCGCGATGATGACCGAGCTGCTGGACGACGACAAGCCCTGGTACGGCCACGTCCACCTCATCGATCCCCACGCCCCCTACGAGCCGCCGCCTGAGTACTACGAGAACTACAACGATCTCGTCGGCGACTTCCCCTACGACGTCTCCGACCCCACCGACATCGTGCGTATGCTGGCCGACTGGGGTGACCTCTCGGTCGACGATCGTGTGATGGGTATCGACCTCGTCCAGGCCATCTACGACGGCGAGATCGCCCACATCGACGATCAGCTCACGACGTTCATGGACGAGTTGGACGCCGCGGGCGCGCTGGACAACACGCTGGTGGTCTTCTTCTCGGACCACGGCGAGCAGTTCATGGACCACGGCGACATCGGGCACGGCGCCAGCCTCTTCAACGATGAGCTGGGCTCCATGACCTCCTTCTGGATGAAGGACGGCGGCATCACCCCGACCGCCTGGACCGGCCCCACGGACCAGCGCGACCTGCTGCCGACCCTCTTCGACGCGCTGGGCCTGCCCGCGCAGGACACCTGGTCCGGCCGGATCGTCGGCACGGCGGATCCCGGCCGCGGTCTGGTCTCGCTGCGCTACCGCGGCGACGAAGGCACCCAGGCCATCGTCCGAAACGGCTACAAGTTCGTCTACGACTGGCAGGCTGGCGCCAGCTACTACGATCTGACCACGGACTACGAAGAGAAGGTCAACCTCCACGACCGGACCGATCCCACACAGGCCTGCGACTGGGAGGCCCTGAAGGCTCAGAGCGAGGCTTTCCTTGAGCTGTACCCCGAGCACGCCGAAAGCGCTGCAGGGAGGTAGACCCGCAATGATCTGCGCGAGCTGCAGCGCGTCCATGGACGCGCCCGATGACACCTGTCCCTTCTGTGGCTACTCCGCGCTGCTGCTGGATCGCTACCGGCTGCTGTTCATCCTGAGCGACGACGGTGACTCCGGCACTCTGTTTCGGGCGCTGGATACCGAGGGCGAGCGAGCGGTGGTGGTGCGCGAGCTGCCGCTGAATGCGCTCGATAGCGACGCACAGGTGGAGGCCTGCGAGGCTGCCTACGCCAGCCTCCACGGGGTCTCCATCCCGGGGCTGGCCTTCTGGCGCGACCGCAAGACCGTCGGCCGGCGGCGCAACCGCATCCTCTACGCCGTTCAGGATCACGTGCAGGGGCAGCCGCTGAGCAAGAAGCTCAGCGGCGGGCTCCAGCTCAGCGACGCGCTGGTCGTGCTCGACGAGATCCTGGCGGTGCTCGAGGTGATGCACGAGCACACCCCGCCGCTGGTGCACCGCGATCTGAAGCCCGGGAACATCCTGCGCACTCCAGACGGCGCCATCACGCTGGTCGACGCAGGCGGCGCCCGAGACGTCGTGCTGGGCACGCGCTGCGAGAAGGGCGGCCTGCCCAACGCGGGCCTCTGGCTGGCCCCGGAGCAGCGCGAGGGTGAGGGCGGCCCGGCCACGGACATCTACGCCGCCGGCCTGCTGCTGCTGAGTATGCTCACCGGCGAGGGCGCCCAGGCCTTCACGGAGCCCACGGGCGAGGTGAAGCCCGAGGTGATGGAGCGCGTGCACCCCGACATCGCGCCGCTCCTCCAGCGGATGCTGCGCAGCCAGCCTGCGGCCCGCCCCCAGGGCGTCGCCGGCCTGCGCGCCCAGCTGCAGGAGATCCTGGCGCAGGTGCAGGCCGAGGAGCTGCCCACCCTGGAGCAGCCCGGCATGCCCGCGCCCGCAGAGGCCGCCTCGGCCGCCTCCCTCCCCGAAGTCAGCTCGAAGAGCCCGCCGGTCCCACGCTCGACGGCGACGCCAAAGGTCGCCGCGGCCTCCGCCGCGGCCGTCACCGTCACCGCCGGCGCCGCCGCCGTGGGCGGCCCCATCGCCGCGGGGCTCGTCGGCGTGCTCAGCGGCGTGGGGGCGCTGGTCTACGCCCGCAGCGTGCGGACCGCGCCCGCCGACATTCCCTGGGCGCAGCTCTCGGACCCCAACACCGCCGAGACCTCCGAGCTGTTCCTCGAGGCGCTGATGGTGCTGGAAGGCGCCTACCCCGCGCCGCCCCCGGCGCTCCTGCGCATCCGTGACTACGTCAGCGCCCGGGACTACGGCGCCCTGCGCATGGACATCCCCCGGCTGCGCAACCAGCTGCACAAGCACCACCGCTCCCAGGACAGCGACATCCCCCCGGCGGTGAAGGCCAGCCTCCAGCGTCTCCACGTGCTCAGCCAGCGCGCCTCGACTTAGCTCGTCGGTTCACGCCTTCGGCAGCAGCTCGCGCTGGTGCAGCAGCTCCAGGTTGGCGACTGCCGCGCCCGCGGCCCCGCGGATGGTGTTGTGGGCGAGGCAGTAGAACTTCACGCCCATCACCGCGCAGCGCTCGATTCGCCCCACGGTCACGGCCATCCCGTCGCCGTTGCCCACGTCGAAGCGAGGGGCCGGCCGGTCGCGGCGGCGATCGACGTGGAAGAGCGGCTCGGGCGACGAGGGCAGCCCCGCAACCGGCGAGCGGTACTCGGCGATGGCGGCGGCGACGGCCTCCGGCGAGGGATCGCCCGTGAGGCGCACCTGCGCCGAGATGAGGTGTCCGTCAGCCGTGGGTACCCGCACGCAGCGGGCCGAGAGCGGGAAGTCCGCCGGGGAGTCGGCGGCGCCCAGGATCTTCTGGGGCTCCTGGGCGAGCTTGAGCTCCTCGTTGCCGGGGTGCGGGTGCACGTTGCCCACCATGTCCCAGGCGCTCTCCCCGGGGTAGCCCGCGCCGGACACCGCCTGCCATGTGCTGGCGACCAGGGCCTCCACGCCGAAGGCCCGGTGCAGCGGGGCGAGCGCCATGGCCAGGGGGATGGCGCAGCAGTTGGGGTTGGTGACGATGTAGCCGCCGGAGGCGTGCTGGCCCTCCAGCAGGGAGAGGTGCTCGGGGTTGACCTCCGGGATCACCAGCGGCACCGCGGGGTCCATGCGGTAGGCGCCGGCGTTGGAGATCACCGCGAAGCCCGCGGCCCGGAAGCGGCCCTCGATGTCGGCGGCCACCGAGCTGTCGAGGGCCGAGAGGGCGACCCTGACGCCGGGGGGCATGGCGTCGGGCTCGCAGGCCAGCACCGGCGTCTCGCCGAAGCCCGCGTGCTCACGGCCGGGCAGGCGCCAGGTGGTCGCCTCGCCGTAGGGGCGCCCAGCGGAGCGCGCGCTGGCGGCCAGGGCCCCGATGGAGAACCAGGGGTGATCGACGAGGCGCTCCAGCAGTCGCTGGCCGACCATGCCGGTGGCGCCGAGGACGGCGACGGGGATTCGCTGCATGGGAGTTCTCCGCTCAGGCGTTTCGCCACCGGTAACCCGCTGATCACCCGGCGGGGTCCCTCGGTGACACACGGCTACATCGCGCCAGCCAGCCCTCGAAGTCCCGGTTCAGCCGGCGCGCGAGCACCCCGTGGTAGCCG
>Ga0316204_10007420_pt1 | contig 16043 bp, 11 predicted proteins | sample 6monrhotite_MG_2_FD_205661 | JGI IMG/M metagenome (GOLD analysis project Ga0316204, IMG submission 205661) | Microbial mat bacterial communities from mineral coupon in-situ incubated in ocean water Damariscotta River, Maine, United States -... | ecosystem: Environmental > Aquatic > Marine >... | reverse complement strand
CGGTATGGTCGCCCTTCCCGAAGGCACGGAAATGGTGATGCCGGGCGACAATATCTCGATGGAAGTCGAGCTGATTGCGCCAATCGCTATGGATGAAGGCCTGCGCTTCGCTATTCGTGAAGGCGGCCGCACCGTTGGTGCTGGCGTCGTCGCTAAAGTTATCGCTTAAAGGCACTGGACAACCGGTCGGGAAGGGGGTAAACCCCCCTTTCCCGCCGTACCGGGATGCGGCAGGGTGGTTTAGTTCGCCCTGTCCTTTCCTTTTTGCCATCCCTTTTCGGGGTAACACTCGGAAAAGGAAGGGCTTTTAGGGGTATAGCTCAGTTGGTAGAGCGGCAGTCTCCAAAACTGCAGGTCCCGGGTTCGAGCCCTGGTGCCCCTGCCATCCCTCGGGTAATACCGGTGGCGTCGAAATTAGAGTTTGAGAGTAGTTAAGTATTATGGCGAAGACCACGCCCGCCAAGTTTGTCCAAGAAGTTCGTCAGGAAACCGCCAAGGTGACCTGGCCGTCCCGCCGTGAGGCCCTGACCTCCACCGCCACGGTGTTTGTCATGGCTATTCTCGCCGCGCTGTTTTTCTTCTTGGTGGACCAAATTTTATCGTTTGGCGTCCGTCAGATTCTTGGCTTGGGAGGCTGACCGATGGCTATTCACTGGTATGTCCTGCACGTTTATTCGGGCTTCGAAAAAAAGGTCAAGCAATCCATTGAGGAACAGGCCAAACAGGCCGGTATGGACGACAAAATCGTTCAGGTCTTGGTTCCCAGCGAAGAAGTGATTGAAGTGCGTCGCGGTTCTAAGGTGACCAGCGATCGTAAATTCTTCCCCGGTTATATCTTGCTACAGATGGAAATGACCGATCACGCGTGGCACTTGGTGCAAAACACGCCGAAGGTCAGCGGTTTCTTGGGCACCAAAGAACGCCCGACGCCGATCTCTGAGGTTGAAGCTCAGCGCATTTTAAATCAGGTACAAGAAGGCGTGGAACGTCCCAAGCCTTCCGTCATCTTCGAAATCGGCGACAGCGTGCGTGTCACCGATGGCCCGTTCACGTCGTTCAGCGGCCAAGTCGAAGACGTCGACGAAGAGCGCTCGCGCATCAAGGTCGCGGTTTCGATCTTTGGTCGCGCCACTCCGGTGGAACTGGAATACACGCAGGTCGAAAAGGCCTCGTAACAAATTTAAGGTTTCCAGCCTTAAGCGGTTGGAAAAATCGTGTGGGAGGTCAGCCATGACCGGACCACGCACTCGGTAAAATTAGAAAGATCTGAGGAAAGACAATGGCAAAAAAAGTAAAGGCAATTGTAAAATTGCAGGTGCCGGCGGGTTCCGCTAATCCGTCGCCTCCCATCGGCCCGGCCCTCGGCCAGGCTGGCTTGAACATCATGGAATTTTGTAAAGCGTTTAACGCCCAGACCCAGCAAATGGAACAGGGCATGCCTATTCCCGTGGTTATCACGGCGTATCAGGACGCTTCGTTTGACTTCATCACCAAGACCCCTCCGGCCAGCTTCTTCTTGAAGAAGGCCGCGAAGATCAAAAAGGGTTCGGGCGAAACCGGTAAGGAAATTATCGGTTCAGTATCCATGGCTCAGTGCCGTGAGATCGCCGAACAGAAGATGGTGGATTTGAACGCCAATGACCTGGACGCCGCCGCGATTATGATCGCTGGCACCGCGCGTTCCATGGGTCTTGCGGTTACGGAGTAAAATCATGGCTAAGCATGGAAAACGTTTTAACACCGCCGCCCAGGCCGTGGATCGCGATAAACTCTACAGCCTCGCTGATGCTGTGAAGTTGCTGAAAAGCAACGCCACCACCAAGTTCGACGAAACCGTTGAAGTTGCCGTGAACTTGGGCGTTGATCCCAAGCACGCCGACCAGATGGTCCGCGGCGTTGTGTCGCTGCCTAATGGTACCGGTAAGTCCGTTAAGGTTGCTGTGTTCGCCAAAGGTGACAAGGCTGATGAAGCCAAGGCAGCCGGTGCAGAACTGGTTGGCGGCGACGATTTGGCCGAACTCATCCAAAAGGGTGAAATGGGCTTTGATCGCTGCATCGCAACACCGGACATGATGATGGTTGTTGGTAAGCTGGGTAAGGTTCTTGGTCCCCGTGGCCTGATGCCGAACCCCAAGCTTGGCACCGTGACCATGGACGTTGCCCAGGCTGTTAAAGATGCCAAGGGCGGTCAGATCGAATTCCGCGTTGAAAAACTGGGCATCATCCACGCAGGCGTGGGCAAGACCAGCTTTGACGAGAAGGCGATTGCCGAAAATATTCAAACCTTGATCAACGCGCTGAGCAAAGCCAAGCCGTCGGGTTCGAAGGGGACGTACTTTAAGCGCGTAACCGTCAGCTCGACCATGGGTCCCGGCGTGAAACTAGACATTGCGGCCATTACGGACGCTGCCTAGCGCTTAAGGTTTTAGAGGGTGCGACCGTTTCAAGTTTGAAACGTGAGCAGCCCTCTAAGAAGAGTTTGCTTACCCACTTTTTGTTTGAAGTGGGGGGTGAAGGAAGTTTGAAGGACGATTATTCAAGCTTTCGAGCCTGTCCAAGACCGTAGGTGCTCCACAATCTGGTGGAGTGTAATGGGGAAACCCGCCTGCACAGACGGTGCACAACCCGTTTTGAGCGTTTACGCAATGAACGGTTTGAACTGTTGCACTTGGCAGGTTGTCGGGTTCTGAGATCGGTTTTGATCTTAGGACTTTCGTGCAACGGCTTTCTTCATGTGAAGGAAGCCATTGAAACTGGAGACGACTGTGGACCGTACACAAAAAGAAGAACTGGTCTCTTCGCTTCACGATACTTTCAACGGCGCCGAAATGGTTGTCGTGACCCACAATCTGGGTCTTTCCGTTAAGGAATTGGAAGAACTGCGTACGCAGCTTCGTGAAGCAGGCGCCAACTTCAAAGTGACCAAGAACCGGCTCACGCGTCTCGCCCTCAGGGACACGAAGTTCGAGGGTTTGACGGATCTTTTCAAGGGGCCAACCGGCGTTGCTTACAGCACCGACGCGGTAGCCGCTGCAAAGGTTGCGGTCAAATTTGCTAAAGGCAACGACAACTTAGTCGTCGTCGGCGGCGGACTGGGTGAAGAAACTTTGGATCTCGCAAGCGTTCAATCGCTGGCGACCCTGCCTTCCCTGGATCAACTTCGTGGCAAGCTGGTTGGGCTCTTGCAGGCTCCCGCGACCAAGGTCGCTGGTGTTCTTCAGGCTCCCGCCGGGCAGCTCGCGCGTCTATGTAGCGCGCACGCATCGCAGGGCTAAGCCGCGTATCTGGTTTACCAATCAATTAGTTCAAGCCTTATGGAGACAACGACTATGGCTAACATCGAACAACTCGCTGAAGACCTTTCCGCTCTGACCGTTATCGAAGCCGCTGACTTGGCCAAGATGCTCGAAGAAAAATGGGGCGTTTCCGCTGCTGCACCTGCTGCTGCCGCTGCTGCACCTGCTGCTGCTGAAGCCGCCGAAGCAAAAACCGAATTTGACGTGATCCTCGCTTCTATCGGCGACAAAAAAATCAACGTCATTAAGGAAGTTCGCGCAATCACCGGTCTTGGCCTCAAAGAAGCCAAGGAAATGGTTGAAAGCGCACCTGCAGCCGTCAAGGAAGGCGCTTCCAAGGACGAATGCGACGAGATCAAGAAGAAGCTTGAAGAAGCTGGCGCCACCGTCGAAATCAAATAATTTCGACGTAAGACAAAATCGGGTTTTGGCGGCGTCCTTTTGGGGCGCCGCCACCTCCCACCAAAGATCATCTACCCGAATTGGCTAGCCAAAGCCGGAAAAGTAGATGTGATTTATGCCTCTTGGCAGATGGACTAGGGATCGGCATCCCTGTGACCGTCAGCCAGGGGCTTTTTCTGTTTTTGGGTCGCGACTTTGGCTCAGGGACTTATAGATTAAGACCTTTTGATAATATTTAGGCCCAATTGTCGGGCCGCATCTAGAACGAGGACTAATCCATGGCTACGTCGTTTACAGGCCGCAAGCGTGTTCGCAAAAGTTACGGTAAAATTGAAGCCGCAGTGGACATGCCTAACCTGATCGAAGTTCAGAAAAGTTCCTATGATTTCTTCCTGCAAAAAGACGTCCCGGCAGCCGAGCGCGCCGAAGCGGGCATCCAGGAAGTGTTTCGGTCGGTGTTCCCGATTGAGGATTTCTCAGGTCGCGGCACCTTGGAATATGTGGCTTACGAATTCGAAGAGCCCAAGTACGACGTTGAGGAATGCCAACAGCGTGGCATCACCTTCGCCGCACCTTTGAAAGTGACCCTGCGCCTGGTGGTGTGGGACATCGACGAAGAAACGGGCGCCAAGTCGGTTCGTGATATTAAAGAACAAGACGTTTACATGGGTGATATGCCGTTCATGACCAGCAACGGCACTTTTGTCGTGAACGGTACTGAACGCGTGATCGTGTCGCAGATGCACCGTTCACCGGGCGTGTTTTTCGATCATGACAAAGGCAAGACCCATTCGTCGGGCAAGTACCTGTTTGCCGCGCGCGTCATTCCGTATCGCGGTTCGTGGTTGGATTTTGAATTCGACGCCAAGGACCTGGTCTTTGTGCGTATTGATCGCCGCCGCAAACTGCCGGTGACGACGCTGCTGATGGCGCTGGATAACGTCGAAACCGATGCCCGTCGCATGAAGGCAAAGGCCAAAGGCGAAAAAATCGATCCGCAAGATGCCGTGGGCATGTCCAAGTCCGACATCCTCGAGCACTTCTACACTGATGTTACATATGAGCGCACCAAGAAGGGGTGGAAGACCGCCTTTGACGCCAGCCGTCTGCGCGGTGTGAAGCTGACGCAGGACCTGATCAACGCGAAGACCGGAAAAGTGGTTGCGGAAGTGGGCGAAAAACTTACCCCGCGCAAACTGAAGAAACTGGAGGAATCCACCCTCACCGATATCTTGGTGAGTGCCGAAGAGCTGATCGGTTCTTATGTTTCCGAAGATATCTTCAACGCAAAGTCCGGCGAAATTTTTGCCGAACCGGGTGAGGAAATTACCGTTGAGAGCATCGAGGCCATTGAAGAGGCGGGCGTCACCGAAATCAAGGTTTTGGCTATTGACCACGTCAACGTCGGTCCGTACATCCGCAACACGGTGGCCATCGACAAGAACACGTCTCGCGAAGAAGCATTGATTGATATCTACCGCGTGATGCGTCCGGGCGAACCGCCGACCTTGGAAACCGCAGAAGCGTTGTTTAACTCGCTGTTCTTCGATTCCGAACGCTATGATCTGTCCAGCGTTGGTCGCGTGAAAATGAACTCGCGCCTCGGTTTTGAAACCGAAGACACGCTGCGTGTTCTGCGTCGCGAAGACATTTTGGAAATTGTGCGTATCTTGGTTGACCTTAAAGACGGTCGCGGCGACATTGATGACATCGATCACTTGGGCAACCGTCGTGTGCGCTCCGTTGGTGAGCTGATGGAAAACCAGTACCGCGTCGGTTTGTTGCGCATGGAACGTGCCATCCGCGAACGCATGAGTTCGGTGGAAATTGACACCGTCATGCCGCACGACCTGATCAACGCCAAGCCAGCTTCGGCGGCGGTGCGTGAATTCTTCGGCTCTTCGCAGCTGTCGCAGTTTATGGATCAAACCAACCCACTGTCGGAAGTGACGCACAAACGTCGCCTGTCAGCCCTTGGGCCGGGCGGGTTGACCCGCGAGCGTGCTGGCTTTGAAGTGCGTGATGTGCACCCCACCCACTATGGTCGCATCTGCCCAATTGAAACGCCTGAAGGCCCAAACATTGGTCTCATCAACTCGCTGGCGACCTTCGCCATCGTGAATAAGTACGGCTTTATCGAAAGCCCGTACCAGCGCGTGTCCAAGGGCAAGCTGATCGACGAAGTTGTTTATATGTCGGCTATGGAAGAAGGCCGCTACGTTATTGCGCAGGCCAACGCCAAACTCGACAAGGGCAAGAAGTTCGTGGATGACATGGTGTCGTGCCGCAAGGCCGGTGACTTCGTCATGGTGCAGCCCGAGAATATCGAGTTCATCGACGTGTCGCCTAAGCAGCTCGTATCCGTTGCGACCGCGCTGATCCCATTCTTGGAAAACGATGACGCCAACCGTGCGTTGATGGGCTCCAACATGATGCGTCAGGCGGTGCCGCTGTTGCAGGCCGAAGCCCCGTTGGTGGGTACCGGCATGGAAGAGACCGTGGCTCGCGATTCAGGGGCGTGTATCGTCGCCAAGCGCTCCGGCGTTATTGATCAGATGGACGCGGCGCGCATCGTTGTGCGTGCGACGGCGGAAACTTCAACCTCTGCCTCCGGCGTTGATATCTACAACCTGCTGAAGTTCCAACGCTCCAACCAAAACACCTGCCTGCACCAGCGTCCGTTGGTGAAGGTCGGCGACCAAGTGGTTGAAGGCGACATCATCGCCGATGGCCCGTCCACTGAGTTGGGCGAATTGGCGCTGGGCAAGAACGTGCTGGTCGCGTTCATGCCGTGGAATGGCTACAACTTCGAAGATTCCATCCTCATCTCCGAACGCATGGTGCGCGATGACGTGTTCACCTCGATCCACATCGAGGAATTCGAAGTCATGGCCCGCGACACCAAGCTGGGTCAGGAAGAAATCACCCGCGACATTCCAAACGTCGGTGAAGAAGCCCTGAAGAACCTGGATGAAGCTGGCATCGTTTACATCGGCGCTGAAATCAAGCCGGGCGATATCTTAGTTGGTAAGGTGACACCGAAGGGCGAAAGCCCAATGACGCCGGAAGAAAAACTTCTGCGCGCTATTTTCGGCGAAAAAGCGACCGACGTGCGTGATACGTCGTTGCGTTTGCCTCCGGGCGTTGCCGGTACCATCGTCGAGGTGCGCGTCTTTAACCGTCGCGGTGTCGACAAGGACGAGCGTGCCTTGGCGATTGAACGTGACGAGATTGAGCATCTGGCAAAGGATCGCGATGATGAACGCGCGATCTTGGAAAAAAGCTTCTCCGCGCGTCTGCAAGATTTGCTGTTGCGTAAGAAGGTGGTTTCCGGTCCTAAGGGTCTTTCCGAAGGCACCACCATCACCGAAGAGTTGTTGAACGAATACACGCCGGGCCAGCAGGCTCAGATCGTGGTCGCCAACGACAAGGTGATGAAGGACGTCGAAGCCCTCAAAGCTCAGTTTGAAGAATCCATTGCGGCCCTTCAGTCGCGCTTTGAAGACAAGGTCGATAAGCTGCAACGCGGCGATGACCTGGCTCCAGGCGTGATGAAAATGGTCAAGGTGTTTGTCGCGGTGAAGCGCAAGCTGCAACCGGGCGATAAAATGGCTGGCCGTCACGGCAACAAAGGCGTCATCTCGCGCATTATGCCGGTGGAAGACATGCCGTACCTGGAAGACGGTCGCCCGGTGGACATCGTGTTGAACCCACTGGGCGTGCCATCGCGCATGAACGTGGGGCAGATTTTGGAAACCCACTTAGGTTGGGCCTGTGCCGGTATCGGTATCCAGGTTGGCCAAATGGCTGACGACATCAAAAACCATGGCGATGACACCAAAAAGCTGCGCAGCAAACTGAAAGCCGTTTACACCCCGGACGAGTTCAAGGAGAAGATTGATCCCCTTGACGATGTTCAGTTGATGGAAATGGCCGGTAATCTGCGTAAGGGTGTTCCCATCGGCACCCCGGTGTTTGACGGCGCGCATGAAGATGATGTCTCTATCATGCTAAAAGAGGCCGACCTGCCGACCTCTGGTCAGATGACCCTGGTTGACGGCCGTACCGGCGAAACGTTCGATCGCCCGGTTACGGTTGGCTACATCTACATGCTGAAACTGCATCACTTGGTGGATGATAAAATCCACGCCCGCTCCATCGGGCCGTACTCGCTTGTTACTCAGCAGCCGCTGGGTGGTAAGGCGCAGTTCGGTGGTCAGCGCTTCGGTGAAATGGAAGTGTGGGCACTTGAAGCCTACGGCGCTTCCTACACACTTCAAGAAATGCTCACCGTTAAGTCGGATGACGTTTCGGGCCGTACCAAGGTCTATGAAGCCATCGTGCGCGGCGATGATAATTTTGAAGCCGGCGTGCCGGAATCGTTCAACGTGTTGGTCAAAGAACTTCAGGCTCTCGGCCTGAACGTTGACTTGGACTAAGCCCGAAGCGAATTTGAGGAGTACTGAAAATGAATGAACTCACGAAATTTTTCGGGCAGGCCAGCGGCACCCAGCGTTTTGATTCGATCCAAATCAAAATTGCAGCCCCTGAACAGATCCGTGCATGGTCCTTTGGCGAAATCAAAAAGCCTGAAACCATCAACTACCGTACCTTTAAGCCGGAACGCGATGGCCTGTTCTGCGCCCGCATCTTTGGTCCGGTCAAAGATTACGAATGCCTGTGCGGTAAATACAAGCGCATGAAATACAAGGGCATCACCTGTGAAAAATGTGGCGTTGAAGTGACGCTGCAAAAGGTGCGTCGCGAACGCATGGGCCACATCGAATTGGCCTCTCCGGTTGCACACATCTGGTTTATGAAATCTTTGCCGTCGCGCATCGGTTTGTTGCTCGACATGACGTTGAAAGACCTGGAACGGGTTCTCTACTTTGAAAACTATGTCGTCGTAGAACCGGGGCTGACGCCTTTGAAGCAGAAAGAACTGCTGAGCGAAGACGCCTACCAAAACGCCGTTGATGAATACGGCGTAGACGCCTTCACCGTTGGCATCGGCGCAGAAGCTCTGCGCGGCATGTTGATGGAAATCGAGCTGGACGACGAACTGGAACACCTTAAGGAAGAATTGAGGGACACCACGTCCGAGGCCAAGCGCAAGAAGTTGGTTAAGCGTCTTAAGCTGGTTGAAGCGTTCTTAGCATCTGGCTCGCGTCCGGAATGGATGATCTTGGAAGTCATTCCGGTCATTCCGCCCGAACTGCGCCCGCTGGTGCCGCTGGACGGTGGTCGTTTCGCGACCTCGGATCTGAACGATCTGTATCGCCGCGTGATCAACCGCAACAACCGCTTGAAGCGTCTGATCGAACTGCGTGCTCCAGAAATCATCGTGCGCAACGAAAAGCGTATGTTGCAGGAATCCGTTGATGCACTGTTCGACAATGGTCGCCGTGGCCGCGCCATCACGGGTGCTAACAAGCGTCCGCTGAAATCCCTGTCCGATATGCTTAAGGGCAAGCAGGGCCGCTTCCGTCAGAACTTGCTGGGCAAGCGCGTTGATTATTCTGGCCGTTCGGTCATCGTGGTGGGGCCGGAACTGATGCTCCATCAATGTGGCCTGCCGAAGAAGATGGCGCTGGAACTGTTCAAGCCGTTTATCTACTCCAAGTTGGAACTGTACGGCTACGCCACCACCATTAAGGCCGCCAAGCGCATGCTTGAAAAAGAACGTCCCGAAGTTTGGGATATCTTAGAAGAGGTGATCCGCGAACACCCGGTCATGCTCAACCGTGCGCCAACGCTTCACCGTCTTGGTATCCAGGCGTTCGAGCCGAAACTCATCGAAGGTAAAGCCATCCAGCTTCACCCGCTGGTGTGTACCGCGTTCAACGCTGATTTCGATGGTGATCAGATGGCCGTTCACGTGCCGCTGTCGCTGGAAGCTCAGTTGGAAGCCCGTGTGTTAATGATGTCTACGAACAACATTCTCTCACCCGCCAACGGCAAGCCGATTATCGTGCCGTCACAGGATATCATCCTGGGTCTGTATTACATGACCATGATGCGCGAGAACGAGAAGGGCGAAGGCATGATGTTCGCCGATATGGCGGAAATTCAGCACGCCCTGGATTCAAAATCAGTGAGCCTGCATGCTAAGATTATCGCGCGCTATCACGGCGTTGACGAAGACGGAAAAGACAAAATTTTCCGCCTGGAAACCACCGCTGGCCGCATGATGGTTTCGGAATTCTTGCCGAAACATCCGAACCTATCGTTCGAATTGATTAACCAGGTTTTGACCAAAAAGCAGATCACCAACGTTATCGATGCGGTGTATCGCCATTGCGGTCAGAAAGAGACGGTTATGTTTGCCGACCGCGTCATGGGCTTAGGCTTTAAGCACGCGTGCCGCGCGGGCATTTCGTTCGGTAAGGACGATCTGATTATTCCTGATGAGAAAGTAAAGCTGGTTGGCGATACGGAATCGAAAGCCAAGGAGTACGAACAACAGTACCAAGACGGTCTCATCACCCAGGGCGAAAAATACAATAAGGTTATCGACGCCTGGTCCCATTGCACCGATATGGTGTCGGACGCGATGATGAAGGTTATCTCGACGGATAATCCGGGCGAACCGATCAACGCGGTGTACATGATGGCACACTCCGGTGCGCGTGGTTCGGTGGCACAGATGAAGCAGCTGGCTGGTATGCGTGGTCTTATGGCCAAGCCGTCCGGTGAGATCATCGAAACGCCGATCATTTCCAACTTTAAGGAAGGCCTGTCGGTGCTTGAGTACTTTAACTCCACCCACGGTGCCCGTAAGGGTCTGGCCGATACCGCATTGAAGACCGCGAACTCGGGTTACTTGACCCGTCGTCTGGTCGACGTGGCGCAAGATTGCATCGTCTATGAAGAAGACTGCGGTACCGATGTTGTCATCACCGTTTCCGAGGTGGTGCAGGGTGGTGAAACGGTCGTCGACATCGGCGAGCAGGTTCTGGGCCGCACGCTGGGCGAAGACGCGCTGCACCCGATCACCGGCGAGTTGCTGGTGAAGAAGGGCACGTTGGTCTCCGAACCGGAAGCCGCAATCTTGACCGAAGGCGAAGTCGAAAGCCTCAAGGTGCGTTCGCCGCTGACCTGCGGAAGTAAGGTTGGTATCTGTGGTGCATGCTACGGCCGCGATCTGGCCCGTGGTACCCGCGTCAACATGGGCGAAGCGGTCGGCGTTATGGCGGCTCAGTCCATTGGCGAACCGGGTACCCAGTTGACCATGCGGACCTTCCACATCGGTGGCGCCGCGCAGAAGGGCTCCGAACAGTCCTTCATCGAAGCGCCGTTCGACGGCAAGGTTAAGCTCGAGAACTGCAATACGGTTAAGAACTCCGACGGCGTGTTGGTGGTCATGAGCCGTAACTCAGAAATCGCCATGATCGATGACCAAGGCCGCGAACGTCAGCGTCAGCGCATCCCGTATGGTGCCAAGCTGCTGACCAAGGACAAAGCCAAGGTCAAACGCGCGGCTAAATTGGCCGAGTGGGATCCGTACACCCTTCCGATCATCACCGAGAAGGAAGGCATCATTAACTACATGGATCTCGTCGAAGGCGTGTCCTTGAACGAGTTGATGGATGAAGCCACCGGTATCTCGCAGAAAGTGGTCGTGGATTGGAAGTCCCAACCTAAGGGGTCGGATTTGAAGCCACGCATCACGTTGCGCGATAAAAAGGGCAATGTCATCGAATTGGAAGACGGCCTTGAAGCCCGTTACTTCCTGCCCGTTGACGCCATTTTGTCGGTTGAAAACGGCCAACAAGTCCATGGCGGTGACGTGTTGGCGCGTATCCCTCGGGAAAGCTCCAAGACCCGCGATATCACGGGTGGTCTGCCACGTGTGGCGGAACTGTTCGAAGCCCGCATGCCGAAGGACCATGCCATCATCACCGAAATCGATGGTCGCGTGTTGTTCGGCAAGGACTACAAGAACAAGCGCCGCATTATCGTGGAACCAACCGATACGGAAATGGAGCCGCGTGAATACCTGATCCCGAAAGGCAAGCACTTGGCGGTTCAGGAAGGCGATTTCGTGCAAAAGGGTGATCCGCTTATGGATGGCAACCCGGTGCCGCACGATATCCTCGCGGTTATGGGCGTCGAAGCGTTGGCCGAGTATCTGGTCAACGAGATCCAGGAGGTCTATCGCCTGCAAGGTGTGAAGATCAACGACAAGCACATCGAGGTGATTTGTCGCCAGATGCTGCAAAAGGTCGAGATCTCCGTGCCGGGCGATACCACCTATCTGGTCGGCGAGCTGATCGACAAGTCCGAGTTCGAAAAGGTCAACGCCAAGGTGTTGAAGGCCAAGGAGCGGCCAGCCGAAGCAACACCTGTGTTGCAGGGCATCACCAAGGCTTCGTTGCAGACCCAGTCGTTCATCTCTGCCGCGTCGTTCCAGGAAACGACCCGTGTTCTCACCGAGGCAGCCGTGTCGGGCAAAGTTGATAGCCTGATCGGCTTGAAAGAGAATGTCATCGTGGGTCGTTTGATCCCAGCGGGTACTGGTGCGGTGATGAACCGCTTCCGCTCCATCGCCGCCGAACGCGACGAAGAGCTGATGGCTACGGCCAAACCGGGCGAACTGGAAGAGCAGGGATTGCCATCGGTCGACATTATGGCGACGCCAATGCCTGAGGCTCCGGCGGAGAAACCTGAAGAAGCTTAACACGTCCGAATCCCTTGCGGGACACGGAAAAACGGATTCGGGCGGCCCTAGAAACTTAGGTTTCAGGGGCCGCCCGAAGTCTTTTGGGGCGGCAAAAGGCCCGCACCTCTATTCTTGTAATAAAATTACCCAAATGGGGTGTTTGTCGCATATATCGCAACGTTCTAATGGGGGCGAAAAAAGGCTACATTCTTTGCTTGACGGGGCGGGGCGTCGCCCATAGTATGCGCCACATTCAGGGGTCTGGTGGTGCACTCGAAAGTCAAATTGACTGGGCAGTGCAGACGCAGACATCCGAAGTTAACGCGTTGCAAAGTAGAGCCCTTTTGGGCGCCAGTTGACCTCTTGTGAGGCAGTAAGGCTGTTTAGTCATTGCTTCCAGGGTCTTTTGTTGCACCGGGAATTCGCCAGTTTGGCTGAGTTTCACGGTGCAAATGTAATGGAAAGAACGGTATGCCGACGATTAACCAATTGATCCGTAAGCCACGTAAGGCACCACGGGAGTCCAGCAATGTCCCCGCCCTGAAGGCTTGCCCTCAGAAGCGTGGTGTTTGCACCCGCGTATACACAACCACCCCGAAGAAGCCTAACTCGGCGCTTCGTAAGGTTGCCCGCGTGCGTCTCACCAATGGCTTCGAAGTCACCAGCTACATTCCTGGCGAAGGCCACAACCTGCAGGAACACTCCGTTGTGATGATCCGCGGCGGTCGTGTTAAGGATTTGCCGGGTGTTCGCTATCACATTATCCGCGGCACGTTGGATACGCAGGGCGTTTCCAGTCGTCGCCAGCGTCGTTCCAAATACGGCGCCAAGCGTCCGAAATAAGAAAAGGTACGTGAGAGATGTCCCGTCGCCACGCCGCTGAAAAACGCGAAATTCTGCCAGATGCCAAATATAGCGATCTGGTTGTCACTAAATTCATGAACTGCTTGATGCTTGATGGCAAAAAGTCTGCCGCGGAACGCATTGTCTATGGCGCATTCGAACGTGTCGAAGCCAAGATGAAGTCCGATCCGTTGGCTCTGTTCCACGAAGCTATCGACAACGTGAAGCCTTCTGTTGAAGTACGCTCGCGTCGTGTTGGTGGCGCCACCTATCAGGTGCCGGTTGAGGTTCGCTCCAGCCGTCGTCAGGCTCTGGCCATTCGTTGGTTGGTGGAAATGACCCGCAAGCGTTCCGAAAACACCATGGTCGATCGCCTCTCCGGTGAATTGATGGATGCCGCGCAAAATCGCGGCTCTGCGGTGAAGAAGCGCGAAGATACGCATAAGATGGCCGAGGCCAACAAAGCGTTCGCGCACTACCGTTGGTAAGGACTTAAGATCATGGCTCGTAAATTTACACTCGATAAGTACCGTAATATCGGCATCATGGCTCACATTGATGCTGGTAAAACGACGACCACCGAACGCATCCTCTATTACACCGGTAAGTCTTACAAAATTGGTGAAGTCCATGATGGCGCCGCCACCATGGATTGGATGGAACAAGAGCAGGAGCGCGGCATTACCATTACGTCGGCCGCTACGACCTGTTTTTGGAAAGATCACCAGATCAATATTATCGATACCCCGGGTCACGTTGATTTCACCATTGAAGTTGAACGGTCCTTGCGTGTGCTCGATGGTGCCGTGACGGTGTTTGATTCGGTTGCTGGTGTTGAGCCACAATCCGAAACCGTGTGGCGTCAGGCTGACAAGTACGACGTGCCGCGCATGTGTTTCGTGAACAAGATGGATCGTACCGGTGCTGACTTCTATCGCTGTGTCGACATGATGGTTGACCGTTTGGGCGCACGTCCGATGGTTTGCCAGATGCCGATCGGCTCTGAAGATACGTTTGCGGGCGTGGTCGATATTCTGCGCAACAAGGCGATCATTTGGGATGCTGAAGACCTGGGTGCTTCCTTCCACGATGAAGAAATCCCCGCCGATCTGGCCGATAAGGCCGCCGAGTACCGCGAAGCGCTGATCGAAATGGCCGTTGAGCAAGACGACGCCGCCATGGAAGCTTACCTGGAAGGCAATGAGCCGGACGAAGCAACCCTGATCGCCTGCATCCGCAAGGGCACCATCGCCGGTGACTTTGTTCCCGTGCTGTGCGGCACCGCGTTTAAGAACAAGGGCGTTCAACCGCTGCTCGACGCCGTGGTTGATTTTCTGCCGTCGCCGCTCGAAGTCCCCGCCATTAAGGGCGTAAAGATGGGCAGCGAAGATGAAATCACCCGCGAAAGCTCCGATGATGAGCCGTTCGCGGCCCTGGCGTTCAAGATCATGAACGATCCGTTCGTTGGTACGCTGACCTTCTGCCGCGTTTATTCGGGCGTTTTGGAAACCGGTTCCGGCGTTCTGAACACCGTTAAAGACAAGCGCGAACGCGTTGGTCGTATGTTGCAGATGCACTCCAATTCGCGTGAAGATGTCAAAGAAGCCCGCGCTGGCGATATCATTGCCCTGGCTGGCCTCAAGGACACCACCACCGGTGACACCTTGTGTGATCCGTTGCACGCCGTTGTTTTGGAACGCATGGAATTCCCAGAGCCCGTGATCGAAGTGGCTGTTGAGCCTAAAACCAAGGCTGATCAGGAAAAGATGGGCGTTGCTCTGTCTCGCTTGGCAGCTGAAGACCCTTCGTTCCGCGTGTCTTCGGACCACGATAGCGGCCAGACCATCATTAAGGGCATGGGCGAATTGCACTTGGACATCATCGTTGATCGCATGAAGCGCGAATTCAAGGTTGAGGCTAACGTTGGCGCGCCGCAGGTTGCGTATCGCGAAAGCATCTCCAAGCCTTACGATATCGATTACACCCACAAGAAACAGTCCGGTGGTTCTGGGCAGTATGCGCGCGTGAAGATGATTTTCGAACCGTCTGAACCCGGCGAAGGCTTTGTCTTCGAAAGCAAAATTGTTGGTGGTAACGTGCCGCGTGAATACATCCCTGGTGTTGAAAAGGGGTTGAAAAGCGCCATCGATACCGGTGTTTTGGCTGGTTTTCCCGTGATCGACTTCAAGGCAACCTTGTACGATGGTGCTTTCCATGACGTTGACTCCTCGGTCTTGGCGTTTGAAATTGCGGCCCGCGCGGCTTTCCGCGAAGGTTGTAAGCATGCTGGTCCGCGGTTGCTTGAACCCATCATGGACGTCGAAGTTGTGACCCCTGAAGAATACATGGGCGACATCATCGGTGACTTGAACTCACGTCGCGGTCAAATTGGTGAAATGGAACAGCGCGGAAATGCCCGTGTGATCTCTGCCAAGGTGCCGTTGGCCAACATGTTTGGCTACATCAACACGCTGCGGTCCATGTCTCAGGGTCGCTCTCAGTACAGCATGCAATTTGCGAACTACGCCGAAGTGCCGTCGCAGGTTGCTGAAGAAATTCAAACCAAGCTGGCCGGTTAACCCGGTTCGTATGGAGAAGTAAAATGGCTAAAGAAAAATTCGAGCGTACGAAACCGCATTGTAACATCGGCACCGTTGGTCACGTTGATCACGGCAAGACGACGTTGACCGCAGCGATTACCAAGGTTCTCGCTGAAACGGGCGGCGCGGAATTCTCCGGTTACGCTGACATCGACAAAGCTCCCGAAGAGCGCGAGCGCGGAATTACCATTTCAACGGCTCACGTTGAATATGAAACCGAAAACCGCCACTACGCGCACG
>Ga0316204_10007419_pt1 | contig 16043 bp, 9 predicted proteins | sample 6monrhotite_MG_2_FD_205661 | JGI IMG/M metagenome (GOLD analysis project Ga0316204, IMG submission 205661) | Microbial mat bacterial communities from mineral coupon in-situ incubated in ocean water Damariscotta River, Maine, United States -... | ecosystem: Environmental > Aquatic > Marine >... | reverse complement strand
TGCTGCCTGTTGGGTTGTTGGACTTCCCGATCGTCGTTGGTGGCGCGGTGCCCCTGGGTAGATTCGACGTGTTTCGCTGCGCTAACGAATCCCCGGACGATCCGTCAGCGTCAAGTCGACAAGGTCTGGTGGCCGGTGCCGTGCAGCTTGCGTCACACACGCCCGAATCTCCCTGGTCGGGGCACTTCGCCTCAACGGTCCCAGAATGTCCTCAGCCGGCAGGCAGACGACTGAACGTCTGGTAGCCCTCCAGGATCGACTGGAGGTAGCGAGGGCGTTCCCCCTGCCTGCGTGACCTCACCGCCCTCCTCGACAACGTTGCGGGCTTACCGTCATCGAGCCCAGGAGGCAGGAGGAGAGAGGTACGGGGTGGGACCGGGACACACGGTGTGAGAGGCTCCGCACCCACTGTTGCTTCACCAACAGCCCCCCGTCGTTGCGCGGAGGACTGGCTTGGGGATTCATCACCGCCACCGGGCTTGTTGGCGCAGCTCGCCAACCTGGGCGGCGCCTGCGACCGAGCGATGGAACTCGAGAACGTCCTTATGACTCACGGCCCGCGACAGCCCTTCTGAGTTTGTCGCTGTCGGCTCTCAGGCTTCAGCCCGCACCCGGGTTGGCGACCTGCACCCCCCAGTCCGGTGGTGACGACCCATTCCCCATCCAGTCCTCCGCGCAACGATGAGAGGCTGCTGTTGAAGCCACAGTGGGTGCGGAGCCTCTCCAACCTGTGTCCCGGTCCACCCCGTCCCTCTCTCCTCTCCCCTCCTGGGCTCGATGAGGGTAAGCCTGCGCCGTTGTCGACGAGGGCGATGCCGTCACGCAGGCAGGGGGAACGCCCTCTCTGCCTCCAGTCGATCCTGGAAGGCTACAAGCGCTCAGTCGTCTGCCTGCAGGCTGAGGACGCCCCTGGGACCGTTGAGGCGAAGTGCCCCGACCAGGGAGATTCGGGCGTGTGTGACGCAAGCTGCACGGCACCGGCCACCAGACCTTGTCGACTTGACGCTGACGGATCGTCCGGGGATTCGTTAGCGCAGCGAGCACACGTCGAATCTACCCAGGGGCACCGCGCCACCAACGACGATCGGGAAGTCCAACAACCCAACAGGCAGCACGACGGCGCCTCGACGTGACGCTCAAACTACGAGCCCGCGACTGCCGATACCGATCGCTCAGAACCACCTACTCTCGTCAAACAAAGCCGAACCGAACCGAACCCGCCGAACCGAACCGAACCCGCCGAACCGAACCGACAAAGCCCAGCCAACCCGACAAACCCGACGAACCGACAAATCCGACAAAGCCCAGACGACCCATCAACTCAACCAGCCGCCCGAACCCGCCCAGCCGCCAAGACCTGCTCACTGATCTCCGCATGACCCGCATCACGCAGCAACCGACGACTCAGCTGCATCGCGTTCTCGATCGAGTGATCCATGTTGTTGTACCAGAACATCCCGGTACGACCAGCGAGGTGGAGGTTGTCGTATGCGCCCAGCGTGCGGCGGGCCGTCTCCAGCTCCCCCGGGTAGTGCTTGTGGTAGATCGGGTAGCTGTTGGGGATGCGCTCCACGAACACATCGTGGACCTCCCGGCGGTTCTTGATGAGCCCTACCTTCAGCATGTCATCCACCACCCAGTCCGTCAGGCGCTCCGCGTGCTTCCAGCGGTCGTCCCCCTTCATACAGGTGACCTCCACGCAGAGACCGGTGGTCCCTGGCGGGCTGGTGCGATCGGAGAAGTTCTTGGGGATCGAGACCCGGTTGATCAGCAGATCCCGGGCGCCGTAGTAGCACCACTGGTACTTGCGGGGGGGCTTCGCATCCACGCAGACGTTGTAGATGAGCAGGCCCAGGTAGGGCAGATCCGAGGGCTCGTGGCCGAGCTGCTCCATCGCGGTGGTGATGGGGCCGGTCCAGATGACGACCGACGGCTCGAACTCCCGCTCGCCGGCCTTCACCCGCACGACCCGGCCGTTCTCGCCGATCATCTCGGCGCCGGTGCCCGTGTGGATCGTGCCGCCAGCCGCCTTGTACTGGGCGCTCACCAGATCCCAGGCCTGGTGCATGCCCCGGGTCGGGTAGAGGTACTCGACCTCCTTGGCGTTGGACTGCATGAAGGTCGACTTCAGCAGCTGGGAGAGGTTCTGCATCTGGGCGTTTTCGTCGATGATCGCCCGGTTGATGCCGGTCTTCGCCCAGTCGGGGTGGGTGTCCTTGGGGTGGATGCCCAGGAACTTCTGGGAGTAGCCCGCGAAGAACTCCTGGTAGAGGGTCGGCCCGTACTGGCGGAGCACGTAGTCCTCGAAGGAGGTGACGTCGTACTCGCGGAAGCTGTTGAGCGCGAGGTCCACCGCGGCGCGGGCCGCCAGCGGCTTGGGGAGCTGCAGCAGGTTCTTGGGCTTGATGGGCCAGTTGTAGTAGGCGCCCTTGAAGTAGACCTCGCTGCAGCGGGGGAACCAGGTGGCGTCGCCCTTGATGACCCGGTCCAGGTACGCCCTGACGTTGGGATTCTCGGTGTGGAACCGGTGGGGCCCGATGTCGAAGACGAAGCCGTCGTACTCGTAGGAGCGCGCCAGCCCGCCGACCTTGTGGAACTTCTCCACCACGATGGTCTCGCAGCCGGCCTCCTGGAGGAGGTGAGCGCTGACGAGCCCGGCGACACCGCCGCCGACGATGACGACCGGGCCGTCCATTACCGTGGGTTTTCTCACCAATGCTCCCAAGCCGGATTCCGAAGAGTCCCGCGAGTCTATCAGCGCTCGCCACGATCTGACAGGCGCTCCGCGAGCTTACCGGATCTGGTAGCGCAGGTGACGCGAGATGCCCGGCCCGCTCGGCCGATGGAATGCTAAGCTGGGAAACATGAACGATCGCATCCAACTTCTTCAGCGCCAGGCCCACCTCACCGCACCGCGGGTCGCCATCGTCTCGATGTACGACGTGGAGAACAACGCCGTCCGTATCCTGGCGTCGACCCTGCGATCCGCCGGCTTCCATGTGGCCGAGATCTACTTCAAGGACTGGGTCTCCAACCACCTCTTCCCCGCGACGGACGAGGAGCTGGCGAACCTCTCCCGCATCCTCCTGCGGGAGCAGATCAACCTCGTCTGCGTCTCACTCCGCGCCAGCGCCTACTACAACAGCGCCCGCATCCTGACCGAGCACATCCACGAGACTCTGGATCTGCCGACTCTGTGGGGCGGCATGCACCCCACCCTGATGCCCGAGCAGTGCCTGGAGACCGCCGACTTCGTCATCAAGGGCGAGGGCGAGCTGGCCCTGCTGGACTTCGTGCAGCGCCTGGACAAGGGCGAGGCCCTCGAGGACTGCCCCAACCTCGGCTTCACCCACGACGACAACCAGCGCATCAACCCCCTGCGCCCGCTGGTCAAGGATCTCGACGATCTGAAGTACCGGGACTACGCGACCCACGATCACAAGTACTTCATCCAGGGCCGCAAATACACGACCGGCGACCCCATGCACGGGGATCCCGTCTACCAGATGATGGGCAGCCGGGGCTGCATCTACAAGTGCAGCTACTGCTACAACTCGACCTACAAGAAGGACGTCTACCCCGGGCAGAAGTGGTTCCGCACCCGCAGCCCGCAGTCCATGGTCGACGAGATCAAGGCCGCCCAGCGGCACTGGGACTTCAAGCGCATCCGCTTCGACGACGAGGTCTTCAACTTCCAGAAGAAGTGGCTCGAGGAGTTCTGCGAGATCTACCCCAAGGAGATCGGCCTGCCCTTTGAGATCTTCATCGAGCCCAAGCTGGTCAACGAGGACCGCATGCGCATGCTGCGGGACGCCGGCCTCGTCAGCGTCTACATGGGCATCCAGTCCTCCGAGCGCGTCACCGGTCACCTCTACGATCGCCGCGTGAAGAACCGCACCGTCGAGGACATCGCCCAGCTCTACAACCGCCTGGGCATCAAGCCCCACTTCCAGCTCATCTTCGACGACCCGGTCTCCACCGCCGCCGATCGCGAGTCGCTGTTCAAGCTGGTCTCCAGCTTCCCCAAGCCCTACGACCTCTACCTCTTCTCGATGACCGTCTTCCCCGGCAGCGAGCTGAACCACAAGCTGCTCGAGAACGGCATCATCTCCGAGTACGACATCGAGGGCACCAACACCCGGGTCTTCTACCAGCACCGGGTGAACCTGGAGTACCCCAGGCCGGTCGAGGAGACCTTCTGGATCACCCTCATCCAGATGCTCTCCAAGGACTTCATCCCCCGCCCCGCCCTGAAGGTGCTCTCCAAGTCCAAGTTCCTGAAGAAGCACCCCTGGCCGCTCATCAAGGTCGCCCACATGTCGAACTACGTGAAGATGGGCACCCTCGCGGGCAAGATGGTGGCCGACGGCGAGATGACCAAGACCCTCTGGCGGCGCTGGGCCAGCATGGACACCGTCATCACGACCTGAGCCCCAGGTGTTGCCGCCTCAGGTGTTGCCGCCGAAGGTGTCGTCGCCGAAGGCGCCGTCGCCGAACGGGTTCTCCAGGAACCGCGCCTCGGGGGTGGAGATCTCCCCCGCCAGCGGGACGCTCCAGGCGGCGCGCAGCGCGTCGATCGGCAGCTCCTGGCCCAGCAGGAACATCAGCTTCACCACCGCCGCCTCGCGGGTCATCTCCGCGGCGGACAGCGCGCCCACTGACAGGGCGAAGGCCCCGCCCTCGTAGGCGGTGAGGTCGACCCAGCCGTGTGAGCACTGGCTGCCCACGACCACCGGGACGCCCTGCTCGCTGGCCTCGGCGATGGCGTCGGACCAGCCCTCCAGCGGCAGGTTGCCCGAGCCGAAGCCGAAGAGCACGATGCCCCTGGCGCCGGCCTCGATCGCCCGGCGGATGGCCAGCGAGGACATGCCGGGGAAGAGAGTTATGACGGAGATGTCCGTGCAGAAGCCCGACTTGAAGCAGAAGTCGCCCTCGGGCCACAGCGTCGCGGCGCCGTACTTGAGCTTGACGCCCACGTCGACCAGGGGCCGCAGGTTGGGGGACTCGAAGGCGTCGTAGGACTGGATGGAGGTCTTGGTCGCCCGGTTGCCGCGCAGCAGGTGCGAGCCGAAGAAGAGGCAGACCTCCGGAATGTTCAGCGTCGCGCAGATCGCCGAGTGGATGATGTTGGCGCGGGCGTCGGAGCGGAGCTGCGCCAGCGAGCGCTGGGCGCCGGTGAAGATCACCGGCTTCTGCAGGTTCTGGAGCATGAAGGACAGGGCGGTCGCGGACCAGGCCATCGTGTCCGTGCCGTGGAGCACCACGAAGCCCTCGTACTCGTCGTAGCGCTCGGTGATCGCTCGCCCCATCTCCTCCCAGAGGGCGGGGGTGATGTCGGTGGAGTCCAGGTTGCAGATCTGCAGCCCGGTCAGCTCGACCTTCTCCTCCAGCCCCTTCACGAAGGGGAAGACGTTCTCGGCGTAGTGCGCCGGGTGCAGCGGGCCCGGCTCGCCGCCCAGCATGCCGAGCGTGCCGCCGGTGTGGAGGAACAGCAGCCGCTTCTTCTCACCGGTGCCGGGCATCAGCCGTCCGCGCGGGTGTCGATCAGCCCACCCAGGGGGCTCGATGCGTTGGCGTGGAGCTTACGGGGGATGCGGCCCGCCTCGAAGGCCAGCCGGCCCGCGATGGTGCCGCTCTTCATGGCGGTCGCCATCTTCACCGGGTCGCCAGCGGCGGCGACGGCGGTGTTGATCAGGAGGCCCGAGACGCCCAGCTCCATGGCGAAGGCGGCGTCGGAGGCGGTGCCCACCCCGGCGTCCACGATCACGGGCACCCCGGCCTGCTCCAGGATGATGGCGAGGTTGTAGGGGTTGCGGATGCCGAGGCCGGAGCCGATGGGCGCGCCGAGCGGCATCACCGCCGCGCAGCCGATGTCCTCGAGCTTCTTGCAGGCGATGGGATCGTCCAGGCAGTAGGGCATGACGGTGAAGCCGTCCTTGACCAGCACCCGGGCGGCCTCGAGGGTGCCCTCGTTGTCCGGGAAGAGGTTCTTCGGCGAGCCGATGACCTCCAGCTTGATGAGGTCGGTCCCGAGCAGCTCACGGGCGAGCCGCGCGGTGACCACCGCCTCGTCGGCGGTGAAGCAGCCGGCCGTGTTGGGCAGGATCAGGATCTTCTCCCGATCGATGAAGTCCAGGATGGACTCGCCCTTGGGCGCGGTCAGATCCACCCGGCGGATGGCGACGGTCACCATGTTGGTGTCGCCGGCCTGATGGGCCGCGCGCATGGTGGCGAAGTCCGAGAACTTGCCGGTTCCGAGGATCAGGCGGGAGTCGAGGCTGTAGCTGCCGATGCGCAGGGGCTCGGACATGGGTCGCTCCAACGGAGAGAGGTCGGGATCAGGTCATGGAGATCTGAGCGACCCTTATCCGGATATAGCGGCGGCGCTTCTCGATGCACCACGGGTCGAACCCAGCGGCCTTCAGCTCCTTGCGGAGGCGGTGCACCAGGACGTGCAGGCGGTTGGGATCTTCGCTGCGGCCCGCGCGGCCCCAGATGCCGGTGACGATGTCGGCGTCGGCGCACCAGCCGCGCTCGGCGCGGGGCTGACCGGCCTCGCGATCGCGCTGGCGCTGGCGGCCCAGCAGGAACAGCAGCACCGCCCGGTTGTCGGACTCGATGCGGTGAACCCGGCCCGGGTTGGAGAGATCTTCCAGGGCGGCCTCGGGGCCGGTGGCGCCGTCGAGGGTCGCGGTCAGGAGGTAGGGGTAGCGCTCGGGATCCTGCTCGACCGTGGGCTGGCGGACCGGATCCGCCTCGACGATCTGGAAGTCGCGGCCGCAGACCTGGAAGACCTCACCCAGATCGACGGGGTGCTCGGTCTCGTCCTCGCTGCCCACCCAGACCTCGCCGTCGGGGTGGATGATGAGGATGGCGGCCATCGCCGGGGCGTCCTTCAGCCGGAGATCCGCGTCCTCGGCGGAGCCCATGACGAAGCGGTCCGAGCGGAGCGGCACCTGGAGGCCGGAGGCGAGATCCTCCAGCGTCAGCGAGCGGGGCACCAGCCGCAGATCCTGCGGCGGGGTGCCGCGAACCTGCAGCTCGAGCTCGGGCCCGAGGCGCACCTTGGTGCCGTCGTGCACCTCGACCGGGTTCCGCACCCGGTCATCGTCGATGAAGGTGCCGTTCAGGCTGCCCAGGTCCTTGACCCAGATCTTGCCGTCCTCGATCCACACCTGGGTGTGGTTCCAGGAGACGCGGGCATCGTTGACCACGAGATCGTTGTCGGGCCCCCGGCCGATACAGAACGGCTTTCGACCCACGTTGAAGACGTGATTGCTGCGCTCATCGTTAACGATGATGATCTCGACCTTACCGGACATACTGGGAGTATACCTCTTCAGTGATCTTCAGTGATCCTGAGGGACGCGCCGGCTGCGAAGCAGGACCGCTCCGTCAGCGGTGAAGTGAAGGCGAGTCTCCAGGGGCCGGGCCGCGAACCAGCGAGGGGCCGCGGGCTGCAAACGCGCGACGACCTCGCCGCCTTCCCAGAGACAGTGGATCTGACCGTGACCGTGGATCTCGTCACCCATGCGCACCACAAAGGCGCGAACGACCTCCCCCTCGAAGGGTCGGCGCAGGTCCGGCAGCGGGGCGGAGAGCTGAATCTGAACCAGCGGCGGCTCCGCGACCTCGCCGTCCGGCGTCGGGGCGCCGGCCGTGATGCCGGAGAGCCCGCCGTCCTCGAAGGTGTAGCGCCAGGCGCTGGCCTCGTGGGAGAAGCGCAGCGCGCCGGTCATCCCGTCGTCGTCTCCATCCCAGCGCCAGAGCTCGTCGGAGCGCGTGCTCCACGCCTCGCCGGGGATGGGGCGGGTCACCGCCAGCCCGTCCCCGTCGGGGCGCAGCTTCATGGACGCCGCGGCGAAGCCCGCCTGGGTCTGATCCAGCAGCGCGGCGATCGGCACCAGCCCCAGCATGCGGCGCACCCGGCTGGGCTCGCCGTCGTAGCTGACCTCGGCCTCGACCCCGGAGAGCTGCCGGTGGGGGATGTCCAGCACCACCGAGGCGACCTGCGCGGAGTGATCGAAGGTGGAGCCGCTGCGCTTCTTCTCGATCTTCGCCGAGCGATCCGCCGAGAAGCGCACGACCGCGTCCTCGCCCTCGGGCGTGGGGTAGCGGAGCGTCACGTCGATGCGATCGCCCTCGGAGCGATCCTCGACCGCGACGGCCCCCGAGCGGCGCGGCACCGGGATCTCCGGCAGCCAGCGCTCCAGGTCGGGCAGATCGGCGGTGACGGTCTGGACGCCCTCGTTGTCCGAGTCCTTGGCGATCCACAGCTCCCGGCCGTCGACCTCGATGCGCGCGTACTCGTGCATGGACCAGCGGGGGCTCTGCGTCTCGATGACGATGTCGTCGACGTAGCGCAGCGCGAATATCTGGAACGGCGGCAGCGGCGCACCGGAGTAGGGTTCGACGCGGGTCTCGCCCGTGTATTGAACAGGCGCGACGTCCTGATCCAGCCAGCGCCGGGCCGCCGCGGGCTTCAAGCTCGGCCCGTACGGCACGTAGTCCACAAGCCCGCAGCCGCTCAACAAGGCGACCGCTGCTCCAGGGATCCAACGCTTCCAGCCAGCAGACATCTCCCCCCGTTTAGCCCATGGTACCCTCAAGCGCCGATGCGGTTCTTACTGCCAGCGATGTTCCTGTTCACAGGCTGCTCGACGAAGGGGGAGCCGGGCTTCGGCGGCGAGGGCGACGCGCCGACGAGCGCCTCGACCGACACGGCCCAGGCGACCACTCCGGCGGCGCGCCCCAACATCCTGCTGATCATCGCGGACGACGTGGGCATCGATCAGTCCGGCCTCTACCAGGACGTCACCGGCCTCGACGACCGGGACTACGCCAGCACGCCCACGCTGGACGAGGTCTGCCAGCGGGGGGTGCGCTTCGAGCAGGCCTGGGCCCAGCCCACCTGCCTGCCCACCCGGGGCAACCTCATCACCGGCCGCTACGGCTTCAGGACCGGCCTCCTCTCCGCCGGCAACAGCCAGACCATCTCCCCCGACGAGGTCACCCTCCCGACCGTGCTGAGCGAGGAGGCCGGCTACCGCACCGCCAGCGTCGGCAAGTGGCACTTGGGCACCGAGGAGGAGCTGGGCGGCGTCGAGGCCCCCAACACGATGGGCTGGGGCCACTACAGCGGCAACCTCCAGGGCGAGATCACCGACTACTGGCGCTGGCGCCGCACCACCGACGGCGTCCAGACCGAGGACACCCGCTACGCCACGACGGCCCAGGTGGACGACGCCCTGGCCTGGCTGCGGGAGAACCAGCAAGACCAGCAAGACCAGCAAGACCAGGGCGAGCCCTGGCTCCTCTGGATGGGCTTCAACAGCCCCCACATCCCCATCCACCTCCCGCCGGCGGCCCTCCACGACAACCCGGAGCTCGACGACGACCCGGACACCATCAGCCAGGATCCGGCCCCCTACTTCCGCGCCATGCTCGAGTCCCTCGACGCCGAGGTGGGGCGGCTGCTCTCGGAGCTGGAGGCGACGGGAGAGCTGGAGGACACCGTCATCCTCTACCTGGGCGACAACGGCACGGACAGCAAGGTCTCGCAGCCCGAGAGCCTGCGCAGCGGCCCCAAGGGCACCCTGAACCAGGGCGGCGTCTGGGTGCCCATGTGCGCGGCGGGCCCGGGGCTGCCCGGCGGCGTCTCCTCCGGCGCGCTGGTCCACGCCGTCGACCTCTTCGCCACCGCGCTCGAGCTGGGCGGCGTCGACATCAGCGCGCTGCCCGCCGAGGTCGGCCGGGACTCCCGCTCCCTGGGGCCGCTGCTGCGCGATCCGAGCGCCGCCCACCGGGACCACCTCTACGCCGAGACGGATCTGCAGCGGGGACGGGTCGGCGGCGTCACGGTGCGCGGGGAGCGCTACAAGCTCATCGTCGAGGACGACGGCGCTGAGTTTCTCTACGACCTCTCCGAGGATCTCTGGGAGGAGCGCGACCTCATCGACCAGCGAACCGACGACGCCGCGCTCCAGGCCGCCTACGACGAGCTGAAGGGCGTCATCGAGGCCCTCCACGGCGGCTGACCGCGCGAGGGGTGATCGATTCCGACCCTCCGGCGCACCTCTTGCGGTGGTAGCCCCTCTGGGGCCCGGCTAAGGTGCCGCCGTGTTCATACTCCTCTCATTCTTCCTCATGGGCTGCGGCGACTCCCTCCCGGAGTACTGCGAAGCCCGCGCTGATGATCCCGACTGCGACGGCGTGCCCGACGCATGGGACCAGTGTCCCAACTCCCCCATCGGCGATCCGACGGATCGGCTCGGCTGCTCCGAAGGCCAGGCCGCGCGCTGCTCGGTGCGCCCGGTGGAGCCGGACGACAACGCCCGGCTGGAGGCCCCGGCGCGGTTCCGCTGGACAGGCGACTGTGACGTCTGGCTGCTCCAGTTCTCGGACGATCCGGAGTTCCCCGCCGGGGCGACCCGGACGGCCCTCCACACGGAGGCCAGCGAAGTGACCGCGAGCGGCACCGAGGAATACTGGCGCGTCGTCGGGGGCCGCGATGGCTCCAGCGCGGGCGCCACCACACCGCCCCGCAAGGTGAAGAAATGGCGCTGATGTTCACAGCCGCCGCGGCAGCCCTGCCTGCCCTGCTCGGCCTGCTGGGGACCGCGCACGCGACCCCCCAGACCTCCGACAAGTGGGGTGCCTGCGAGGACCAGGGCACCTGGTTCGAGGTCATCACCGACGAGAGCAAGGCGGTCGCCTACGGCAACTCGCTCGGCGTGACCATGCAGGACTTCGACTTCGACGGCGACATCGACATGTACGTCGCCAGCGCGCCCTCCCGCTCGGAGCACGCGGTCTACTACCCCGGGGAGAGCCTGCTCTACCTGAGCAACTTCTCCGAGACCGGCGAGATCACCTTCGAGGAGCACGGCGGCCACTGGGGGGTCGACGACCTCTGCGAGGATCGCGCGCCCATGTACGGCGACCTCGACAACGACGGCCTGCCCGACATGTACGTCACGGTGAACGGCCGCAACGTGCTCTACCGCAACGCGGGCGAGGGCATGGGCTTCGAGGACGTCACCGCCCGCTCGGGCGCGGCCGGCGACCCCGGCTGGGGCCACCAGGGCGGCCTGCTGGACTACGACAGGGACGGCTTCCTGGACGTCTTCTACACCAACGGCCCCGAGGACGGCAGCGGCTTCAACACCCTGCTGCGCAACCAGGGCGACGGCACCTTCCAGGACGTCTCCGACGAGACCGGCGTGGCCGGCGATCCCTCGGGCAAGGGCTCCTGCGTGCTGGACGTCGACAACGACGGCTGGATGGACATCTTCGTCGCCACCGGCCGGGAGTTCGGCAACCACCTCTACATGAACCAGCGGGACGGCAGCTTCCGCGATGAGGCCCTCGAGCGCGGCGTCTCCGACCCGATGCAGCGCTTCGGCGTGGGCGTGAACTGCGAGGACATCGACAACGACAGCGACCCCGACATCTTCATCGTCACCCACGACAAGTCCTGGTCGGGCAACGTGCTCTTCCACAACCAGGACGGCGTCTTCGTCGACATCGCGAACTCCGCGGGCCTCGTCGACTGGGTGGATCCCCACGGCTCGGCGTTCATCGACCTCGACAACGACGGCCTGCTGGACATCGTGATGTCCGGCATCCGCACCGACCCCTGGATCTTCCGCAACAACGGCGACCTCACCTTCTCCCGCCTCTGCGAGGGCGCGGGCATGACCCAGGTGGAGGGCCTGACCTGGGCCGTCGTCGGCGGCGACCTGAACACCGACGGCTTCCCCGAGGTCTACATCTCCCACGGCCTCGGCCGCCGCGGGCGGGCCAACGAGCTCTTCCGCAACATCATCCCGGAAGAGGTCGACGCCCCCAACAACTACCTGACCGTCGAGGTCATCGGCACCACCCACAACCCCTCGGCCATCGGCGCCCGGGTGGACGTGGTGGGCTCCGACGGCGACACGCGCACCCGCTGGGTCGGCACCTGGTCCAGCTTCGACTCCCAGGGCCCGCTGCCGCTGACCTTCGGCATGGGCGGCGCCTCCAAGGCCGACATCGTCCGGGTGAGCTTCACCAACGGCGAGGTCATCGAGCTCACCGGCGTCGACGTCAACCAGTTCATCATCGTCGCGGAGGAGAGCGACCTGCTCGACACCGACTTCGACGGCGTGCCCGACGACTGGGACGTCTGCCCCGGCACCCGCCTGGGCGACCGCAGCGACGGCGAGGGCTGCGCGGTGGGTCAGCGCGGCGGCGCGACCGCGGGGCTCGTCTACCCGGCGACGGACGAGGTGCTCATCGAGCCCTTCACCTTCCAGTGGGACGGCGACCTCGCCTCCGCGGTGCTGCAGATCTCCCTGAACGGCACCTTCGGCCCCTCCGGGCGGCTGGACTACGGCCCCGTCAGCGAGAACGAGTACGCCTTCTCCCAGGACGAGTGGGAGACGCTGCAGGACTACAGCGACGGCAGCACGCCGCTGCTCTGGCGCATCGCCGGCCTCGGCGAAGACGGCGGCGAGATCCTCACCGAGCCCCGGCGCTTCCACGTCGCCATCGAGACCACCGTGGTGCGGGTGCCCGAGGGTGTCAACGTCTTCGAGCCCGCGCACATCATCGTGCCGCTCGGCGCCTCGGTGACCTGGTGGAACGACTCGGTGGCCGCGGGCAACCTCCAGAACGAGCCCCACGACGTGCAGCTCCTCGACCCCGAGGGCCGCGCGGCGACCCACCTCCACGACCTGAACGGCGCCGGCTTCGCCACCTGGTACTTCAACGACCCGGGCGTCTGGCACTACCTCTGCCACCGCCACTCCGGCACCGGCTCTCACACGGACACCATGATGGAGAACACCCACGCCCACCACGCCGAGGGGCCCTACCGCTGCATGGCCGGCACGGTGACGGTGAAGTGATGTCGCTCTCTCTCCTCCTCTGTGGCCTCGGGCCCGCGCTCGCGGGCGTCATCGAAGACCTGCCCTCCGTGGTGGGCCCCGGCGCCGATCAACCCATCCTCCACGCCCAGCCCGCCGGCGACCTCGACGGCGACGGCCTCGGCGACATGATCCTCGGCGCGCCCTACGACGACAACGAGCAGGGGCACGAGGCCGGCGCGGTCTACGTGCTCTACGGCGAGGCCTGGGACAGCGTCGACCGCTGGACGCCCATCCGGGACGTCGCGGTGCAGCTCTCGGGCGAGACCTCCCAGGACCACGCGGGCTACGACCTCGCCCCCGCGGGCGACCTCGACGGCGACAACCTGGACGACTTCGTGGTCGGCGCCCCCGACGCCAGCGCGGACACCCCGGCGACCGGCAAGATGTACGTGGTCTTCGGCGGCGAAGCCAACCAGGACGGGGATCTGAGCGAGCACCCCTACTTCTACGGGGCGGAGCGCTTCTCCCACTCGGGCTTCCGGGTGCACCCGGCGGGCGACATCGACGGCGACGGGATGGCCGAGATGTTGATGGCCACCCCCTACCCCATGGTGAGCGGCGAGCCCGGCGTGGGCTACCTCGCGATGATCTACGGGCGGGAGAGCAACTGGAGCGGGCCCTTCCCGATCCTGATGAACTACTCCAACGACGTCACCCTGCAGACGACGACCGCCGACGCGATGTTCCTCGTCTACGACAACGGCACCTACGCCGGCCGCGCGGCCACGGTGGTCCCGGACCAGGACGGCGACGGCCTGCCCGACGTCATGATGGGCGCGCCGGGCTACACCGACGAGCGCACCACCATCGGCGCGCCGCCCCCGCACGAGGGCCTCGGCCCCGACGAGCCGGGCACCTCCAGCCACATCCACAACCTGGCCCACGGCGCGGCCTACCTCTTCAGCAGCAAGCCCCGCGAAGTGAACATCGGCGCGCCCTTCCAGATCCAGTCCGAGGCCGCCGGCATCATCCGGGGCGACAACCCGGGCGATCTCTTCCCCTGGGTGCTCGACACCCTGAACGACGGCCGCGTGCTGGCGACCGCCCCCGACGCCCTGGCGACCGCGGGCGAGGTCTACCTCTTCGGCGACCTCACCGGCGAGTTCACCGCCAGCGACGCCGACGTCGCCTGGCAGGGCTCCACCGCCGGCGACCTGCTGGGCTGGGGAGTCGCGGCGATCGACGGCATGAGCGGCGACGTGGTCGCCGCGCTGGGTGAGCCCGGCTGGTCCGCGGCGCTGGGTCAGGTGGTGCTCGTCGACGAGACCAGCGGACTGGTCGAGGCCGCCGCGGCGGAGACGCTGCGGGGCTGCTGGCCCAACGGTCAGGCCGGCTTCTCGGTGCGCTCGCACCCCGGACCGGACCCCACCGGCGCGGATCTGCCCTGGGCCGGCATCACGGCGCCCGGCGCCAGCGTCTACGACAGCGGCGACGGGGTCGCTTACATCCTGACGGCGGACGCGCTGGCGGGCATCGGCGAGGACTGCGACCTGCCGGAGGTCGACGCGCTGGTCGACGCGGACAACGACGGGGTCTACTCCGACGAGGACTGCGACGACGGCGCGTCCTGGATCTACCCGGGCTCCATCGAGGTCTGCGGCGACGGGATCGACGACGACTGCGACGGCGAGGCCGACGAGGCCTGCGGGCCCGCGCTGCCGGATGAAGGCTGCGGCGGCTGCGCATCAAGCGGCTCGGGCGGCTCGGGCGGCTGGTGGCTGATGCTGGCCCTCGGCGGGCTGGCGGTGCGGCGGCGCTCAAAGCGCGACGCGCGAAGCGCGGCCTCCCTGGCGACGGTCCCTCTGGCGACCCTCGTCCTCGCCACAGCCTCCACGGCGCTCGCCCCCAAGGCCCAGGCCCAGGAGGCCCTCCCCCTGGTCCGCATCTGGGGAAGCGCCGCCGAGGAGTACCTCCAGGGGCCCATCGTCAGCGGCGACTTCGACGGCGACGGTCTGCCCGACCTCGCCGTCGCCAACTACCGCGGCTTCGCCTTCTACTACGCGACCGGTGAGGTCCACCTCCTCGGCAACCAGTCCGTCGACGGTGTCGTCGAGCTCTCCGACATCAGGACCACCATCTACGGCCTCACCGAGCACGACTATCTCGGCTCTGATATCGCCGTGCTCCCCTCCGCCGTCGGCGAGGCCGACTCCCTGCTCGTCGGCGAGAACTTCGCCGGCCTGACCGCCAACGACCCCGGCACCGCCCTGCTCTTCCCCAGCCCGCTGTCCGGCGGCGCGGTCCTCCCCGCCGACAGCGCCGCGCTGGGCATCCAGGGCGACGACAACTCCGATCGCCTCGGCGACAGCGTGCAGGTCGTGGGCGACCTGAACGGCGACGGCATCTACGACGTCATCGTCACCGCCCCCATCCGCGATCAGCCCGAGCGCACCTGGTCTGGCAGCGTCTACGTCTTCATGGACGACCTGACGCAGCTTGATAACGGCGGCTACCGCGCGCCGGACCTCGCGGACTCCCGCATCGACGGCCCCGTCGAATACACCTGGGCCGGCTGGACCGTCGATGGCCCCGGCGACATCGACGGCGACGGACTCGATGACCTCATCGTCGGCACTCTGGGCGGCGCCAGCTTGACCAACGCCGGGCGCCTGCACGTCTACATGGGCCTGAACCAGAATGAAGTGCGCACCACCGATCAGTCCGACGGTGTCTGGAACATCAACAGCCCCGACGCCTACCTGGGCCACGGCCTCTCCGGCGGCGACATCGACGGCGACGGGCGGGCTGAGGTGGCCATCAGCTCCTTCACCGCCGAGAACGGCGCGGGTCGGGTGTGGCTGATGGACGGCCCGCCGGGCGGCAGCGAGGACGTCGAGGTGGCTGCCGTGGAGAGCTGGACCGGCACCGCCGGCAGCGGCGCGGGCTTCTCACTCGCCATGGGGCCTGCCCTGCTGGTGGGCGCGCCCTACAGCAGCACCGTGACCGTGCTGGACGAGAACTTCTACGAGCTGGGCGTGCTGGAGGGCACCGGCGAGCTGGGCCATTGGGTCGGTTGGGTCGATGACTTCGACAACGACGCCGTGCCCGAGGCCGCGTTGGTGGCCCCCGCCCAGTCCGGGCGCTGGGAGAAGCAGGGCGCGGCCTTCATCCTCTCCGGCGACGATGTGCTCG
>Ga0316204_10007418_pt1 | contig 16048 bp, 15 predicted proteins | sample 6monrhotite_MG_2_FD_205661 | JGI IMG/M metagenome (GOLD analysis project Ga0316204, IMG submission 205661) | Microbial mat bacterial communities from mineral coupon in-situ incubated in ocean water Damariscotta River, Maine, United States -... | ecosystem: Environmental > Aquatic > Marine >... | reverse complement strand
AAAGGGGCCAAAGCCGAACAGCTTGACCATGAAAATGGCGATGATGACTTCCTGAAAACTCCGCGAAACGGCCAAGATGCTTCGGCAAACAATATACACCGGTGCAGGGGCGAGGTTTTTTGCGGCCCCCAAACCGATGGGAATTGAAATAGCGATCCCGACAATCGTCGAGGTAATGGCCATCCAGATACTTTCGTTTAGCCCTGCAACAATCTCGCCCCAGCTGGTCGTAAAGTCAGGTGGAAAGAATGCGGATATAAAGCGGACGCCCCTTGGGACCCCCTCGGCCAGACGATCCCAGTTGATATCCAAGGTGCCAAAGGCGACGGCCAGATAAATACCGGCGCCAAGCCACAGTGCCCATCGCAACAGGGGCTTCTTTATCAGGGGTGGCTTTTTCCAGCGCCGTACGGGCCCGGTTGAGATGCTGTTCGGTATCATCGGCGGCACCTCATTGTTCACCGGCCATATGATCGCGGTCCAGTTGCGGCCCGTGGTGGGGTTCCGGTTTTACCGGGGCCTCACCGTCGACGTCAGTGTCGTCATCGACGGCCTCGATAGTCGCCTCCCAATCCTCCTCACCATAAATCTGGGTCAGGACTTCGGGGGTCATGCCATTTGGCGGGCCGTCATAAACGATTTCGCCAAGCTGGAGGCCGACAATGCGTTGCGCAAACATCTGGGCCAGCATGACGTCGTGAATGTTGATGATGGCTGACAGGTTCCGTTCGGCGCAGAGCTCGCAGATCAGGCGCATGATCTGACGCGAGGTCTTCGGATCCAGTGAAGCGGTGGGTTCGTCCACAAGCAGCAGTTCCGGGTCTTGGATCAACGCGCGGCAGATTCCGACGCGCTGGCGCTGACCGCCGGACAATTCGTCCGCCCGCTTGTCGCACATGTGGTCGAGGCCGACGCGTTCCAGCAAACGAAAGGCCTCGTCAATGTCAGATTGGGGAAACTTACGGAAATAGCTGCGCCAGAAACCGACATATCCCAATCGGCCTGAAAGAACATTCTCCATGACTGTCAGGCGTTCGACCAGAGCGTACTCCTGAAATATCATGCCCATCCGGCGACGGGCTTTGCGAAGCTGCGCCTGGTTGAGGGTTGTTAACTCAAGATCGTTCAGGGAAATCGTTCCCGCGGTGGGTTCTACCAGTCGGTTCACACAGCGGATAAGCGTGGATTTGCCAGCGCCCGATGGGCCGATCAGAGCCATGACCTGACCATTCGGGATTTCGAGAGATATCCCCTTCAGCGCCATGTCGCCGGTTTTATACTGTTTTGCCAGTTGCTTGAGGCGCAGCATGTATTGCTCTCCGCACTTATAGGTAGTTTTCAGGATTGTTGCAGATGGACATCAGGGCACGGGAGCTATCCCGTGCCCTGAGCACTTCCATTACAGGCTTACTTGCAGGAGTATTCCACCCCGTTGGCGGCGTCGATCTTGCGAATGACGTTCCAGTCGGATTTGTGGTGGATGGAAACGAAGCGACCTTCTTTCTTGAACTCTTTTTGAAGATCGGAGCCTTCCCAATCAAATGTGAAAAATGCCTGTTTGATTTTGGCAGCCACAGTCGGGTCAAGATTGTGAGCATGACCATAGCCCGTGGTCGGGAATGTTTCGGACTTGTAGATGGTCCGATATTGATCAGCCTTGATGACGTCCCGATCAGCCATACGTTTCAGTACCGAGTTTGCGACCGGCGCAACTTCGTAATCGCCATTGACGATACCCATGATCGAATTGTCATGCTTGCCGGAGAAATTGGTTTTGAAATCGACATCCTTGACCAGGCTGAACTCTGATTTCAGCAACGCGGAAGGCGCTTTGTTTCCGGAGTTGGAGGTCGGTGATGTGAAGGTCAGTGTGCGGCCCTTGATGTCGGACGGGGCCATGATATCGCTACTTGGTGGAACGATGATTTCCATCTCATAACCGTAGGAACCGTCCGTGGCGGCCATCATGGCAAACGGCACGAAACCGGCACAGTTCACGGCAACGGGGTTGCCGCCGGTGTTCACGCCTGCGATGTGCAGGCGTCCGGAGCGCATGGCTTCATACTGGGCGGCATAGGACTGCACTGGGAAAAACACGACTTTCTTCCCGGTGACCTCTGCCATGTGGTTGACGAATCCGTCCCAGACTTTCTGGTACACAGCAGGATCTTCAACAGGTGTATAGGAAAAAATAATGGTGTCCGGATTGACCCAGTCTGCCGGATCCGTCGGCAGGTCAGCGACCAAATCGCCGTCGATATCGCAGTACTGCTTATCCAGTGTTCCGCGCGCGCATTCAGCGGCAGCGGCAGCGGCGGGGCCGGTTACGGCCAGTGCAGCCAATGCTGCTACGCCGACGGTCGCGCTCAGCGTGAAAAGTGACTTGAGTTTCAACATATTTATAGACCTCCCTGATCTTGGTTTGACGCATCGAGAAACTAACGTGCGCTTGGTTCATTATAATTGATGTGAAGCGTTCGTCCGGGGCGCGAACGGTGATTTTGGACAGTCGGCATGTGATGACATATCGATCCCCCGTAAATTGTAGCTATGCTACGCCCCCCAGATAATCCACGCCGCGCAATTGCGGTGCGCGCCGCGGATTCTGACGAAGATTGTACAGGGGGTTCATGGAAATGTCACAAAAGTTTCACAATTGTGCTCAAAAAAAAGCGCCGAGACCATTCATGTCATTGATAATGCGAGAATTATCAGGAAACGGGTTCTTTCGTTGTGGCGCTACCCGGCCGATAAAAGGAACACCACAGAGCTTTGCTGCGCGGTGGTCTGCCATGGCATCCCCCACAAAAAGGCTGTCCGCTGGCGTCAGCGTGTATCGGTCCAGTAGTTCGCGGACAATTGTCTCTTTGCTGGCGGGAGAGCCACGAACTTCCTTGAAATAAACGGATAGGTTGCGACGGTCGGTTATGCGCTGAAGCTCATTCTCCGGTGTTCCGGACACCACAAACAACGGTATCCGGGTGTGATGACGGGCGAGAAAATCCGTTGCGCCATTGACGCCATCGCAAGCGACGACACGGTCTTCAACCTCGGCGGCATATGTTTCAGCCAACGCGTCTAGCGCGTCGTTGTCGAGATCGATGCCCAAAAGGGTTTTATGGCAGTGGCGGAACTTGATTAGTCGGGAAATTCCTTCGTTGGCCTCGTGATGGGCAACGGCTGCGGCCAGCACATCAGGGCCGTGGGGCGCATAAATGCTGGAAAAAGCCGCAGTCTTTATGGCGATAGATTCAACGATAACTCCGTCGAAGTCGAAAAACACGGCGCTTGGGCTATCGAGTGGCATGTCGTCGTGTGGCCTTATTTCAGGCCGCAGGCGGCGCGGGAAGCTTTATAGGCGGCGGTAAAGCCGATCAGAGAATAGGTGTCTGTGGTTGCGGTGCCTCGCCACGAAGCCCCCCGAACCACGAGCTTGTTGCCGCGTTTCATGGCCTTGACCATAGCTTTGTCCGTCGCGGTATCCCGCGCCCACGCGTAGCCTTCCGAAGTGAAAAAGTCAAAGGACGCCGCCCCGATGCTGATGGAAGCATCGCTGCCTTTTTTATACTGGTATCCGGCACGAATACTGATGACGTCCAGTTCCTTCACGCCGGGTCGCTGGGTGACCAGAAGATAGATTTCCCCGCGTTTGTCATAGTCGCCCTCGGCTTTTTCGGGTTCGGCGCCGACATAACAGACATCACCATCGCTTTCACTTGTTTTGAAGACACTCCAGTCCCCGTGCACGCCTAGTGATTTTGCAAAGACAGGGGGTGGTGACGTGACAAGGGCGCTGACGAGCATCGCGCTACCGATTATCAACAGGTGGATGGGGTGGGATTTCCCGTGGACACGTTTCATTGCAAATGCCATACCGTTCGCGGTGGCCACGATTGTCGAGGCCACGAATAAAGTACACTGAATAGATGACGGATACCCCATGAACCTTTCTGAATCGTTACTGGTGGAAATTTCTCGTGGTTCCATGGTGGAAAGTCTTCACCGAGTAGACGCGATTGTGGTTACAGCCGATGGCGAAATCATCAACGCGTGGGGTGATGTTGAACATGAAATTTATGCCCGATCATCGGCCAAGCCCCTACAGGCATTGCCACTGATTGAAACCGGTGCGGCGGATCATTTCGGGTTTTCGGATCCCGAAATAGCCTTGGCGTGTGCGTCCCATCAGGGGCAGCCGATCCATGTGGATGGGGCGGCTGCCATTCTGAACCGAATAGGTTTGGGTGAGGACGATCTGGAGTGTGGTGCTCACTGGCCTTACGACCTGCATACAGCCGGTGATCTGGCGCGTTCCGGTCAGAGGCCGACACGGTTACATAATAACTGTTCGGGCAAGCACTCGGGCTTTCTCGCCACGGCAGTCCACATGGTCGAGGCGACCGAAGGCTACATACAGCCCACGCATCCCGTACAGCAACGGATCACCGACGCCATGAGCGAGATGACGGGTTGTGACCTGGGTGCATCGGCACGGGGCGTCGACGGATGTGGTATTCCCGTCATGGCCATGCCACTGGCAGCTTTGGCACGGGGGATGGCCCGCATGGCAGATCCCCGTGGTCTGGGGGCTGTCCGGGAAAATGCCGCACAACGCATTGTCGCGGCCATGAGTACAAATTCCGAAATGGTTGGCGGACAAGGTAAGGTGGATACGGCGGCGATGGCGGCGCTGGACAATGTCGTCTTGAAAGGCGGCGCAGAAGGCGTGCATATCGCCATCCTGCCCGAGCGTGGTATGGGTGTCGCCATGAAAACCCGTGATGGCAATGGCCGGGCATCCGATGCCGCCATCTTATGGGTGCTGGCATACCTTGGGGTTATTGGCCCCCGCGCAGCGGATGAGCTAGCTGATTTCATGGAGCCATCGATCAAAAATACATTGGGCGATCGGGTCGGTCGAATTTCAACCCGGGAATCCGGCAGGGACGACGCATGACCTCTGCCTCCACCGGTGGATGGCGCGCGCGGGTGCAGGGATTGCTGGCCTGCCTCGCATCACCGGTCGGAATTGCTGTGGCGATTGCACTGTATCTGGGGGCACTTTTTGTGCTCCGGCTGGTGCTTTTTCCCGGCGCCTCGGAAGATGATGCGGAAACCCTGTTTTTGGCCCAGTCATTGGAAGGTGGCTACAAACCGGGTCAGCCGCCACTCTACATCTGGCTGGCTTATGGTCTGACGCAGTTATTCGGCCCGGTGTTGCCGGTGGTGGTTGCGTTGAAGTTCGCCTGTCTCGGCGCGATCTACTTCCTTACCCATCGTCTGGCGCATTTGTTTACTGGCGATGGAAACTGGGCTGCCGTTGCTAGCCTCTCCGTCCTTGGAATTTACTACCTGTCATGGGATGCCGTACTGAATTACAGCCAGACCGTTCTATTGGCGGCGTTGGCGTTGGCTTTTATCTTTGCGTTGGCCCGTCTTGCCGTTGACCCTCGTGGCCGGTGGTCCGGTTATATCTGGCTCGGTGTGATCGCGGGCGCCGGATTCATGACCAAGTACAACTTTGTTGTTCTTGCCGTGGCGGTGTTGGCGGCGGCCTTGCTGGACCGTGGGTTGCGTCGAAATATTTTGTGTGCGCGCGGTTTGGTGTCGGCCCTGATTGTGGCTCTCATGGCGGCGCCTCATGTGACGTGGGCCCTTGCGGGCAATCTCGATACCGCCTCGTTGGGTCAGTCTGTTCCGTCATCGGTTGAGGCGGGGTTCATGAACCGTCTGGGTGGATTGTCTGACATGGCCGAAGCAATTGTTTCGGTCTTGTCGCCGCTGCTCATTTTACTGCTTCTATTTTTTCACCGTGCCGCAGGCAGGGCGACTGAAATCGATGAGACCCGCCTGCAGTGGCGGCGTTTGTGTGAGCGTTCTTTCCTGTTTCTGCTGGCCTTGATGGCGGCAATTATTCTGATTTCTGGCACGAGTGAAGTCCGCAATCACTGGTTTATCGTGTTGGTGCCCTTCCCCGCATATGCAGTCGTGCGGATTGCGGCGGCCTACCCGTTGTCTTCAAACGGTCGGGTGTCGGGGCGTGTCGGTGGCTTTGTCTGTGTCATGGTTGCGCTGGGGCTTACCGTTGGCGTTGGAGTTACGGCCCGGGCATTGACGCTTCCGGCCAGTTGCGGCAAATGCAAGATGGTCGTTCCCTACGATCAACTGGCCGCCGGATTACGCGATGCGGGGTTTACCGGCGGGACCCTCTATTCCCACGACTATCCCACACAGGTTAGCGGTAACCTGCGGCGGTTCTTTCAGGATTCCCGGTTTTTGAGTTACAAGTTTGAGGCTTACACGCCGCCGGTCCGCCAGACGGACAAAGGGCAGTGTCTGGCAGTATGGTTGCTAGGCGCCGGGGCACAATCGCCGTCCAAAGACGCGGTTCTTGGCAGCCTTGGGCGACGGCTTGGCGTAACCTCATCTGACGATGATGTTCTTCGCACCATTGACGTCGAGCTATCCGGGCGGCCATCCCCGCTTCGATACGGCTATTTGCTGATTGATGACCCGGATCGACAGGGAAGTTGTCGTTAGCGACGGGAGTTTCAGGTTATCCCGTTTCCGTTGTCTCTGCTTTCAGGACATCGACAGCCTCTAAAGGCGGTGTGTCCCGATGGGTTTCCATTTTTGGCTTTCGTTCAAACCGTCCACCGTGAGTGTGCGGTGGCAGGTCTTCTTTCGGCCCACCGGGCGCGACGGGACGGGGCGCGAAGCGACCTTGGGCGATTGATCTATCATACATAACGATTGCGCCTGCCAGTCCCACATTGATGCAGAACCGGGTTGGTATTTTAAGGGTATAACGGCAGCGTTCCTGCATGGCGGGTGATAACGACCCGCGTTCTGGTCCCAGAATATAAGCCGCTTGTTGCGGATGATGGAAACTTGGCAAATCTACAGCATCATCCGTCAACTCAACACCAACCAAAACGCAGTCTTTTGGTAAAATCATCGACGGCAAATCCGGGAAGCTGTAGAACGGTAGGTGCCCAAGCGCGTTTGATGTGTCGGCCTGATTTCCGTCCGTACGATCGTAGTTCGCTGAAACGGTAAACACGAAGCTCGCATCGAAAGCATGGGCGGTGCGAAACAGGCTACCGACGTTCATGGCCTTGCTGATACCCTCTACACCGACACCGAAGTACCCGCGCATGTTTTTTCTCCTGACACCGTTCCGAAACACCTGAATATGCGGCCCGACTATGTCTAAATTCTCTGTTGAATCAAGTCTCCACAAAACGAGCCGCTTCGCGGCTACAATAAAGGGTTCTATTTAATGCGTGCCGTTGTTGCCTCCTCCTTCGAAGGCGTTGATAAACTAACTTTGGTTGAAACTGCACCTGTGCCAACGTTCAATACATCGCCTGAACAAGGTCGTGCTTGGGGCGACGTCCACATTCGAGTCCATGCGGCAGGAATTAATTTTGCCGATTTGTTGATGGTTGAAGGCAAGTATCAGGTTAAGCCACCCCTGCCTTTCACCCCGGGAATGGAAATCGCAGGCGAGATCATTGCCGTTGCGCCCCATGTTACCCGCTTTAAACCCGGCCAGCGGGTCATGGCGATTATTGCCCATGGCGGCTTTGCAGAAGAAACCATCGCGCCGGAAGCCAATGTCTACCCCATACCGGATTCTATGGATTGGGTCAGCGCTGCCGGGTTTCCCATTGCCTATGGGACCTCCGGTGATGCGTTGATGCGTGGGCCAGGCTTAAACAAAGGTGATGTCTTGTTAGTCCATGGTGCTGCTGGAGGTGTTGGTCTCACTGCTGTTCAGGTTGCCAAACGCCTTGGAGCGACCGTTATTGCGACTGCCGGAGGTGCTGACAAACTGGCCATCGCCAAAAGTAACGGCGCAGATCACCTTATCGACTACCGGACCGAGGATATCCGGCAGCGAGTCAAAGCCTTGACCGGTGGTCGGGGAGCCGACGTGGTCTATGACCCGGTTGGCGGCGACGTCTTCACCGCCAGCCTGCGTTCAGTCGTACAGGGCGGACGAATTATTGTTATTGGCTTCGCCAGTGGGGATATCCCGCAGATCCCCGCCAACATTATTATGGTGAAGAACGTCACGGTTGCCGGGTATTACTTTGGAGGGTGGAGGGTCCTTGATCCCGAAGGGGTCCGAATAACCATGGAAACCATGTTGGCATGGTACACCGCCGGGGACATCACCCCCCATGCATCCCATACCTTTGCCCTGAAGGATTATGCAGAAGCGCTGCAAACGCTGAAGTCGAGGGCCTCTACCGGCAAGGTAGTTCTGACAATCTGACCGGGCAATCACGCGCGCCAGAACGGTTTTGCTCTTTCAACCTCAACCTCCGATGGGTTTAACCCCATGTCCTTGAGTAAATAACCATCCAGATTTGCAAGATGGGTTCTGTCTTGTGCCCGTTTCTGCCAAACGATGAGGGTAAGCCCTATGGTTATCGCCCAAGGGCATATGGCGGCGGCTTTCCGGGCAAACAAACGGACCGGCGGGGGCACGACACGAACCATCACCGATGAACCTTCGGCACCCAATCCAATGCTTCCCGGTTCCAGAACCGATTGGGGTTTTCTTCGTCTACGCCCGGTATATGGCGGGTAGAAACCAGTTCATTGACGAAAATTACCGGTTCTTCGTAAGGGTGGGTAGCATAGATCGCAGCGAGAACGGTCGTTAGTAGCGCCGGTCCCTTCGGAAGAACGAAGCTGAGCTCTGTACAGGGGACTTCGAGCACCTCGCCCGACGCCCCGTTTCGCGAGGTCGGAAGCGAGCGAAATTGCTGAACACCGACCATTGCCGTGAAAGCCACCTGATCGTAGTCACCGTAGGTAAGATCAGTTACGGAGCCTACGGCTGTCAGGATCTCCTTGGCGTGCTGAGGTGGGACCTGAATTGTAACCCGGTAGCCGCTTTCAATTGTGAAGCGTTCTGACGAAACGGTTGTGATATCCATCTTTGTCTCCTTCAACCATGTGTTTGCGTTGAAGAAGTGTGCCTGTGGATGAGGAAGCTGTCGCGCCAAACCAATTCGACCGCGGTCGAAGTTTCAGAGGGGTTTTATTTGATCGTCGTTCAGGCGGAGAGGCTGTTTTCTTCCATTTCGGACAGCCCGTTTATTTCGCCTTGGGAAAGGCTGAAGTGGTGCGCAAACGCTTCGAAGCCCACCGGGGTGATTTCCAGTGCCCGGCCATCTCGCTGGCGTGATAGCCAGCCGTTTTCCAAAAACACATCGAACAGGGCGCTGCCGAGGCTTCCGGCAAGATGGAAGCGTCGTTCCGACCAATCCAGGCAACATCGGGTGAGCGGCCGCGAGAGCCGTTTCAGCACCTCCATGTGAATACCAAGAGAGGTGAATACAGCGTCACCCACATCCAAGACCTCGTAAGTTTCATTTGTTTGCTTCAGCAGGCCGCGGCGGCAAAATTGTTCGGCAAGAACAACCCCCAACCGGCCGGCAACATGGTCGAAACAACTTCTGGCGGTCAGCATTTGGGGGCTTGTGCCGTTGACAGCGGCTCGTTTTAAGTGGTCTGCGGGGGCCAGGACGGCAAGGGATTCTATCGTGCCAGCAATACCGGAATTGGCAATTCTATAGTATTTTCTACGGCCGCTTTGGATAGCAGCTATAACCCCACACGCCGTCAGCCGTTTGAGGTGAGAGCTCGCCGTTTGCGGGGTGATGCCTGCGTAGCAAGCGAGTTCTTTGTTGGTAAATGCCCGCCCATCCATGAGAACACAGACAATACGAGCCCTGCTGGTGTCGGCAAGGGCAGAAGCGATTATGTCAATTCGGGGCTCAAGGTTCATCTGTTGACTGTAGCAGGGAAACCGAGGGCTAGAAATTCATATTGGTTCGATGTGCATCTAACAATACGGCGCACCAAAAAGGCCGGTGCGTACACCGGCCTTTCCGTCATAGAAACCTGTCTGAATTTTCTTGATGCTGTCAGGGCAATCAGGAACGCCAGAATGGTTTCGAAGATTCAAGCTGGGCACTTGCGCGAGTCAATCCCATATCGGTGAGAAGATGGCTATCGAGCGCCCGAAGGTGCTGACGGTCCTGCGCCCGTTTTTGCCACAGTGCAACCGTGCCGAAGAACGCTTTTGGCAGGCCGGCGATGGATTTTGCAAACTCGACGGTCGCGATGCCGCTGGCGTATCCGCTTGTCCCGTTGCACATGGCGGCTGAATTTTTAAACATTGTCGCACTCCTTTTAATCTATCCCCGACCCAAGTGACCGTATGTGGTGGGGAAGGAAATTCGTGATCCGTTCGTGTTGCTATTGATGTAGAGGCGTTTTGTTTTGACGACAAACGATGATTTCTTGTGGCTATATGAGAAAAAATAATGCGTAAAATGAGATGAATTCAAATAAAAGCCTGCAACTCTGCCACTAATTCTACTGCGCTCTGAGTATCTATCGGATACAATGTAATGGGCTTAAGTGCTCCGGTATGGCTGCTATGCGTGTTTCGCATGCAGCGGTGGACGTTTCGGCTCCTTAAAAGAGCACCCGGAGAAGATGACAGGATGACAGGCGATGCCACGGAACCTACCCCCACTGAATGGATTGCGAGCTTTTGAAGCGGCGGCCCGGCATTTGAGTTTTACCCGCGCCGCTGACGAACTCTATGTAACCCAGGCGGCGATATCTCATCAGGTCAAGGGACTGGAAAGTCATCTGGGGTTCGACTTGTTCCGTCGCGTTAATCGCGGTCTCATCTTGACGGAAGATGGCCAAACCCTGTTTCCGGCGATCAGGGACGGCCTCGATATTATCGCGGCGGCACTCCGTACGATCGATGACAGCGAAAAATCCGGAACTTTAACTGTTACGACCCTCGATTCGATCGCCAGTGCATGGCTTGTTCCCCGACTGGGCGGGTTTCGTCGGCTCCACCCGGAGATTGACGTGCGTCTGTCGGTTAATGACCGGTTGACTGATTTTACCCGGGATAGCGATGTGGATATGGCGATCCGGTATGGCTCGGGTCACTGGCGGGGGGTGCGAGCTGAACATGTTATGGATGAAGAGATTTTCCCGGTCGCCAGTCCGGAACTGATAGAGCAGGGACCCGGTCTTCGCTCTCCGGCCGATCTGCTGAATTATCCCCTGCTACACGATACCTTGCCTGAGGATTGGGCAATGTGGTTCGAAGCCGCAGGTGTCGAGGCACCCAGCCTGAAAACGGGCTACAGACTGGAGCATTCCCATCTGATCGCTCAGGCTGCCATGGCGGGTGAGGGGGTGGCGCTGGGTCGTAGTGCGCTGGTCGCGGATGCTCTTGCCACCGGGCGGTTGGTCCGGTTATTCGACATTAGCCTTCCGGCCATGTACGCGTACTATGTTTGTGCGCCGGAAGCGGTCTGGGATCGTCCAAAAGTTCAGGCTTTTCGCGAATGGATATTGAGCGAGGTAAAGGGTGCAATTGAAAAAACTCGAACGAGCTGAGGCGCGGCGGAGCTAGGCTGAAGCCTTTAACCATCTGGAATAACGAAAGTTGAACTGCCATGAAACTCCACGGCTTGAACATTCCCGTCAAAGCACGCGACGGAGAGCCCCCCGTCGCCACAGGTAGTTGCCTATGCGGTGCCGTGCAGTACAGCGTACACACGCCTCTGGACAAGAACGTGCGCCCCTGCCATTGCACCCAGTGCCGAAAACAGTCAGGCCACCATGCGGCTTATGTACAGGTAGAGCGTTGGGACGGTGTGCATATCGACGGCGAAGACAATGTCACATGGTATCATGCGTCTGATGTGGCTAAACGGGGTTTCTGCAAAACGTGCGGATCGCAGTTATTCTGGGTGCCAGATCCCGATATCACCGGACGGGCAACCGGTGATGTCACCGGCGGGACGCTTGATACACCCACGGGGGTCAAATTTTCGGCACATATCTTCGTTGCCGACAAAGGCGATTATTACGACATAGCGGACGGCCTGCCGCAGCACGCAGAATACCAAGACCGGACTTATACGAAAGAAAGCTAAACGGCCCGCGAATGTCGCTGGGCATCGGGAGAGAGGTATTTATCGAAAGCCGCCGCCACGGTACGCATGAGGATACGGGACTCTTCTGGGATGGTAATAACCCAACCATCGATCGTGCAAACACCATCCGCTTGCACGGGCTGCAAAGCATCAAACGCTGGCATAAGCGTATCAGGAGAGAGACCGTAGGTCGCGCAGACGGCTTTCACGTCGACGTGTAAATCACACATCAGGCGTTCGATAATGGCCCGGCGCAAACGGTCATCGTCGTCCAATACCACACCCTTTGCGATACCCGGTTTGCCCGCTTCGATTGCCGCGCGCCACGTGCGAACCGGTGTGTGATTTTGGATGTAACCTTGAGGTAATGAGCCAATGCTGGACGCGCCCAATCCGATGAGTGCCGGGCACGGGTCGGTGGTATAGCCCTGAAAATTGCGATGGAGTTCGCCACTGTCCAACGCTCGGGTCATGGCATCGTCCTCGCGGGCGAAATGGTCAAGCCCGATCCAGCGATACCCTTGGCTCATCAATCCGTGAGCGGCCTCCATCATCATGTCATGACGTTCGTCACGACCCGGTAGCGCATCGTCGGGGATTCGTTTTTGATGGGTTTTCATCCATGGAACATGGGCGTAGCCAAACAGGGACACTCGATCGGGCTGCATTTCCAGAACGGTGTCGACGTTGGTTTTGATGCCCGCAACTGTTTGATAAGGCAATCCATACATCAGGTCCACATTGACCCGCTCAACGCCGTAACTGCGCAGGGTTTCAATCACATGGCGGGTAACTTCCACGGGCTGGATTCGGTTCACAGCATGCTGTACCTCCGGGTTGACATCCTGCACACCCAGGCTGGCACGGGTTATTCCCGCGTCGGCCAGCGCTTGCAGGGAATCATCGCCCAGATCCCGGGGGTCTATTTCTACGGCGAACTCGGCGCTCTCGGAAAACTGGAACCGTTCATGCAACGCCTGCCCCAGTTTTCTGGTGTGCTCCGGTTTTAAAATGGTCGGGCTGCCGCCGCCCCAGTGGATATGAGAGACCGTGCGTTTTGGACCAAGTATATCCGCGATGAGGTCGATTTCGCGCAGGAGCGTTTCCAGATAAGCCTCGACTGGATCATAACGGTTGATGATTTTGGTGTTGCAGCCACAGAACCAGCACATTGTGTCGCAGAACGGAACGTGGACATAGAGTGACAACGCCATGTCTTCAGGCAAGCGCGACAGCCAGTCGCTATATACAGCATCGTTTACGTCCTCTTTAAATTGGGGCGCAGTCGGATAGCTCGTATAACGCGGCACTAGCCGATCGTATTTTTCCAGAATTCCCTTAACCATGCCGGTACCTTAAGTAGTGCATCGGGATGGTGCATTGACCCAAATCAAGAATGACAAACACCAACAAAGCCCCCCGATTTTCGCGAAAACTAATAGTCTATCCCGTCTTGGCCACTTTAAATTCCGGCATTATTCATTATATTTCGCTGACCGAAGAGCTTGGATCACGTTGAAGCAGATATGAACTCTACAGTAAAACAGGAAATGGAAGTTGGTCGGCGGTACGCCCCTGCGGTGGCGTGGCCAACATTGCTTGTTCTTGTCGGGGTATACGGTGGGCTCGCGGCGTCTATCTACGCAGCCATTACGGGTCAAATTTCGATGCTGGCTGCGGGGGCCATCGATGCCGTCATTCTGTACGGTACCTATACGGTGGTCCACGAAGGGGTTCATGACAACATTGTTCCCCGCAATGCCCGGTTTCGCTGGGTGAATATGACGGCAGCATTTCTGGCGGCAATCCCCCTCGGAATGCTGATTTATCCCCATCGCAAGTCCCACATGATGCATCATACCCACTGTAATACGGATGAAGACCCCGATATTTATGCTCGCGGTTCATTCGGCATTGTGACCTTCTGGCGGATACCATTGGCGACTCTGGGGGCGTTCAATCCCTTCAATGCGTACCGGCAGTGTATTCAGTTTAACGTGACGGACGCACAGCGGTGGTTCTCCATGGCGACATATGCCGCTTATGCAGCACTGGTTGGGTGGATTGTTTACGCCGGTTACGGGTACGAGTTACTGAAATTATGGGCTGTACCGTTCTTGTTTGGCTATGGGATTATGTTGATCTTTTTTACATGGATCCCCCATCACCCACACACGATAACCGGTCGTTATCGGGACACTCGGTGTTCCTTGTGGCCCGGCGGAAATTTACTGACCCAAGGACAGAACTATCACCTGATCCACCATATGATGCCTTGGGTTCCATGGTTTCATTACGAGCGTGTGTTCAATGAAATCCGGCCGATGATGGAACAGAACGACGCACTGATTGATGGTTTCCTGCCCCGCCCTGCGGCTGACGCTATCGGTGAGCAACCCTGAGTGATTTTTTTCCTCAGAGAAACATCTGATTCACGGAAAATTTAACTCTCTAGAGCTGATCGCCCTTCAAGCGACCATGGGGTGATGGTGTCAGGAAAATCGACGTTTCACGCCAGCGAACTGAGGTCCGGCAGATCCTTGAACAGCTCGAGCGCCTCCGGGTTGGCTAACGCTTCCTGATTTTTGACACGTCGTCCGTGGACAATGTCCCGCACCGCCAGCTCGGTAATTTTTCCTGACTTTGTGCGAGGAATATCGGCGACCTGTATGATCTTTTCCGGTACGTGTCGTGGGGTGCAGTTGGCGCGGATTTTCTTCCTGATTTTATCGGCAAGGGCCTCGTCCAGCACTGCGCCATCCCGCAACCTGACAAACAACACCACGCGGACGTCGTTGTCCCAATCCTGACCAATGACAATACCCTCCACCACCTCATCCATGGCTTCCACCTGGCGGTAAATTTCCGCGGTACCGATCCTTACGCCGCCCGGGTTAAGGGTCGCATCCGACCGTCCATAAATAATGATGCCGCCGTGTTCGGTCAGTTCGACAAAATCCCCATGACACCAGATGTTATCGAAGCGGTCGAAATAGGCATCATGATATTTTCGGCCATCCGGATCGTTCCAAAAACCAATGGGCATGGAAGGAAAGGCGCGGGTGCAAACCAGTTCACCTTTTTCGCCCCGGACGCTGTTCCCGGTATCGTCGAAGACATCAACAGCCATACCCAGACCCGGGCGTTGAATTTCCCCGCGCCAAACCGGGCTGGTAGGATCGCCCAGCATGAAACAGCTGATGATATCCGTCCCGCCTGCGATGGAGGCAAGATGGATATTCGGCTTGATGTCGGTATAGACAAAGTCAAAACTATCCGGCGCGAGGGGGGAGCCCGTCGAGGCCATGCCCCGAAGACGGGTCAGTTTGTGGCTATTGCGCGGCTTGGTGCCCGCCTTGCTTAGCGCATCAATGTATTTGGCGGAGGTGCCGAACATGGTCATGTTCTCTGCATCGGCAAAATCCCACAACACATTGGAATTGGGGTAAAAAGGTGATCCATCAAACAACAACAAGGTTGCGCCCTGGCTCAGTCCACTGACCAGCCAGTTCCACATCATCCAGCCGCACGTGGTGAAGTAAAACACACGGTCGTCAGGGCGGGTGTCCGCGTGCAACATATGTTCTTTGGCGTGCTGGATCAGGGTTCCGCCCTGTCCATGAACAATGCATTTCGGAACCCCCGTGGTCCCAGATGAAAACATAATGAACAGCGGATGATCGAAGGGGAGTTGCTCGAACTCGATTTCGGAGGCTTCGTAAGGGGCCATGAAATCGGCCAAGGTTACGGCGGTCGGGATTGAAGAGACATCCGGTTCGGTAGTGACGTAAGGGATGACCACGGTTGTCACCACCGTAGGTAACCCAGCCAGCACGCCCTGAACTTTTTCCGTCATGTCGTGGGCTTTGCCATTGTAGTAGTAGCCGTCCACGGTGAGCAGCACCGTGGGCTCAATCTGGCCGAAGCGATCAAGAACACCCTGAACACCGAAATCCGGTGAACATGACGACCACGTCGCGCCAATGGCAGACGTCGCCAACATGGCCATGATTGTTTCCGGCATATTGGGCAGGTAACCGCCGACCCGATCG
>Ga0316204_10007417_pt1 | contig 16049 bp, 15 predicted proteins | sample 6monrhotite_MG_2_FD_205661 | JGI IMG/M metagenome (GOLD analysis project Ga0316204, IMG submission 205661) | Microbial mat bacterial communities from mineral coupon in-situ incubated in ocean water Damariscotta River, Maine, United States -... | ecosystem: Environmental > Aquatic > Marine >... | reverse complement strand
GAGATCAACGAAGACGATGAGCTCGATTGATTATTTAACGCCAGACTGGGATGCTCCTGCTTCCGTGCATGCTGTCTCCACCACTCGTCATGGTGGGGTTAGCAAGGGAGCCTGGCAGGGGCTTAATCTTGCCTTACACGTGGAAGATGATAGTGCTGATGTTGCAGTTAACAGGCAGGTTTTGCGTAATGCCCTGAATTTGCCCGCTGAACCTTATTGGTTGACGCAGGTACATGGCAATCTTGTATTGGATGCGAGTAGAGCCAGTGATTGTGTTGCTGATGCTGCTTTCAGCAGTCACCCGGGCGATGTTTGCGCGGTAATGACGGCAGATTGTCTACCGGTATTATTTTGTAATCGGACAGGTGATAAGGTGGCTGCAGCACATGCCGGCTGGCGAGGTTTGGCGGCTGGTGTGCTTGAGGCCAGTCTGGCTAAGTTTTCCCCTGGTGATGAGGTGCTAGCCTGGTTGGGGCCGGCCATTGGTCCTGCGGCTTTTGAAGTGGGCAATGATGTGCGTGCAACCTTTGTTCAAGATCAGGCTGATGCCGAGTCGGCCTTTGTCGAAAATCGTCCAGGGCATTGGCTTGCCGATATCTATGTACTGGCGCGTCTACGCCTGCAGCGTGCGGGTGTTGACACGATCACAGGCGGTAATTTTTGTACCTATTCTGACCCAGATCGATTCTACTCCTTTCGTCGAGACAAAATCACCGGCAGAATGGCAAGTCTAATTTGGATTCAATAAGTAACGGGGCGCATATGGCAGATAACTGGTTCATGCTGACCATGATCGGAAAAGATAAGACGGGCATGGTGGCGGCAGTTACGTCGGCATTGGTTGAACAGGATATCAGCCTCGGTGAGACTTCGATGCTGCGTCTTGGTGGTAACTTTACCGTGATGATGATGGTTTCGGCCTCTTGCTCAGAGCAGGATTTACGTGAAAATCTTGCCCCTGTACTTGAATCACAGGGTATGTGTTTACATGTGGATTCGATTGAAGCGCATTTACATCAACATTTGGTGCCGAATATTCAAGTAACGGTAACGGGCGCTGATCGGGTTGGTATTGTGGCTCAGGTTACACAGGTTTTGGCACAAGGCGGTTTTAATATCCTGGACCTTGAATCTGATGTGGCGGGCAGCGCTGATGAGCCCGTTTTTATCATGCAAATTGTGGGGGTCTCTATACAGGCCGTCGAGCAGATTGATGAGGCCATGGCAGAACTGCGGGAACAGGGTGTTTCAGTAAATGTGTCTGCAATCGAAACCTACATTGGTTGAGGGTTAACTGTGGCCATTCTGGAAATTATCAAGCTGCCTGATCCTCGGCTTAAGCAGGAATCCGAGCCGGTTACTGAATTTGACGATGAGCTGCGCGCATTTATTGCTGATCTGGAAGAAACACGCTTAAATGGCCCGGCAGCTGTGGGTATCGCTGCACCGCAGGTGGGTATGTTTAAGCGCGTGGTGATTATCGATTGCTCAACGACCCGCAAGCCGGTGCCCAATCACGGACGCCAGGTTTTGGTGAATCCTGAAATAACCCACTGGGAAGGTTACGAGCCAGGGCGGGAAGGCTGTCTCTCTGTTCCTGATTACACGGGAAATGTGATTCGTGCTACACGCATCAAACTCTCGGCACAAGATGAATATGGCGAAGCACTTGAATTTGAGATGGAAGGCTACGAGGCGCGAGCCGTTCAGCACGAAATTGATCACCTGGATGGTATGTTGTTTGTGGACAGGGTTGTGAGCCGTCGAACTGATCTGTTCCAGCGTAAGGTTTACCAGAAGGGTGGTAAGAAGAAATCTAAAGCTAACCAGTAACAGCTTTTGATGCAGGTCAAAAAGACTCACTTGTAATCAGCGCCCATGCCCCCACATGCCGTCTATGCTAAATAGAAATGCGGAGTAAAACACCCATGCGTATGGACCGATTAACAAGTAAATTTCAACTGGCTTTGTCTGATGCCCAGAGCTTGGCGGTTGGCCGAGATCACCAGTTTATCGAAGCCGCTCATTTAATGACTGCCTTGCTCGATCAAGAAGGCGGTACCGTGCGTCATTTGCTGACGCAATCTGATGTCAATGTAAATCGTTTACGCTCAGGCCTTGGTGAGGCACTGGATCGCCTGCCTTCGGTTGAAGGAAGTGACGGTGATGTACATCTGTCGAATGATCTGGGCCGTATGCTTAATCAAACGGACAAGCTTGCGCAAGACCGCAAAGATCAATACATCTCATCAGAACTCTTTGTCTTGGCTGCAGTCGATGACAAGGGTGCCTTGGGCGAATTGATGCGTGGTGCGGGGGCGAGTAAAGGCGCACTGGAAAAGGCGATTGAACAGGTGCGCGGTGGTCAATCGGTCGATGATCCGAATGCAGAAGATCAGCGTCAGGCACTTGAAAAATACACAATAGACCTGACCGAGCGAGCAGAACAGGGCAAGCTGGATCCAGTGATTGGGCGTGATGATGAGATTCGTCGTGCGGTACAGGTTTTGCAGCGTCGTACGAAAAATAACCCGGTATTGATTGGTGAGCCCGGGGTCGGCAAAACGGCCATTGCGGAAGGCTTGGCGCAGCGCATTATTAATGGTGAAGTACCTGAAGGGCTAAAGAATAAACGTCTGCTGTCACTCGATATGGGAGCCTTGATCGCGGGTGCAAAATTCCGCGGTGAATTTGAAGAACGTCTGAAGGCCGTCCTAAATGATCTGAGTAAACAGGAAGGACAGATTATCCTGTTTATCGATGAAATTCATACCATGGTAGGTGCCGGTAAGGGAGAAGGTGCCATGGATGCGGGCAATATGCTCAAGCCTGCTCTAGCACGTGGTGAGCTGCATTGTCTGGGTGCGACCACGCTGGATGAATATCGCCAGAATATTGAAAAAGATGCGGCTCTGGAACGACGTTTCCAGAAAATTGTCGTGCAAGAGCCCACTGTGGAAGACACCATAGCGATTCTGCGTGGTCTGAAAGAACGCTATGAAGTACACCACGGTGTCGAGATTACCGACCCGGCTATAGTTGCGGCTGCAACCTTGTCTCATCGTTATATTACTGATCGACAATTGCCTGATAAGGCCATTGACCTGATTGACGAGGCGGGATCGCAAATCCGTATGGAAATTGATTCCATGCCAGAAGAGATGGACAAGATGGATCGTCGTCTGGTGCAACTCAAGATCGAACGCGAAGCGGTTAAAAAAGAATCTGATGATGCCTCAAAAAAGCGCCTTATTGCTCTGGAAGAAGAGATAGAGGAATTGGCACGTGAATTTGCAGACCTTGAGGAAATCTGGAAGTCAGAAAAGGCCGCAGTGCAGGGTACAACGCACATCAAAGAGGCCCTGGAACGCGCGCGTCAGGATTTTGAAACGGCACGTCGTGCCGGTGATTTGCAACGTATGGCAGAGCTGCAGCACGGGCAGATCCCTGATTTAGAACATCAGCTCGATATGGCTTCTCAGGTCGAGATGCAGGATACGCAATTATTACGTAACAACGTGACTGAGGAAGAAATTGCCGGTGTTGTCTCTAAGTGGACAGGTATTCCTGTCTCGAAGATGCTTGAAGGTGAACGTGACAAGCTACTGCGCATGGAAGATGAATTAGGTCAACGGGTCGTCGGTCAGGCTGAGGCTGTTGGCGCTGTTTCAAACGCTATTCGTCGTTCGCGTGCTGGTCTGTCTGACCCCAACCGCCCTAATGGTAGTTTTCTGTTCCTGGGTCCAACTGGTGTAGGTAAAACTGAACTGTGTAAGGCGCTGGCTGAATTTTTATTCGATACCGACGAGGCAATGGTACGCATTGATATGTCGGAGTTTATGGAAAAGCATTCGGTCGCACGTTTGATCGGAGCGCCTCCGGGTTACGTAGGTTATGACGAAGGGGGCTACCTGACCGAGGCTGTACGCCGCCGTCCCTATAGCGTGATCCTGATGGATGAGGTGGAAAAGGCCCATCCGGATGTCTTTAATGTCTTGTTACAGGTGCTGGATGATGGACGTTTGACCGATGGTCAGGGGCGTACTGTCGATTTCCGCAATACGGTAATCGTTATGACATCCAATCTTGGTTCCGATGTCATTCAAACATTGGCTGGTGAGGATCGATACGATGATATGAAGGCCGCGGTGATGGAGGTTGTTGGAAAGCATTTCCGTCCCGAATTCATCAACCGTGTGGATGAGGCGGTGGTCTTCCATCCTCTGGGACGTGAGCAGATTCGGGCAATCACAGAGATTCAAATTCATTACTTACGTGATCGTTTGAGTGAGCGAGATCTCGGCTTTGAAATCAGTAAAGGTGCGCTCGATCGTTTGGGCGAGGCTGGCTTTGACCCGGTATACGGTGCTCGTCCACTGAAGCGAGCGATTCAGCAGCAGCTGGAAAACCCTCTGGCTCAGGAAATCCTGGCGGGTGTGTTTAGTGCAGGTGATGTGGTGCACGTTAATGTCACCGCTGAAGGACTAACCTTCTCGCGCGGCAGCAACGTTGATGAAGATGAAGATGGTGTCGTGATTGAGGGTGAGTTGGCCGAGTAATGGCTTGGCCTGGTGCGCGGTTTGGGTTCTGCTAGAAAACGCAAACCGCGTTAGGTATTGCCTGTCTGGCTGTTGAGTAATAGGCAGAAGCTCAGGGTTAGCTGCTGGCAGACGTTGTTGTTTGTGTAAAGCGCTGGTTGAGGTAGCTGATGATATCGTCTGATTCATACATCCAGCGAGTTTCTCCATTTTCTGAAATAGCCAGACAAGGTACCTTGTATTCTCCACCTTGTTCGATGAGTTCTGTCTTGAACTGTGGGTTGTTCTTGGCATCCCGTAATTCAATATTGAGCCCCAGTCGACGTATGGCGCGACGTGTTTTTACACAAAAAGGACAGGCATTAAACTGGTAGAGCGCCATGTCTTGCGTCTGCTCGTCTAACTGCTTTTGTACTTCGTCTGAATGTTGTGGGCGCTTTGGTGTGGTCACCCAGTTAACAGCCAGGATGACTACGCTAAGCACGCTTCGAATAATTTTCCAGATCACTGGTTTTTGCCTCCACCGAGACAGGGTGGTGACTCTGGTGCTTTTCCGCCTTTATTGAACCACTCTTCGGGTGTCATGGTGTGAAGAGCGAGCGCATGGATGGCGTCGCGAATGTCCCCATCCAGGGCAGCATTGACCGCTCGATGGCGATTTATCAGGCTTTTACCCTCGAATTTGTCGCTGACCAGGGTTACTTTGAAGTGCGATTCAGAGCCCTCAGGAACATTATGGGTATGGCTTTCATCAAGCACTTCGACGTGCATGGGAATGAAGTCCTGGGTGAGTTTTTGGGTAATTCTTTCTTGCATGCTCATGCTGCAGCACTCTGTAAAAAGGAAAGGAATGGGTAAATTTTGCCGTTGCGCTGGGCTGTAATCAACCCCGGCGGTAAAGGGTTACATACCTTCCCAGAATTCAGAATCTTTGGCCAGAAACTGATCAAAAGGGATGTAGTGTGAACCATCACAGGAGAAGTTCAGTCCGACAATGCCGTTAAAGATATTGACCGAGCCAGCGCGTAGGTAGATGGTGTCATCGGCAAAACGCAGGTGCTTGAAGGTTTCAAGGATAGGGCGAATGCTGCTCTGGGGAACCACTGCGTCAACAGGATAGGCGTGGTGCGGGTAGGCAAGACAAGTGTCCGGATCAATCAGGTCATTAAATTCCAATAACTGATAGCGATAGGGGTCGTCCAACATCCACAGGGTGGCCCGGCTGCTGGAAAAATGGAGTTTGACATGGAAGGCGCCGTTTTCGCTGACCAGCTCGTCCATTATAGGGATAATCAGGTCGATTTGCTCATCAACGCGGCTCTGAATACGCTTTTGTTCAAAGACCTGACTACGGATAACCGGGTCGCCTTTGATCTGGCGCCAGCGCGACGGATCGGCATATAGGTCTTTTGTGATCGGCAGATAGCGTAAATCGAAATCACCGCCAAGATAGCCAATAAATTCGCCCTCGCGATAGATTTTTTGTACAGCGGTTACCGAAGGGCGGTTGGCGCGTAGGCTGATATAGGCCTCTGACAGCGTCATGTCACCCTCTGTGTTGAGGTTCATCATGTAGGGGCGACTTGAGCGATCACGACCAACATCATCTTGTACGAGGCCATCTGCTAACGCATTGGCCGATATCTGTTTGCCTTCCGCGTCGAGTACATACAGGTAGGTCACGTAAGGTACTTTTGGTAATGACGACAGGAGTAGTTCATCAAGTTCATCCTTGTTTTCCCAGACTGTCGCGCAGCGGTGAGCTACACGCTGCATCGGATCGAACAGCATGTTGAACAATGTTGCACGTTGGCGACGTACACGTTGCTGTAAAGGGGATTCGCTCATGGTTTACTCTGGTTTCTTACCGGGTATGGGAAAGTTGGTAACATTGGTGCTGCTGCCGTCTATTTCAAGAATTTTATTCTGGCCTCGTTTGGCAACTTCATCAATCCGAATTACTGCGTGCATGGGGACCATAATACGGCTTACGTCGCCAAATTCATCTTTGAGTTTTTCTTCGGCTGGATCAATTACCACTGATGTGTGCTCATCAAACTGCAGGCCGGACACCTCCACAAAGCCATATAAACTCGATTGGCTGACCTGTTCGGCATGGAGTTGGTAGACCTTGCCGTTATTATGGAATGAAATTCTGAAAATTTGCATGGTATTAGGTTATCTATTGGAGTTCCTCGCTATTTTAATAGCTTATGGGATTGTCCGCTGAAAAAGCTGCATGCGGTATGATAGCCAAAACAGATGACATGAAGGTGACGATGGGCTTTTTTAAACAACTTGAATCTCTGGATACCGGTGAATCGGTAGCATTAGACGATGCCTTGGCCGCACTTCCGTGGAATAGCGACGGTCTATTGCCAGCTATTGCACAGCAATATGACAGTGGCGAAGTCTTGATGATGGCATGGATGAATGAGGAATCCTTGCGCGAGACTCTGGCCAATCGACGTGTATGTTATTGGTCACGTTCACGCCAGAGCTTATGGCGCAAGGGAGAGTCATCGGGTCAGGTGCAAGACTTAAAAGAATTGCGTCTGGATTGCGATGGAGACACCATTTTACTCAAGGTTGATCAAACGGGCCCGGCCTGCCATACCGGTCGTAGAGATTGCTTCTACAGCAAGGTAGAGGGTGATCGCCTTATTGTTGATAAGGCGCCCTTGATTGACCCGGCGGAACTCTATGGAAAGTAAAGTCGATGTCAGTGCCATTCCCGCATTTGATGACAATTACATCTGGTTACTGACGCGTGAAGGCTATAGTGGATGTGCTGTGGTGGATCCGGGTGACGAAGAGCCGGTTATTCAAACGCTTGAGGCCAAGGGACTGATGCTTGACGCTATTTTGGTCACACATAAACATGGTGATCATGTCGGTGGTATCCGTGAATTAAAACAGCGCTGGCCGAATGCTCTTGTCTATGGTCCGGCGAATGAGCCGATAAAAACAATCGAACATCGTCTTGTCGCGGGCGATAGCGTTAAGCTGGAGGATCTGGGAATCCATTTTGATGTACTGGATGTACCGGGTCATACCGAAGGGCATATTGCTTATGTCACAGAGGGGGCCGTTTTTTGTGGAGATACCCTGTTTGCGGGTGGCTGTGGCCGCGTTTTCAGCGGCACCCATGAACAGCTAAGTGATTCACTTTTACGATTGGCAAAACTACCACTCGATATTCTGGTGTATTGCGCACATGAGTATACGCAGGCCAATCTAGGTTTTGCGCAGTGGGTAGAGCCAGATAACAGTGACCTGCAGTCACGAGTTAAGCATGTAGCTGATTTGAGAAATAAGGGGCAAGCCACTGTGCCCTCTACACTGAATGAAGAATTACTGACTAACCCTTTTATGCGCACACAAGCGCCCGATGTCATTGCAGCTGCTGAACGCTGGGCGGGTGAGACATTAAACAATCCTGCTGCCGTATTTCATGCGCTGCGAACCTGGAAAGACAAGGAATATGACTGATAGCCAAGTCAATCCTGTTTCGAAATGTCAGACGAGCCTCTAGCGTTTGATTGGCCCTGAATCGTCAAAAGTTAGAGAATTTTAGCTTTCACCAATGGCGCCTTTGTCGACACCCTCATAGGCCATTACGCGAAAACTGTCGCTAGGATGCTGCTGTTTTAATGTATCGGCAATATGCTGGGCGAGATTTTCGACCGTCGAGTCAGTATCAATCAGGTAGCAGCGATTGCTGGGTAGTTTAAGGAGAAATTTACCCTGTTCGCTTTGATAGCCGAATAAGAGCTGCTGTTCTTTATCTTCAACAATATCTTCTCTACTACCGATGTAAATATCGCGCCACTGTTCGGCCCAGGCCTGTTCAAGTCGAGAATCGGCCTGACCATTGCGTTCGATTTTGATGTTGGATCTATGGCCATGCGCTATGCGCTGGCAGTTGCCGCAGTGCTGCTTCAGACCATGGCTGTAGTGGTAAAAAGCACCGTCACTTTGTTCAGGCCAGAGATGGATTTCAATTGCAGCAACATTGTCAGGCATGTGCGGCATTACGCTGTCGATAATCGCTGTGCTGAGAACATCGGTAGTAATGCTTGCACTATCGATCAGGGTAACGGCATCTGCTGGTGAGCTATGATGAATTACCTCACCTGAACTCAGTGTAAAACTGAGGTGCTGTTGACCGTGACGCTCGTTTATCTCCACCCCCGGATACTTCCCAGGAATCAGTAGTTTGTGATCAAAGTGATCGTCGATCAGGCGTTTGACTGATTTTTTCACGTCGCCAAAATCCAGAACCATGCCTTGCTGGTCAAGTCCGCCTTTTAGCGTGATGTCCACCTGCCAGCTTTCGCCCACCAAGCCACGATCTGCGTCTAGGTAAGAAAAGTCGATGACGGTGAGGCGTTTAACAAAAAGTTGAGGCATATAGGCTGCTCTGAATATTTCAGCCGAAGTTGATGACTGATTGGAGCCGAGGGCCGGACTCGAACCGGCTACCTATTCATTACGAATGAATCGCTCTACCAGGTGAGCTACATCGGCATTAGGGTGGGCAATTATAGGCAAGTACTGTTATGTCGACTAGCCCCGCGCAGCAGTCCATGAGTAGGGTTTTGGATCTAGAATGGGCGTGCGGCCCAGCATTAAGTCACAGGCGAGACGGGCTGAAGCGGCGCCTAACACGATGCCATTGCGAAATTGTCCGGCATTGATGAAAAGATTGGCTATATTGGGGTGTGCAGCGATATAAGGTACACCCGCGGGCGAACCGGGGCGCAGGCCCGCCCAGTGTTTGATGACCGGATAATTTTTCAGCACAGGAAAACGTTCGATCACGATGCTGTGTAATTCTTCAAAGGTTTCCTGTGTGGTTGACTGATCAAAGCCGACTTCCTCCATGGTGCTGCCAAAGAGTACATGACCATCGCGCCGTGGAATGATATAGCGATTCTTTTCCAGCACGATGCGACTGATCGTGCCAGGGGGTGTTTTAAATAACAGCATTTGGCCGCGTACTGGACGAATGTCTGGTGGAGTACTGAGTGTACTTAAAACCTGCTGGCTCCAGGAACCGGCACAGACAATCACATTGTCGGCCGGGTGGTGTTCGGTCGCTGTACTGACGCCATGGCACTCTGTTGATGTGCAATTAACCTCTGTGACGGGAGAGTCGGTAATAATCTTTACCCCGCGTCTTTGCAGGTCTGCCAATATGGCCTGGGTCAGTCGTGGATTTCGAACCTGTCCCACTTGCGGCATCCAGATACCTGTTTGTGGCGGATTTGCGGCCTGTGGTTCCAGCTGACGAAACTTCTCGGCATCAATTAATTCAAGGTTGCGATGATGCTGTTTGGCCCAGTCCGTTGCCATGTCGATTTCATCGCTAGCGGCCATAAGCATACCCGTCTCTGTGTATTGTGGGTCGAGACCGGTATCTTTGTGAAGCTCTTCACAAATTTGTGGGTAGTACACTTGGCTCCAGCTGGCTAAAGCCGTCACACTGTCCAGGTAGCGCCAGGGAAACAATGGCGAAACAATACCTCCGCCAGCCCATGATGATTCGCGCCCGGTTTGTTGGCGCTCAAGGAGCAGAACCTGTTGGCCTGCAGCATTGAGTTCACGCGCTGTGAGCATGCCAATAATGCCGCCACCGACGACAATAGTACGTTGAGTCATGGTAATAATATGATCGCTGAGGCTGCCGTTTGTCGGCTGATTCGGTCAGTTTATCATTTACGGCTCAATGTCATAAGTAAAGCCTGCTATAGAGAGTGGTATGAATATAAAACAAAAAGGTTTAACGCTGGTCGAGCTCATGGTGACCCTCGCTGTTTTGGTCGCAGTGATGGCGATTGGTGTGCCGATGTTTCAGGGTATGGCCTCAAGCAACCGGGCAGTTACGCAGGGTAATGCACTCGTTGCGGCTTTGAATTTGGCAAAAAGTGAAGCAATTAAGCGTAGTGGGCCTGTCTTGCTTTGTTCGGATGCAGATGCAAATGTTTCAACGCTTGTTTGTGGCGATCAAAGCGATTGGGCAAAGGGCTGGATTGTCTTTGGCGACTCAGATGAAGATGGGGTGCTCGATTCAGGTGAGGAATTACGTGTGTGGGGTGAATTATCTGGTGCTGCTACGGTAACAACAGCAACGGTCAGCCTGCAGTTTAACTCTGATGGTTCTGCTAGTGCGGGGGCAACTTTTAAAGTGGAACAGAGTAAATGTTCCGGGACTCAGGCGAGCAGCATTACGATCATAGAGTCTGGACAGATCCGAACAGAAAAGGTGAGCTGTTCATGAAATATTTGCGCTTAAATTCTCAGCAAGGATTTACCTTGATGGAAGTCCTGGTCGCTTTCATGATTCTTTCCATTGGTTTGATTGGTCTCGCTGGACTGCAGTTAACGGGTGTAAAGAATGGACGTGATGCCTATTACAGAACGCAGGCAATAATTTTGGGCTATGACATTACCGATCGAATGAGAGCAAATATTACAGGTGTGACGGCTGGCAATTACAATGCAATTGGCGGTTCTGCGACTTCGAATTGTCGAAATACAACAGGTTGTACTGCCGCACAGCTGGCTGCGGATGATGTTGCCCTGTGGCGGGCCTCTGTCTCTGCCAAATTGCCGGCTGGTGAAGCAATTGTTTGTCGTGATTCATCACCAGGTGATGGCACATCGTTTTCATCGCCTGCTTGTGATAACAGCGGTTCGGTATATGTGAGTAAAGTTTGGTGGGATTCAGACCGTGATCCATCGACCGATGATGCGCTTTTGAGTACGGTGTTTATCCCATGAAAATATCAGCGACAAAAAATCAAGCTGGTTTGACTCTTGTTGAGTTAATGGTGTCACTTGTTCTCTCTCTGGTACTGCTGGGTGGCGTAATCCAGATGTTTGTTTCTAATAAACAGGGGTATCAGCTGAGCGATGAACTGGCTCGTATGCAAGAGAGTGCACGTTTTGCTTCTTTCCTGTTGGAAAGAGACCTTCGAATGGCAGGCTATACAGGATGTTCATCACGGGATGAATCGACCATGCGGGTTAAAAATACCCTCAATGGTTCAACGGTTGGATTTTCACCTACCAAAGGTATTGAAGGATGGGAGGCAGGCAGCACTAACTATGGGGCTTATTCCATTGTTGCGAATGGGGCAACGAGTGATGCCAGTGTAAGCGGCTGGGCTACATCCGACGGCGCCACGCTGGCGACGGGAACTATGTCAGTTGGCAATTCAGATATTGTGCGTGTCTGGCTAACGGCTGGTAGCCCCCTGCTGGTCAATAATATTACACCCGGTGCGAATACGGTTGTCGACGTGTCTATCAATGCCGATTTTGAAGATGACGATATTTTGATTCTTACCGACTGTACCAAGGTGGATATCGTTCAGGCCTGTAGTGTTGGTCAGACAAGCAGCGGTGGAGTGACTTCCATCAATGCCATTCTTTCCAATGGCTGCACACCAGGCAATGATGTGAGTGCAACACTGCTCAATACCAAGGATGATTCAGATAATAAAAATGTACACGTTGCCAAACTGATTGGACGAATCTATTTCATTGGTAAGCGTGGTAATACTTCAACCAATCCACCTGCCTTGTTTCGCCAGGAGATTGGACAGAATGCTGCGGCGGGCACGGCAGAAGAGCTGGTTGAGGGTGTAGAAAGCATGCAGATTCTCTACGGTGAAGATACTGCTGCGGATGCAGACGGTGAAGCGGATCGCTATGTCGATGCAGAGGATGTGGATGATTGGGAAAAAGTGGTCAGCGTGAGGATTGAGATGTTGATGCAGTCATCGCGTGTTGATCTTGTCGATGGTGAACAAAAATTCAATTTTAACGGAACAACCGTCACGTCAACAGATGGCCGTTTACGCTATCCCTTTGTAAGTACTATCGCACTAAGGAATCGCACCGAATGAACATGATCAATCAAACAAGGCAGGTAGGCTCGGTGCTGATGGTCTCGCTTGTTATTTTATTAATCCTTACGGTGCTTGGGGTAAGTGGAATGAATACTACCGTTTTACAGGAAAGGATGGCGGGTAACAGGCAGGAGCTAAGCAGTGCATTTCAGGCAGCAGAGGCCGGCTTGCGCGACGGTGAAGCGGATGTGGCGGCAAGCACTTACGACATTACTGATTTTAAAATCAATTGCACTGATGGCCTATGTACACCGTCTACGGTAGGGGATGAAGTTTGGGATGGCACAGATGTTGTGTGGGGCTCACATACGCAATCAGGTACTAATGTCATTGCCTATGGCGATGTTACCGGCGTAAGTGATCTACCGACCTATGCGGGTCAGCCCAAATACATTATCGAACAATTACATGTTCCGCCGGGTAGTAGTGGAGACAGTGTTAAAGCCGGGTTTGCTGAAAAAGAATCGAGTGTTTGGTATCGAATTACAGCGATTGGTTACGGTAAGAATGGTAATGCAGAGACAAAAGTACAGAGCACATATCGCAAATAATATATGAGCATGGCGTAATGAAAATGAAAGTACTCAATAGATTTATAACCAACCTTAAATATGGCTTGCTGGTGAGTGGCTTAACGGCCTGTGCAGGTATAAGTCACGCTGGCACCCTTAACCTGAGTGATGTGCCCTTGTTTTTGGTGAATTCGGTTGAGCCTAATGTTTTTTTTACCATTGATGATTCAGGCTCTATGGAAGCGGAAGTTCTGATTGAAGGTAATGACGAGGGTATAGGTCTTTTTGATGAAGATGGTGATACCGTTATTGACGGAGATGGACGTTTTTATGTGCTTCCAGCATCAAATAATGCCTCAGAGATTTATTATCCTACTCATGGTTATTTTCTTTTTACGATCTCAAATGAAGATCTGAATCCTGGTATCGGACTTTGGCGCTACAAGTCATCTGACTATAATAGGTCTTATTACAATCCCGAGGTGCGATATTCGCCTTGGCAGGGCAGTACAACGACCTATGCCAATTCTCCTCCAGCGGCTGCACCGGTCGACCCAAGGGCTCCTTCAGGCGATAAAATGAACCTGACGGCTGATCTGACTTACGTGGGCGCACGTCTACCAGTAGCCTATTTTGAATATATTACGATATTTCCAGCAACGCATTATCAGTGGACAGATACGGATGCCGATGGCGTTGTCGATCGGAACGATGCTTTTACGCGTATTGAGATAAAGCCTGCGACTACCAGTTATGCACGTTCAGCGAATAGAACGGATTGTGTAAGTTCCACGACAACTTGCAGCTATTCTGAAGAAATTCAGAATTTTGCAAACTGGTTTACCTATTACCGTAAGCGAAGTTATCTGGCTCAGGCATCGATCGGTGCTGTTGTAGAAAACTCTTCGGGTATTCGCGTGGGGCAGCGCTATTTTAATTCTGGGCATGCCCAAGATGTCGTGAGTATGTCGACTTTGGCAAATAAACAGGCGTTCCAGGATATCCTTTATGCCAAAACCTTTAGTGCCGCTACACCCGCAAGGGCGGCCTTGGGCGATACCGGCGAATATTTTCGTGGGCAGACAACCACAGGCAGTTCAGCTGTACCCATATTGAGTAGTGCGCTAGGTGGGACATGCCAGCAAAACTTTAATGTCGTTGTCAGTGATGGCTATTGGAATGGCACTCTGTCTGCTGCTCAATATACGCGTTACGGCGATGATGATAGTGATGGTGATACAGCGTTTGATGGTGGTAATTATGAGGATGAAACATTAACAGCAGCAGAGATACTCAATGGTGAAATTGTTGAGCATACATTGGCTGATATATCGATGTACTATTATGAAAACGATCTGAATACATTGCTGGCAGACCGCGTGCCCACCCTCGCCGGTGTTGATGAGGCTGAGCACCAGCATTTAATCACTTATGGTGTGGCGCTGGGTGCAGTGGGTGATCTGGACCCTGAAGGCACAAAAAATAGCTCAGCGAGCGATACTGATCCAACAGACAGTAATTTTGAATGGCCAGGAGTTATTTCCAACACATCAAGCACGATAGATGATCTATGGCATGCCGCTTATAACGGACGAGGTGATTTCCTTAATGCTTCTGATGCGGTTGAGTTTCTGGATGCATTAAATAATGTATTTGGGGATGTTGCCGATCGTACGTCATCTTCATCATCTGTTGCCTTGAGTTCGGGTTTTCTCAATAGCAGCAGTCTTTTATTTCAGGCGCGTTTTGATAGTACGGAATGGACAGGACAGTTATTTGCCTATTCTGTTATTAGTTCAGGGGCCTCGGCGGGTTCTGTGGGGGCCCTGCAGTGGAACGCTGCCTGTGAGCTTGATGGTGGTACATGTGCCGCTACAGGCACAACATCGACAGGATTAAACTGGAACACAGGGCGCGTTATTTTGACCAGTACCCCGCCCACAAGTTCTAACAATGGAACCGGTGTTAAGTTTCGTTGGCCAACTAATCCTGCGTCACCTACTTCATCAGAGATTACTACTGCGCAGGTTGCCGCTTTGAAGGTGGACCCCGATGGTGGTGCTGCTACTGCAAACAGTGATGGTGAAAATCGACTGAATTTTGTACGAGGATCCGCAATCTCAGGCATGCGATCACGCGGGAGTATGTTGGGTGATATCGTTGATTCTAACCCTTCGTATGTGGGGCCGCCCTCTTTTACCTATCCGGATAGTCTGGAAACGCCTGCCTATTCTGCTTTTGCGACAAGTTATGCGAGTAGAACGCCTGTTATCTATGTGGGCGCAAACGACGGTATGCTGCATGGTTTTAATGGTACGTCGGGTAGTAATGGTGGTAAGGAACTGATTGCCTATGTGCCGAGTGAAGTCTATGGCGAGCTACCCTCGTTAACCAGTACAAATTATGGCGGTAGCATCAGTCATCGTTACTACGTGAATGGCACGCCAACCTCAGGTGATGTTGTTGTTGGTGGGGCATGGCGAACAATACTGGTGGGTGGATTGGGTAAAGGTGGACAGGGTATTTTTGCTCTGAATGTTACTAATCCCACCAACTTTACCGAGGCGAATGCCTCTAGTCTTGTTATGTGGGAATTTACCGATGCAGTTGATGAAGATCTGGGCTTTACCTATGGCCAGCCGGCCATTATCCGTATGCATAATGGTGCGTGGGGAGTAGTGGTAGGGAATGGTTATAACAACACGGATACCAATAGTGGTGCTGATACAGCTGTGAGTTCGGATGGCGATGCTCAAATTTATATATTGGATGTATCTGATGGCAGTATTATCAAAAAGTTTGATACCAAGGTCGGTACTGCCGAAGATCCCACAGGGGCCTCTAGGCCGAATGGTATTGGTACGATAACCCCAGTCGATGTCGATGGTGATCACATCGTTGATTATCTTTATGCGCCGGATCTGTTTGGTAATGTATGGAAAATTGATCTTGGGGCATCCAATACCAATCAATGGGATTTTTCGTTTAAACAGGGCAGTAATCCCGAGCCATTTTTTATAGCCAAGGATAGTTCTGGTAATGAGTTACCTATTACCTCGGCGATTGATGTTGGACTGCAT
>Ga0316204_10007416_pt1 | contig 16050 bp, 8 predicted proteins | sample 6monrhotite_MG_2_FD_205661 | JGI IMG/M metagenome (GOLD analysis project Ga0316204, IMG submission 205661) | Microbial mat bacterial communities from mineral coupon in-situ incubated in ocean water Damariscotta River, Maine, United States -... | ecosystem: Environmental > Aquatic > Marine >... | reverse complement strand
TGGGCTGTCTTAACTTACCATGAACCATTCGATGCTAAGGGCGGAAAACGCTTACAGAAACTAGGGTTTGACCCCGCATGAAATGCTTTTCTTGACAGGAGTTCTCAAGAAAGTATCTGACCCCTTTGATTGCTTTGATTGATTAGTTTTTTCTAGTGCGGCTTTGCAATAATAGCAATTTTTATTTGGCAGTCCTACACCAAGAAAAAGACCTCGTATTACTTGCCCTCTTCCACACGATGGGCAACGAATTGATAGCAAGTAAGATAAAGAAACAGCCCCGATTATTAAACCTGGAATAAATAGCCAGTCTTGATTACCGAGCCTATAAATCAGCACTAAAATAAGGTAACAAACAATTAACCATATTACTTTTTTTCTGTAAGTCATAAGTAGCTCCTAGGCTCCGCTTCCACCCAGCTCAGTTATCGCTCCACCACTTATTTTTTGTTATTTTATTAACCCCTCCCAAGAACGCTTCCTTTGAATCTTTGACCCAAGAATATGCAACTCCAATAAAACCTATGCAAATTCCAATTACTGCAATTACAAATGCGGTTTGAGATAATAATTTGTAATCAATTAGTACAAACAAAAAACCCATACCAACAGCAATCGCTGTAACAACAAAACCAGCGAAGCCAATTTGAACTCCAAGAGTCGTGCCCTTAAAAAAACCATTATCCTTCATCAATTAACCCTCCTCTCCAATAACATTCTAGACATTTATTATCTCCTAGAATAATGCAGGAGTTGCAATAGTGGTAGTGCGCGTAACACCTCCAGACACTTGTAACCCAAAACCAACCCCAGCTTTACCAACGCCATATTGAACTCCACCGCTTTCATCGGAAAGCTGAGCTGAACCACCAACTGATGGCCCAGCACCAAAGTTAACGTCTCCTTGAGGATTGTCTTGCCAACTAATTCCTGCTGAAGTCGGGCACGCAGACTTAGATACTCCAGCCTGTACACCAACCCCAGCAAACACTCCTACTCCAACCGAACCTGTTGCCTGAAATTGTACTATCAATTGACCACTTGAGGTTATCCCGACACTCATACCGCCTCCGGCAAAGAAACCGGGCATTCCTATAAATGGATTTCCACCAATAGATCCACTTATCCCTACTACTGCCTGCCATTCACGTCCATTCATATCAATTAAATTAATCGGATCGCCAAGAACATACCCATAGAGATTGGAATCGCCGCCTGCGAATTTAATCGGATCTTTCGCGGCCCACCTTCCTGTTTCTGGATCGTAGTCTCTGGCACCGAAGCGGGTAAGGTTGGTGTCTCTGTCATAGATACCTCCCGCGAAACCAAACGGCTGCATGCCCGGGTTGGTATCATTGGTAACATTACCCCAATCATCATAGTCCATACGCTGGGCAATAGTGTTGTCGGTTGTGTTGATAACCAGTCTTGGTGATCCAAGATGGTCAGAAATAATGCGATAGGTCACACCTGCTTTGACCATGTAGTCAGGCACATTAGCTTTACTACCATACACAAACCTTGCAACCACGGCTCCGGTTCCATCCAACTCAGCAACTGGGTTCAACTGGTCACGATAGAGGAAACCTTGCGTTAAGACTCCATTCACCTTCTTGCCGATGCGCCTGTTTCTACCATCAACCACATAATCCACTGTGGTTGCATTTGGAAGCGTGGCAGACATCAGGTTACCCAACACATCATAGGAGTAACTGGTAACCACCCCTGCATTATTTTTCGATGCAAGCTCACCATTCGCCGTATAGGTGTAGTTCGTACCATTCCATGAAGTCAGACGATCCTGCGCATCGTAGAAGGAGAGGATACCCCCTGCTTTGTTGTAACCACCGACACGATTACCATTGCTATCATACTGGTAAACAGCAGTCGCAACCCCATTTTCGGCCACACCAGTTAATCGGCCTGCTACATCGTAGACATAGTCGGACGTAGTTGTGACACCAGAGATAACTTCAACTTTTTGTGTAATTCGGCCCAACTTATCTCTGGTATAAGTATTTTGGTAATTATCCAAGCCAAAAGAGGCATTAAATGTACTCATTTCACCAAATATGTTGTAAGAATTTGATGTTGAAACGCCTGCAATAGCCGTGCCTGTTAACAGTCCGTTTTGAACATTTCTGCTTAATGTTAAAGCACCGGAACCCATCAACAACCCATCAGCATCATAAGCGTAGTTAATGACATCCGCTCCAATGCTTCTTGAGATCGTGTGGAAGTTATTGTCATAGGTCACACCAACGGAACCAGCGATAGTTCCACTCCAAGTCTCGGAAAGAGGCAACGCACCATCATAGGTGTAGCTCAATGTTCCCAAATCAGGGGCCGTGATGGTGGATAGATGCCCAGTAGTGGCACTATACGCATAACCCACACTGCCACGCGGCAAGGTTTGTGAACTTAAACGCCCCGCAGCATCATAACCCAGAGCCAACGTCTGCAAATCCGGCCTCGTGACTGAAGTCAACTGCTTGGCAAGGTTATACTGATAGGTTGTTGCACCCGTACCGATCACCGTTGGAGGTGTGTAACCCGCCTCCAAACTCACTGCTGTATAATTAAACACATGCGCCGAGCGACCCGGTGGTGTGATGGATAACAGGTTGCCAAGATTATCACTCATAAAGGGTAGCGTCCCCTTTTACTACAATGAACGATTAAATTTACTTCTTTTGTTGAGCTCGAAGTAGCATAGCCACACCGACTATACCAAAAATTATTCCAAAAAATCTAATTTCAAGACTTCCAATCATAATAATTCCCACTCCTATCAATGCAATAATTGTTCCAATAACCGTTCCCATAATACTCCCCTTAATCACACGCCTTTGGCTTTAATTGATTTCGTTCATTTCCTTTAATTGCATCCCTCGTATAATCGAGATACTTTTCTACCATTTTATCTGTAATAAAATGATTCTTTGGCATAATTTTTTTCAGCCCATAAAACATTGCATCAATATATGGAAAATCAGAATACAATATTATTTCTATGCCATAAGCACCCGCAGAGATTCCCGTAAATATTATTGCAGGAACTACACCAGCAGGGCCAGCATAAGCAGATGTTACCGCTGCCACACCAGCGCCTGCCTGAGTTGACTGCAAAGCATTTTGAGAAAGAACATCTTGGATAGTTGCACTCCCTCTTGCTCCTCCTCTTTGCCCTCTAGCCAAACCAAGAACATCTAAAAAGTTAATCGGATCACCTAGTACATACCCATAAAGATTGGAGTCACCACCCGCAAATTTAATCGGGTCTTTCGCAGTCCAACGACCTGTTTCAGCATCGTAATCCCTTGCTCCGAAGCGGGTTAAGCCTGTATCTCTATCATAAATACCACCTGCAAATCCAAACGGCTGCATGCCCGGGTTGGTATCATTGGTGACATTCCCCCAATCATCATAATCCATGCGTTGAACTACTGTACCTGCGCTATCAACAACCAGCCTTGGGCTGCCAAGATGGTCAGAGATAATCCGATACGTCACACCACCTTTCACCATATAATCAGGTACATTGGCTTTAGAGCCATACACAAACCTGCTTACAATGTTTCCAGCGCCATCAAGCTCCGCGACTGGATTGAGCTGATCTTTATACAAGAAACCTTGCACAAGCGTGCCGTTGACCTTTTTACCAACCCTTCTGTTTCTACCATCAATGATGTAATCAACCGTAGTCGCGTTGGGAAGTGTGGCAGACATCAAGTTGCCCAGCACGTCATAGTTATACGATGTTACTGCACCTGCATTGTTCTTACTCGCAAGCTCACCGTTTGCCGTATACGTGTAGTTCGTGCCATTCCATGCAGTCAAACGATCTTGACCATCATAGTACGAAAGAATACCGCCAGCTTTGTTATAGCTGCCTACTCTGTTGCCATTGCTATCATACTGATAAACAGCCGTGGCAATGCCATTTTCTGCTACGCCTGTAAGTCTTCCTGCAAGATCATAGACATAGTCTGTAGTGGTGGATACACCTTGGATAACTTCACTTTTCTGTGTAATTCGACCTGATTTGTCTCTTTGATATGAAATATTGAAGTTATCTATGCCGTAATTGGCATTAAATGTGCCTATTTCACCAAATTCATTGTAAGAATTGCTTGTGGTGACTGAGCCTGTCGAAGTCCCTGTTAACAATCCGTTGAGTGGGTCGCGGGTTAATGTTTCCGCGCCTGAGCCTGTCAGCAGACCATCGTTGTCATAAGTGTAGTTGATGGGTGTTGCACCAACCGTCCTTGAAGTGACGCGGAAGTTGTTATCATAAGCAACCGATACAGAGCCATTCACAGCACCGCCCCATGTCTCAGAGAGTGGCAAGAAGCCATCATAGGTGTAGCTCAAGGTACCCAAGTCTGGTGCTGTAATGGTCGATAAATGACCTGTAGTGGCGTTGTACCCATAAGAGGTCACACCACGCGGCGAGGTTTGTGTGCCCAGTCGCCCTGCAAAATCATAACCCAGAGCCAACGTCTGCAAATCGGGCCTTGTGACTGAAGTCAACTGCTTGGCAAGGTTGTATTGATAGCTCGTGGCCCCCGTACCGACCACGGTTGGTGGTGTGTAACCCGCCTCCAAACTCACTGCTGTATAATTAAACACATGCGCCGAGCGACCCGGTGGTGTGATGGATAACAGGTTGCCAAGATTATCACTCATAAAGGGTAGCGTCCCCTTTTACTAAATTATCACGAACATATGAAATATTGAAATTATCTATGCCAAAACTAGCCCCAAAAGCCGATATTTCACCAAATTCATTGTAAGTATTTGATGTGTTTACACCTGCAAGCGTAGTACCTGTGAGCAGTCCATTCTGAACATCGCGACTCAATGCAAGTGCGCCGGAACCAGTCAACAGGCCATCAGCATCATAGGCATAAGCAATCGGTGTTGCCCCCACAGTTCGGGAAGTGACGCGGAAGTTGTTATCATAAGCCACAGACACCGAACCGTTCACCGCACCGCTCCATGTCTCAGAGAGTGGCAATGCACCATCATAAGTATAAGCCAGTGTACCCAGATCAGGCGCGGTGATGGTGGATAGATGCCCCGTAGTGGCACTATAAGCGTAATTCACAGTTCCTCGTGGCAAGGTCTGTGAACTTAAACGCCCCGCAGCATCATAACCCAGAGCCAACGTCTGCAAATCGGGTCTTGTGACCTGCGTGAGCTGTTTGGCAAGGTTATACTGATAGCTGGTTGCGCCTGTACCCGCCACCGTTGGTGGTGTGTAACCCGCCTCCAAACTCACTGCTGTATAATTAAACACATGCGCCGAGCGACCCGGTGGTGTGATGGATAACAGGTTGCCCAGATTATCATACGAATAAGCAATCACCCGATTATCCGGCAACGTCTGACTTGTCACCCTGCCCATCAGATCATAACCAAACGATGTCACCCGGTTCGCTGCATCAGTCACCGAAGCCACATTACCATCAGCATCATAGACCAACGATGTATTACGTGGGTTCACTGATCCCGAACTAGTCGAAGTCAGCCTGCCACGGAAATCATAAGCATAATTCGTGGCTGCAAGCCCTGCTGTAACACTGGATGTGGTCAAAAGATTGTTCACATCATAACTCACTGTCGTGACGCGTCCGCTCGGCGTGGTAATAGTGCGAGTGCCCGTGAGCACATTATCCACGGCTGTAGCCACGCGTGTATTTTCCGTAATTGTGCGTGTAATCACATCCGCATTACCGTCTGCATTGCTATCTAAGTATGCTACATTTGAAGATTGGAAACGACTAAGAGCACTAGGTTGTGTAACTCGCGTATTATCTCTGCGCCTTGTGGAATAGCGTGTATCAATGGCATAATTATTTGTTACGACAGTACCATTAGGTGTCGTAACACTTTCAACCGACCCATTATTACCAATATTGCGACTTGTGGTGGTCCCATCCTTTGCTGTCGCCGAATAACTTAAAGTATCAAGAGACGGTTCTTTGCGTGAGCTTGAGTTACTGCGACCCATTTGATCTGTAATCACAGATTGATTTGCACCGTTTACAACGGAGGAACTAAACTGAGACAAACCATTCACTGCATCTTGAGTTTGTATGATTCGCCCACTCGCATCATAGGTATAAACATACACACCACCATTCGGGTCGGTTTTACCAATCAAAAGGTTTTCAGGCGTATAACTTATCGCATAGCCTGAACCATCAGGGTATGTAACATCAGTCAGTTGCCCAGCAATCACGTTTATATTTGTCACCTGTCCACGAGGAGCTATAATTGCATAAGGTATGCCCCCACTGTTTAAAACCTGTGTAACATCACCAAACCTATTGGTCATAGATGATAAGTTACCATCAATATCATACGCAAATGTTTTAAGTGTAATGCCCGTATCCAAATCAACGGTACGTAAATGTTTACCAAAAGCATCAAAAATATAACTTTCATTATCTTCTCGTTCTATGTAACTCAAATTAAAGATCAATGGGGGCAGACTCGTTTGATTGTACATAATTAGGTATTATCCTTTAAAACAAGTAACTTAAACCACTAATATACATAAAAATAACTCCCTTTAAAAATCAATCGAGTCTGACCCCATTGATTGTGGGCTGTCTTAACTTACCATGAACCATTCGATGCTAAGGGCGGAAAACGCTTACAGAAACTAGGGTTTGACCCCGCATGAAATGCTTTTCTTGACAGGAGTTCTCAAGAAAGTATCTGACCCCATTGATTTTCGAGCCCGTCATTCATTGGTAGAACAAATAGCTTTCTCATCATCAGAAGGAAATGCTCCTCCAAAGTCAGCAAATCCTCGTACAAAGACCACCCTGCCATTTATCCGAATGTATACACTATACCCATACGGGTTTGATTCAGATATATACGAGTAGGCTTCTTGGGAGTCCTCAATCTTGATAAAGGATCTTATATAACTTTCCAGAAATTTATCGAGTTTACTGCATGGTTTCCAATCACTTTTATCCCCCGATTTTAGTTCCGTATAATACCCATTGAATACATAATATTCTAAGCCATTTGTTGACCCTCTATCAACATCTAGACCAATGTATTTCCATCCTTTCACTTCAGTATCAAGCACGAGTGAAAGGATCGAGAAGCGGGAAATATAAACCAGCGTAAGCAATAAAATAATTGGTATTAATATGCGTGTCATTTTCATTTCATTCCTCACTATCAAGATGATTACTTTCTAGGAAACACATCAAAAGGCCTCCCTCCGAACGTACCTCCAATATGGCGTGCCATTCGTGTAGCTACTTCTGCTCCTAAGCTTCTCTCTCCCCATGGCTGAGGATCAAAATCATACCTATCAATCCTTCCATTAGAATCTGGGTTAGCACGACCAATACCATAATCAAACTCTGAGCTATTAGGATTCTGATTGTACCTGCAAGTCTGTCCCTGTGTCATTGTGAAATTTTTACCGTTTCCAAAAAAGTAATGTCCTACAAGTTGGCGCTCAAAGTCACTGTTGATTCCAGGACCAGCAGACAATATGGATGCTCCAATCCCCGCTTTGACTGCACTTCCAATCGCTGACGCGACATATGATAACGCATTTCCTATATCGCCTAACATTGACATGCCATTCTGATCAATGAAATTAACCGAGTCGTTGAACGTGTATCCATAAAGGTTCGAGTCACCACCCGAAAACTTAATCGGGTCTTTTGCCGTCCAACGACCTGTTTCAGGGTCGTAATCACGTGCGCCAAATCTTGTGAGGTTGGTATCCCTGTCATAGATACCACCAGCAAAACCAAACGGCTGCATGCCCGGGTTGGTATCATTGGTGACATTACCCCAATCATCATAGTCCATACGTTGGACGATAGTGTTGTCAGTTGTATTGATAACCAACCTTGGGCTGCCTAAATGGTCACTAATGATTCTGTAAGTTACGCCGCCTTTAATCATATGATCAGGCACGTTCGGCTTGCTTCCGTAAACAAACCTTGCAACCACGGCTCCGGTTCCATCAAGTTCAGCAACTGGGTTTAACTGATCTTTATACAAGAAGCCTTGAACCAGCGTGCCGTTCACCTTTTTCCCAATACGACGATTACGGCCATCAATGACGTAATCAACAGCAGTCGCATTCGGTAAGGTTGCAGACACCAGGTTACCCAGCACATCATAGGAGTAACTGGTAACCGCCCCTGCATTGTTCTTCGATGCAAGTTCACCATTCGCCGTATAGGTGTAGTTCGTACCATTCCATGAGGTCAGACGATCCTGTGCATCGTAGAAAGACAAGATGCCGCCAGCCTTGTTGTATCCACCGACACGATTACCATTGCTGTCATATTGGTAAACAGCCGTGGCAATGCCATTTTCGGCTACACCTGCCAGCCTGCCAGCCACATCATAAACATAATCCGTGGTGGTTGTGACCCCTGCAATTATTTCACTTTTTTGTGAAATTCGACCTAAATCATCACGAACATATGAAATATTGAAATTACCTATGCCAAAAGTGGCATTAAATGTGCCTATTTCACCAAATTCATTGTAAGAATTGCTTGTGGTGACTGAGCCTGTCGAAGTCCCTGTTAACAATCCATTGAGTGGATCGCGGGTTAATGTTTCCGCGCCGGAGCCTGTCAGCAGACCATCAGCATCATAGGTATAACTAATCGGTGTTGCCCCAACAGTTCGAGAAGTCACACGGAAGTTGTTATCATAAGCCACAGAGACTGCGCCGTTAACAGCACCGCCCCATGTCTCAGAGAGCGGCAATGCACCATCATAAGTATAAGCCAGTGTTCCCAGATCAGGCGCGGTGATGGTGGATAGATGCCCCGTAGTGGCACTATAAGCGTAATTCACAGTTCCTCGTGGCAAGGTCTGTGAACTTAAACGCCCCGCAGCATCATAACCCAGAGCCAATGTCTGCAAATCTGGCCTTGTGACCGTAGTCAACTGCTTGGCAAGGTTATACTGATAGGTTGTTGCGCCCGTACCCGCCACGGTTGGTGGTGTGTAACCCGCCTCCAAACTCACTGCTGTATAATTAAACACATGCGCCGAGCGACCCGGTGGTGTGATGGATAACAGGTTGCCAAGATTGTCATACGAATAACCAATCACCCGTTTATCTGGCAAGGTCTGACTTGTCACCCGACCCATCAAATCATAAGCAAACGAAGTGCTACGATTCAGCGCATCCGTCACACTGGCGACATTGCCATCAGCATCATAAACCAGCGATGTGGTGCGCGGGGCAATGCTGCCCACCGTGGCATCGGTCAAGCGACCTCGGAAATCATAGGCATAGGATGTGGATGCCAAACCTGGCGTGGCACTGGATGAGGTCAAAAGATTGCTCACATTATAATTCACAGTAGCCGTGCGCCCTGTTGGGGTAGTGATGGTGCGTGTACCATTTAACACATTATCCACAATGCTCGTCACTAAGCCGTTATCGGTGATGGTTTTGGTGATTACATCAGGTTTGCCATCGGCATTATTGTCCACATACGCAATCGCGCTGCTTTGATTCGATGCCAGACCACTTGGGAATGTTACCTGCATGGAATCCGTGCGTTTGGATTTGTAACGTGGATCGATGCCAAACCTCGTGATGAAAACTGTGCCATCGGGAGTTGTACTGGTTTCTTTAAGTTGATCGCTGCTGGTTGTTCGTGTTGTTGTTAGACCATCTTTGCCAGTTTTCGTGTACAACGAAGCACCAGAAAACTCATTCTTACGTGTTGAAGTACTCACACGCTTTTCCTGATCGGTGCTCGTTGCATAGAGCGTACCACCCGCTGAGGTGGTGGAGAACTGCGAAATTCCCAAGACCGCATCCTGCGTCTGTATCACCCGCCCGTTAGCATCATAGGTATACACAAACGAACCACCATTCGGATCGGTCTTGCCCGTCAGCAAACCATCAAGGCTATAGGTGAAGTTGTAACCCGAAGCATCGGGGTATGTAACCCCTGTAAACTGCCCGTTGATGATGTTCAGGTTGGTCGTCTGCCCATCGGGCGCAACAATGGCATAAGGAACACCGCCACTGTTGAGTATCTGCGTCACATCACCAAAACGGTCGGTGATGGAACTCAGACTACCATCAATATCGTAACCGAAGGTTTTGAGCGCAACTCCCGTGTCTAGGTCAATAGTTTTGGTCTGTTGCTGCGCCATATTGAATGCATACGCTTCATTACGTGCTTTGTTTACAATGACTTTTTCGGTGGGTGTTATACTAATATTCAGATTGGCAAAGATAGGTTTAACTTCTCGAATTACGTAATTGAATGTATCACCGACATAAATAGTTCCATTCGGGCCTACTGTTATCAGACGAGGTTCTCTCATGTTGGCTTGGGTCGCAAGACCTCCATCGCCGCCAAATGACCCAGTATTAAATCCACCTGGAGCTCCCGAACCTGCCACTGTGGTAATAATGCCACTCGTATCTATACGGCGAACTCGATTGTTAACCGAATCTACAAAATAAAGACTCCCATCAGGAGAGAATGAAAGTCCTCCTGCACCATCTAGCCCTGCGTTCATAGCTAATCCACCATCACCTGAGAAAGAACCCCATACCCAACTTGCCGCACCTGCGACTCTGATTGCTTTTCCATCTGAAGAAATTTTTCTGATACAAGTTCTCTGAGAAACATATAATATACCATCTTTATTGACGGTCATACTTGAGGGGTTTATTGCAACATCTAAAGCATTACCATCATAACAACCTGGATACCCCACAGTACTTTTATTACCCGCAAAGTTAGATATAAAACCATCAGAACTTATCTTTCTTATTTCCGAATTTCCGTCTCCTATATATAAACTACCATCAGGTGCAACTGCAATTGTCAAAGGGCTATATAAAGTAGCGAGTAATGCTTGTCCTCCATTGCCAGTTGAGCCCTGTGCACCCGTTCCTGCAATGGTGGTAATGATACCATTGGGATCAATTTTAAAGAGGCGCTTATAGATGGTAGAAAGTAGATAAATACTACCGTCCGGGCCTATATCCATATCATTTGGAGATCCGATAGAAGATCCACTAGCCAAAGATCCTGAGACGGGAACATTAACCTGACCATTCCCTGCGATAACACTTACTACACCATCTAACGCAATTTTATAAAGCCAAGAATTAGTTACTGCAAATATACTTCCATCAGGGCCTGTTTTAATGCTGTGAAACACTCCGCTAATTCCTGGGAGGCTTCTAATGATATTAACAGGATTGGCAGCAATTTGATTTCCATCACCCATGTAAAGAGCATTCTGATAATGGTGTCTTGATGAAATTGACCAGCCATCACCCATTTGACCCCACGAATATTCAACATCGATAGGAATGGAATATTCCCGTGTATATGCAGCTGTACGTGAGCTTGTGTTTATAACAGCGCCACCGGCAGCAGGTATCTGTGCAAATCTGCGGGCAAGTGAAGTTGGGGTTCCTCCGCTTGGCGAGAAGGAACCCGCCCCCATGTACTCCATTTGATAATATCGGGCAATTTGAACATTTACCTTAACATTGCCGACAAGCGGATTACCTAGATAGTCCAGACCATCCCATTCAAATGTTTGTGTGTCTGTTGTACCTCCTGACTGGATTAGCTTTCTTCCTGCAACCTGCACAGAAACCTCTCTCCTCTTGGCAGTTAACAGTGGGGCAACAGGCACCGTGATGATATGTTTATATCCTCTTGTCCTGTTTGATTTGTAATGAACTTTTATATCTGTTCCTGCGATACCGATACTCTCTGAAAAAACACGAGACTCTTTTGACACCTCAGAACCAGTACAGGCATGCCCTTCATCTTTACAACTTTTTTCCTCTTCTGCCGTTGGAGAGCCAAGCGGTGGCTGGGTTGCTCCAAGTGGAATTCGGAACGGCCAGTTCATATCCCAAGGCGTGAAATGGATAACATCTGCTCGCCAGTATGTTGCACCTACTGTATAAGCAGGGTTACCAGCGATACCTGCCACTTCATCAGCAAATAACCCATTGGCATTCAAATCATTTGGCAGGCCGTCACCAGTACTATCCAGCGCATCCACGATTCCATCAGTATTAGTATCAAGCAACTGTACCACCACACCATTGTCCGATGGCACCCAAACCGCTTTCACGCGATCAAAATAACCCACCGGCACCACCTCGCCAATTGGGAAACCAAGGAAATTATTCACATACATCACAACTGGCTTAGAAAACTTCACTGAATCAGTCGGCAAGGTGCCATCTACGCGAATATCCGCACAATACGTAAATGCACTGGTCGATGGCAAATCACTTGGCATGGTATCTGGGCGGACAAATTCTGTAGCACGAACCGTAATCGGAGTAGCCAGTGCTGTAACCGTGCCATCTGCATGCGTCACCGATGCCGTGGTATCACCAGAGAAGACCAAGTGTGTAGCACGCGTACCATCCACATCGGTAACTGGGGTAGAGCTATGAACAACCTTGGTGGCTGGGTTGCCATCAAACGTTACAACAGTGGATTTTGCATCCTGTTGAATAAGCGCAACAGTATCTACCGTATAAATCTGATTCCATGCTGTTTTCACCTGTCGTTGCACCATCAGGTAACTGGTTGCTGTGATATCAACAGTAAATAAGCCACCACCATCGACCGGCAGTGAATAACGACCTGTTACATCAGCAGTACTGGAGCCATACTCAGGATGATTATGAATACGAACAATCGCTCCCTGAACAGGTAGTCCGTTAAGATCATGAATAATACCCGTAATAATTGAAAATCTGTCAGGATTATAGGCTGCAATGGTAGCATCAACAGGAACAATGGAACGATATAGTGCGCCATAGCTACCATCCAAAATAGCTGCAGGTGCAGAAGGCGGTGTATAAGTCACTGTAACAACCTGAGTCGCTGTAGCCAAATTTCCAGCTACATCAGTAGCCGTATAGGTCATAGTCGTAGTTCCTACAGGAAAAGAAACTGGTGCATTATCAGTCACGGCAACGTTGCCATCGACCAGGTCAGTGGCTGTTGCAACACCGGTCACTCCCGCTACTGGGTTACCATCAGTGGAGACAAGATTAACATCAAGCGGTGCGATGATCGTTGGTGCAGTTGTATCCGTGATCGTGACTAACTGTGTCGCGCTACTGCTGTTGCCTGCCACATCCATGGCTGTCCAGGTGACGGTTGTGACGCCCACAGGGAACCCGCCCACTGGTGCATTGTTCAGAGGCGTAACGGTGGTATCCACATTATCAGTGGCTGTCGCAGTTCCAGGATTTACGCTGGTGGCCGGGCCGGTGGCCTCTGCCGTGATCGCGGTTGGAACGGTCAGTACGGGTGGGACGATATCCACAAAGGTCACTGTCACCAACTGGGTGGCTATCGCGCTATTGCCATTCGAATCGGCCGCCATCCAGGTGACTGTTGTCACTCCCACAGGGAAGGTAAGCGGTGCATCATTCGTGATTGTCACAGCAAACAAATCGGTTGCCGTGGCTGCGCCTATAACAAGTGCCACCGGGTTGTTATCATTCGATGTACCGCTTACAGCAGCTGGAGCAGTGATCACTGGCACGGTGCTATCGGCCACCGTCACCAGCTGTGTGGCAGTGGCCACATTCCCGGCCAGATCGGTCACGCTCCAGATCACTGTTGTAATACCCAGCGGAAATGATGCCGGAGCATTGTGCGTGGCAACAAGCCCTGTGCTCACCAGATCGGTGGTTGTGGCTACACCGAGGTTGAAAATAAAGGTAAGCGCACCTGTTGCTTCCACAGTCATGTTTGCAGGTGCTGTCAGGGTCGGTGCGGTAGTATCGGTGATGGTTACAAGTTGCGTGGCTGTGCCGATGTTACCTGCGTTGTCCGTGGCCCTATAAGTGACTGTGGTGATGCCCACGGGGAAAGCACCCACAGGTGCATCATTCGTTGTAAGGAGTACACCATCAACCGCATCAGTAGCCGATGCAGTACCAAGGATAACCGCAGTTGCAGCACCGGTTGCTTCAAGGGTAATGGCCAAAGGTGCCGTCACCACGGGAGCTGTCACATCCACAAGGTTTACCGTAATAAGCTGGGTAACCGTGGCGCTATTCCCGTTCAAATCGGTCGCTGTCCAAGTCACGGTGCTGATTCCTACAGGGAAGCTCAGCGGTGCATCATTTGTGATTGCCACAGCAAACAAATCGGTCGCCGTGGCAGTGCCAATGATAACGGGTACAGGAAGATTACCCCCGGAACTGGCAATAACAGCCGCAGGGGCGGTGATAACGGGGGCCGTGGTATCGACTACACTAATCGTGCGAGTAACAGCCAGTGCAACATTGCCGGCTGCATCATTGACGTTATAAGTAAGGCTATAATTACCGAGGATCGTTGTATTGACCGCGCCGGTGACAACAATAAATGCAGAGATGTCACCCCCCACAAGATCAGAGGCTGTTGCGCCTGTGTCGGCATAAACAGAACCCGCCTCAACCGTAACGGCGGCGGCACCTGTCAGGGTAAGGGTCGGAGCTGTAGTATCGGTGATGGTTACAAGCTGTGTCGCCGTGCCAGTATTACCTGCGTTATCCGTAGCACTGTAAGTGACTGTGGTGATGCCTACGGGAAAACCACCTACAGGCGCATCATTCGTTGGAAGGAGTACACCATCAACCGCATCAGTAGCCGATGCAGTACCAAGCATAACCGCAGTTGCAGTACCTGTTGCTTCTGCTGTGACTGCGATAGGAGCTGTCACTGCGGGAGCAATGACATCAACAAGGTTTACCGCCACAAGCTGAGTCGCTACCGCTATATTACCAGCTGCATCTACAGCTGTGTAAGCCACAGTCGTAACACCAACTGGGAACGTCACTGGAGCATTGTTTGTGGTTAGCACTATACCGTCTACCAAATCTGTCGCTGTTACTGCACCAAGCGTTACTGTTACAGGCTGGTTATCACCTGATGTTGTAGTCACTGAAGCTGGTGCTGCAATTATTGGAGCTGCCGTGTCGGTAACCGTTACAACCTGAGTGGCTGTACCAACATTTCCAGCTGCATCTACAGCTGTGTAAGTCACGATCGTAACACCAACTGGGAATGTTGTTGGTGCATCGCTCGTAGTTGTTAGAGCGCCATTAACAGCATCCATTGCTGTAGCTGTGCCAAGCGTGACTATGGTAGTCACACCAGTCGCTTCTGCTCTGACTGCAACAGGTGCAGTGACTACGGGGGCAGTGACATCAACAAGATTAACCGTGACTAGCTGCGTGGCTGTGGAGGCATTGCCATTGGTATCGGTGACTGTCCAGGTAACCGTCGTAATACCAACGGGGAAGACTGCTGGAGCATCGTTTGTGACAGTAACTGGCCCGAAGATATCCGCACCCGTCGGGCTGATCAGCGTCACCTGTGTGGTAGCACTCGTCGCCTCAACCATAACCGCCACTAGAGGTGTACCGCTGATCACTGGGGGTGTGGTATCAGTAATGGTTACCGTCTGGGTAGCTGTTGATGTAAGGCCATCTTCATCGGTAGCCGACCAGGTTACCATTGTTATTCCCAACGGAAAGAGTGCAGGAGCATTACTGCTTACAACAACAGTTTCGCTATCCTCATTAACCGCCGTCGCTACACCAATATTCACCAAACTCTGTACCGCCGTCGCTTCGACCAGCAAAGGGGTCGGCAGCGTGATTACAGGTGGGGTCTTATCACTTTCGCCATCTGACCTCTTGTCATGTTTAGCGTGTTCCGAAGAGGCGTTATCACGATCAAGATGAACGTCAGAGTCACCTGCATAAACATCTGTGTAATGGAACTGAGTCGGCGCAAACATCAGTGAGGCCGCTGCAGTCAGTACAAATAGAAATTTCATTGAGAACAGATGCATCATGACAACCTCCTGCCCGCAAACGCTACAAATGGGAATAACCATAAAAATAACGTCGATATAATTTTGATTCCCCAATGACAAGCAGTTAATACATGATGACAAATAAACATACTTCCCCCCTTTTTCAGAATTTCCTTTAATTTAAATTCTTAAATTGGATTA
>Ga0316204_10007415_pt1 | contig 16051 bp, 12 predicted proteins | sample 6monrhotite_MG_2_FD_205661 | JGI IMG/M metagenome (GOLD analysis project Ga0316204, IMG submission 205661) | Microbial mat bacterial communities from mineral coupon in-situ incubated in ocean water Damariscotta River, Maine, United States -... | ecosystem: Environmental > Aquatic > Marine >... | reverse complement strand
CATGCCGGTGATACTATTTCTAACACTCAAACTGTTTACATTTATAATAGTAATGGTTTTTGCTCTAGTGAACATAGTTTTGAAGTAGAAATACGCCCACTTCCACCTATTGATAATTTCACCGATATTTTTGTGTGTGAACCTTATGTTTTACCCGCTCTATCCGTGGGTGCGTATTATACTCAACCGAATGCACAAGGGACAGAATTAAATGCTGGCGATGTTATATCTACCACTCAAACAATTTATATTTATGGCGAATATTCAGATTTAACGACGTGCGCATCTGAAAATGTATTTACGGTTAATGTTTTAGGGATTATTGTAGACCAGTTACAAGATGTTAATGTCTGTGATAACTATACTTTACCAACATTGACGGTAGGTGATTATTATACTGAACCTTTTGGTCAAGGTGCACGATTAGAACCAGGAGATTTAATAAATACGACTCAGACGTTATATATTTATGCAGAGAATGGCAACCGTTTTATTTGTTTTGACAACCATGAATTCACAATTACAGTTTCAAGCACTCCTTTAGCACAAAATTTCCAAAATCAAGAAAGCTGTGGTAGTTATACTTTACCTACTATCAATTTATCGGACTTGATGGTTGTTTTTTATAGAGAACCTGGAGGAATTAACTTAATTGCTCCTGCTGATTATACGCTAACAGAACCAGGAATTTATACGATACATGCGAGATCGCAAGATCCAAATAATGCAAATTGTTATATAGACGAAGTATTTAGTGTTACTGTGCAGCCATTACAAGAGCTTATTATTGAAGATGCTATTATTTGTGTTGATGCGAATTCAGGGTTAACGCTGCAATCTGCAATAATAGAGTCTGGTTTAGACCCAATAATTTATACTGTAAATTGGTATTTGAATACAATCTTAGTAGGCACAGGAGCAAACTATGAAGCGACAGAAACGGGAATATACACTGTTGAAACTACCAAATTAATTCCAGATGTTGGTAATGATTGTAACTATGCAACCACGCAAGTAGAAGTTAGAGCTTCGAGTCCGCAAGCTAAAGTTACTTTCCTTACTGAACCATTTAGTCCACAAACAAATATCCGTGTAGACTTTATTGATACTGGGTTAGGAAACTACGAGTATAGATTAAACAATGGGCCATTTCAAACAAGTACAATTTTCCTAAACATTCCGTTTGGCGATCACATTATTACGATTCGTGACATGTCAAGTTTATGTGGAGATATTCAGTTGCCATTTACAACCATGTCTCACCCTACATTCTTTACGCCAAACGGAGATGGAATCAATGACACGTGGAATATTCCAGACCTGAGTAATATTACGGACGCCACTATAAAAATATTTGATCGTTACGGAAAATTTATCAAGGAGATTAGACCTTCTGGTGAAGGTTGGAATGGTTTATCGAAAAGCGGAAACGAACTCCCATCCAGTAGTTATTGGTTTAAAGTAGATTTCATGCTTGAGGGAGTACGAAAAACATATGCCTCGTATTTTGCTTTAAAAAGGAGGTAATCTATATTGGAATTGTTGTTATGCAGTATTTTCATATCGGATGTGTTTTTTTGAATTCAAAGTGACTTTATTAACATTGTGGTGTCATAAAGTAAAGAAAGATACTTTGAAGAATGTATAATTGAAAATATCCTGAAATTAATGAGCCTATCAGGTTTGTTTTAATCTATGGTTTATTATATTTAGGCAATCGAAAAAGAAAGTTTAATTGGGCGTATTTAAATGGGGATTATTATTACTGTTATAAACAGTTTTAAATGGTATCGTATGAATTATCTCGTACGGACATTTATGGCTGTATTTCTTTGTTCTGTTTTTTCTGTCAATTCTCAGACAGTTAGTGTGGATGTTTCTAACACTCCAACACAACTTGTAGATTTGCTAATGGATTCGTCTTGTGCAATACTTTCAAATCAAAGAGTGTCCTCCTCACAATCTGTTGGATATTTTAATAATAACAATTCTAGTTTTCCAATTAACGAGGGTGTCATAATAAGGAATGGAAATGTATTATTTACACAAGGTGTTTATACAGGTCAAGATTTAAGTAGTCAAGTCACAACAGCTAGTGACCCGGATTTGCAAGCCATTTCAAATGGCTCAGGTCAAGTTTCAACTATTGTTGATGTGGGATACTTAGAGTTTGATTTCGTGCCTAGCGGAAATTATTTTGGTTTCGATTTTTTATTTGCTTCTAATGAGTATGGTGAATGGCAATGTGGTTTTAGCGATGTTTTTGCGTTTCTCCTAACAAATCTTGATACTGGAGAAACGGTGAATCTAGCGGTTATCCCAGGAACAACAACACGATTATCTTCTGTAAGAGATATCAGAAACAATGCAAATAATTCTTCTTGTAGTTCGGTTAACGAGAATTTATTTAGTACTTATAATGTTAATGATCCAGCATCATCTTCCTTAAACATGAGGGGACATACGGTAGTAATGAATGCCTCAACAGCAGTAGTGCATGGAAACAATTATAGAATTAAACTAGCAATTGGAGATTACAATGATTCTGATTTTGACTCTGCAATCTTTATAGATTCTGGAAGCTTTCGTACATATGTCAATATCGGAGAAGATCTTACTACGTGTAATTCTGAAAATATTACTCTTGATACTCAAATTAATGATACTATAAACTATTCATTCGTGTGGGAAAGAGATGGGGCTACCCTTATAGGTGAGAATAATCCAAGCTTAATTACAAATATCCCTGGAACATACGACGTTACTGTTACCGCTAATAATGGATGCATTCTTACAGATCAAATGATAATTGCTAGTTTACAATTAGCAACTCCACAAAATTTAACAGCTTGTGACAATGGAGTCAATACATTTTTTGACCTGACCATAAATGATGAAGCATCAGTTAATATTGATCCTGCACTTTTTGAATTGGTATATTATAGTTCATTGGCGAATGCAAATAATGATATTCCAATCCCAAATAATGATATAACCAATTATCAAAGTTCTGGCGGACAAACGATTTATATAAGAGCTAGAAATACAGTTACAAATATTGTGTGTTCGACACGTACTCAGTTTGAACTGATAGCTTTAAATGTGAATGCAACTGACCCAAGTGATTTTAGTATTTGCCAGAACGTCGGAAATATCAATATTCCCAACAATGTTCAAAGTGAAATTCTTAATGGCTTAAGTATAGCTGAGTATTCTATTTTATATTATGAAAGTATGGCAGATGCTATGAATAATATGAATGTTATTACAAATGAAACAAGCTACCCTACTCCAACGAGTAACACACCTATTTGGGCTAGACTCATTAGTAATGCTAATTCGGATTGTTATGATATTGTTGATTTTGTAATTAATATTACTGCTGTCCCTCTTGTTGATGCCTTGCCTGATGTTACTGTATGTGATAATTATGCATTACCATCACTGGTGAATGGTAATTATTTTTCTCAATCGGGTGGAAATGGTACCGCTTATAATGCTGGAGATGTGATAAGTACATCTTCAACAGTTTATATTTACAATATTAATTCTGATGGATGTTCAAATGAAACGTCATTTGCTGTAGCAGTGTCACAAAGCTATACACTTGAAACAGATCATTGTACACAATTTGTGCTTCCTACTCCAGCATCAGGCAGTTTTTATACCGGACCAAATGGATCAGGCGTAGAGTTATTACCCGGAACTCTTATTACAACTAGCCAAAGGGTTTATTATTATTCCGAATTCAACGGTGTACCTTGTGCGAATATCCCTTTTGATATTACTATACATTCGCCTCCACCAGTAGATACCTTGCCGAATATTATTACCTGTAGTAACTTTATATTGCCGCCTTTGACGAATGGTAATTATTTTAATGCGCAGAATGGTACTGGGTTGGCACTTTTTGCTGGTGATGAAATTACGAGCGCCTTTGATTTTATCTACATTTACAATGACGATGGTATATGCACCAATCAATCTGTTTTTCGTGTTACCGTGATAGATTTAATGAACTTTCCAGATGCGACTTCGTGTGGGACTTATACATTACCACAGATAGCGACAGGACAAGGAGGCTATTTTACGCAACCTGGAGGGAATGGAACGCAATTAACAGAAGGCTCCGTTTTAAGCTCATCGCAACAGGTATATTATTATGTTGATACTACAAGTGGAAATAATTGTACTACGAATTTATCTTTTGAAGTTACTATTCTTTCAACACCTCCTATTTCGGATCATTTAACAGATGTGGTGCGATGTGCTGATGAACCCTATGAATTAGAAACAATTCAGTTTGGTAATTATTATACGCAACCCAATGGACAAGGAACACAATTAAATGCGGGCGATTTAATAACAAGCAGCCAAACCATTTATATTTATGATACTAACGGAGTTTGTTCCAGTGAGCATAGTTTTGATGTTGAGATCCGTCCTTTGCCACCTCTTGACGTTTTTACCGATATTTTTGTATGTGATCCATATACTTTACCAACGTTAACTAATGGTGACTATTTCACAGCACCTAATGGGCAAGGAACTCAGTTAAATGCAGGCGATATAATATCAACGACTCAAACTATATATGTGTATAATGAATATGCTGATCTAACAACATGTGCTTCAGAGAATGTGTTTACAGTGAATATTGTAGGGATCACCGTAGATCAATTGAATGATACCAGTGCTTGTGATAGCTACACATTACCAACACTTACAGTTGGAGAATATTTTACAGAGGCTTTTGGTCAAGGAACACAATTATTTCCTGGAGATATCATTACGAGTACACAAACTCTTTTTATTTATGCAGAAGGAGGAGATCGGGTTACTTGTTTTGATAATCATGAATTTACTGTAACGATAGTGAGTCTACCGAATTCTCAAAGTTTTCAGAACCAAGAGTCTTGTGGAAGTTATACTTTGGAGACCTTCAATATTCCAGATGTTACGGTGACTTATTATAGAGAACCCAATACAGTAAATATAATTGATCCATCTGACTATACATTATCACAACCTGGAATATATACGATACATGTTAGATTGGTAAATGATAACAATCCTGACTGCCTTAGAGATGAAGTATTCAGTGTAACGATACACCCTTTACAAGAATTGAATATAGAAGATGTTATTATTTGCGTCGATGCAGAATCTGGTTTAACCACGCAGTCTGCTATCTTAGTATCTGGATTAGACCCTGCAGTGTATACTGTGAATTGGTACTTGAATAATGTTTTGATGGGGACTGGCTCCAATTATGAGGCAACAGAAATAGGTATATACACGGTAGAAACTATTAAATTAACTCCTGATGTGGGCAATGATTGTAACTACGCTCCTACCCAAGTGGAAGTGCGCGCTTCAAGTCCACAAGCAAATATAACTTTCTTAACAGAGCCCTTTGATCTTGAGACGAATATTCGAGTAGATTTTATAAACTCAGGTTTAGGCACATATGAATATCGTTTAAATAATGGATCCTTTCAAGCAAGTAATATCTTTCTGGGAATCCCATATGGAGATCATATAATTACCATTCGCGATACATCTAATTTATGTGGAAACATAACTTTGCCGTTTAGAGCAATAGGATATCCAACATTTTTTACACCAAACGGAGATGGAGTTAATGATACATGGAACATTCCACATCTAAGTAATGTTACAGATGCTACCATTAAAATTTTTGATAGATATGGGAAATTAGTAAAGGAAATTAGTCCTTCGGGGATAGGTTGGAATGGTATATCTAATGGTGGAAATGAACTTCCTTCGAGTAGTTATTGGTTTAGAGCAGAATATATTTTAGATGGAGTACAACGAACCTATGTTTCCTATTTTGCATTGCAAAGAAAATAGCTGTTATACTATTGTAATCTGTTTAATTCATTTATTTTTGTTGCCGAATTTAATTGCATAATATGCATCTCATTAAACGTATTGGATATTACTTAATAGGACTTTCGCTAGGCTCGGTAGTTGTATTCTTTATATGGAAAGGAAAAGATGTCTCATTTGATTATGGACCGGATGCTAGAACACTTAAATCTATTCGTGTTAAAAAGGTTCTCTATTCAGATGATGCTTTAAATGTGCTTTCAAAAAACAAGCTCGATTCTTTAGCTATACAAGCCATTCTTTTGAATGGAGATGTCAATTTTGGTAAGAGTGACCAACGCAAGAAACCTTGTGGAGAGTACTATATTTCTGGTTCTTATGATGAGAAAAAAATAGATTTTTGGGTGATCCGTTGCGATTCTACTTCAACAATAGATAAAGTTTGGTTAAAATAGGTTAGCAATTCCTGTATTTATCGTGTAAGCCAACATTTCCTAATATCATAGGAATAACCTTCTCTAGTCTAGACAATTTAGTCGCTTCTCTTTTTGCTTCAGAAATATAATCAGCATATTCTCTTTTATGACTTAAAGAGAAACTATCGTATTTTTCCTTAAGCTCATGATTTGCATCTAAAACCTTTTGTAATTGTTCAGGAATGATTAATGGTTTTTTCTGTGGCTTTATAGCCTTACCAGCTTTTTGATTTTTTATAGCCTCTAATACGAATGATTTTATGAGCTCAATATCAATATCCTGCATAGATGAAAAACGCCATTGGCGCATAGCCTGTGTTTTTCCCTCCTGTGCATTCATTAATTTTTGATGAGTATCTTTTAATAGGGCTCCTTGTGTAAACCATAATCCAAAATAGTTTTTAAAGGCAGCCATACCAACAATGTTCTTTCCGTTATGGGTATAATAAGGAGCACCCCACTTTAGAGTTTCTTCTAAAGGCAGTTCATTTAATACTCTTCTAAGGGTGAACAATTCCTCGCTCCATTTTTCCTTTTTAAGGATGTACGCTTCTACTCTATTATCCATTTCTTGTAGATTATTTCATTCCTTTGTGTGGACTACTGATCATCCATTGAACACCAAACCGATCTATAAGGCTTCCAAATTTACCGCCCCAAAAAACATCATTATAAGGCATTGTTATTTCTCCTTCATTTGACAGCCCTTCAAAGAAACTAGCGCCTTGTTCATCATTTTCAGATAAAATGGATACATGGTAGGCATTTCCTTTTTGTATTGGCATATGGAAACTATCTGAACCCTTTAATTCACAACCATCCCCAAAGGTTATGGTTGCGTGCATAATCTTATCTTCATTCCCTTTTACAACATATTCTGGAGGTCCGTCAGAATATCGCATGATCACTTGATATTCGCCGTTAAAAACATTTTTGTAAAAATCCATCGCTTCTTCACAGTTACCATCAAAGGTCAAGTATACATCACATTTCATACTATATTTTTTAGTTGAACCTTAAAGTTATTATTTATTCGCAATATTTTCGAAATAATGCAATTTTATTTTCCCCACATTCTTTATAGTCTTTTCCACCCATTCTAGGTAGAGGGTATCTTTCTCTTGCTTTGATAGTTTCCAAAGTATATCACTACTTCTTAGTTTAGAAGAAACATCTTGTAATATGATTGCGGCTGCCACGGAAATGTTTAAGCTTTCTGTAAAGCCCACCATGGGTATTTTTAGGTAGCCATCAGCTTGCTGCATAATCTCATTAGAGACTCCCTCCTTTTCCACACCAAAAACGAATGCTGATTTCTTAGTAATATCGAAATCTTGTAATACACAAGAATCATTATGAGGGGTTGTCGCTATAATTTGATATCCTTTTTCTTTTAAAGATGTTATACAAGCCTCTGTATTATTGGTGTCTTTTCTGTATCTGTGAAAAGTCAACCATTTTTGTGAACCTTTTGCTACATGTCTAGATACTTTATTTACATATTTGTTTTCGATTACATGAAGATCTTGAATCCCAAAAATGTCACAAGTTCTTACTACAGCGCTAGCATTATGCTGTTGAAAAATATCCTCCAAAACAATTGTAAAATGACGTGTTCTGTCATTCAAGACTTTTTGAAATAGTGTCTTTCGTTTTTCGGTTAGATAACCTTCTAAGTATGTTAACAGTTTTTTATCTATCATAGAAATGAGCTGATTACAAACATAATAAAATTCATACTTTTACAAAGATGAAAAAACTAGTCGTTTTAACTGGAGCAGGAATGAGTGCCGAAAGTGGTATCAAAACCTTTAGAGATGCCGATGGATTATGGGAAGGCCATGATGTAATGGAAGTCGCGAGTCCTGATGGTTATAGAAGGAATCCTGAATTGGTTTTGGATTTCTATAATCAACGAAGAAGGCAGCTCAAAGAGGTTTTGCCTAATGACGGACATATAAATTTAAGGATTCTCGAAAAACAGTACCATGTAGATATTATAACACAGAATGTAGATGATCTTCATGAAAGAGCAGGAAGCTCAAATGTGCTGCATCTACATGGTCAATTACGAAAAGTGAGAAGTACATACGATCCTAGCCTCATTTACCATTGGGAAAAGGATCTGGTATTGGGTGATAGATGCGAAAAAGGTTCTCAGTTACGTCCTCATATTGTTTGGTTTGGAGAAGACGTACCCATGATAGAAGAAGCCGCTAAAATTGTTGAAAAAGCAGATATATTGGTAATTATCGGTACATCTATGCAAGTATATCCTGCGGCTGGATTGGTTGATTTTTGCAGACTCAATACGCCTATTTATTTTATAGATCCTAGACCCAGTATACATCAACGTTCTTACCCAAATCTTGAAATCATTGAAGATACAGCAGTGGGTGGTACTAATAAACTTATTAAGAAGTTAATTGACTAAAGTACTCAAATAATTCGCCTTTAGAGATACTACTGCCCTTCTCTATCAATTCAAACAATTCTACATTTCTATCTTTAGTATACGCTTTGTTTCCGGTTAAATACTCTATTGCGTTGTCATTAGGGTTTTGCAAGAGCCAGGTATAACCTTCTTTAGTAAACAGATCAATTTCTTTATTGATATTAACAACAATCCTCTTCACCTCTTTTGAATCGCATTTAAAAAGATTGATAGATTTTTGAGAAAAATGTTCTAAATATTCAACCTTAGTCAACACATCTTCCCAAACCATATCGCTAAATACGTTTAATTCTTCTTCCGCTAGTTCAGGTTTAGTTGTCTTTATGTCTGCCCATTCTTTTACATCAATCTTCTGAGTTGCCAAAAACTGTGCAAATTCTTGATGTAAAGACTCTAATTGCTCTTTCGTAAGTTGTCTGTATTTCATGTTCATTCTAATAAAAAAACCGCCTATAAAAGGCGGTTCAAAGATCATCATTTCTTTTTTATCTCGAAATATATTCAAGAAGATAATTAGAAAATATATCGCAATCCAAATTGCATTTGCCAACGAGATAACAAACTACTATCTGCTCCAAATGTTTCTTTCAACGTAGCGTCAAAAGAATAAATCGGTGTACTTGGATTTGTGATGTTACCATTTATATCCCTCGGGAAATCCACTGATATTGGAGACAAGTTATTAGGTACTTCTACAACTCCCCAATTTGAACTTAATAAATTTCCAAAGTTTAAAATATCTAGACTTAACTGAATAGTATTGGTTTTATCCTCTTTTACATTAAAATTGAAATCTTGTAAAATCTTGATGTCCCATCTACTTCTCCAAGGAGCCAATGCTCCATAACGCTCCATATATTCTCCACGATTATTGCTTAGGTAGTCATCTTGTTGAATATAAGCTTCAAAAGCTTGCGCTTGCTCCTGAGCAGTTTCGCCATTGGGTCCAGAAGCAGAAAATGTCATCAAATTCACTTCTGAAAGTGTGGGTATGTATAATAAGTCATTATTCTGAAAGGAAGAGTCGCCATTAATATTACCAGCATAGGTATAATTAAATCGACCCCCTTGAGCATATTCAAAAAACGCGGTAATGGTTGTCGATGAATGCTCTCCGAAGAATGTAAACTTTTTCGATAGTACTCCCACAAACCTGTGCGTGTTTCCATATTTAGAGAAAGAAAGTACGTCATTGTTTGCGTTACCGGTATTTGGATTGAAATCAAAAGCGTCACCAGTAATCTCAGCTTCAATAGAGTTAACATCTTTAGCATTTAAATAGTTGTATGCGATACTTGTGTATAAACCGTTCTCATAGGTTCTTTGAAGTTTAAATGTTGTGTTCCAAATACGCCCTTTATCGGAGTTTGTGAAAACATAAGCATTATTACTCATAAAATCGCCAGCTAGGTAAATAGGTCTATTATCACCTGGGGCATTCAATCTACCCGAAGGATTTCTCAGCCCCCAATTCTGCACATGCGCACCATTGATATCTTTAGTATAAGAAATGTCTGCTGAAGCGACTAAACCACTCTCAAATCGATGATCCACTCCTACGTTTGTTCGCCAAACTTGTGGCCATTTAAAATCTGGGTCTACTACCTGATAAAAGAAAAAATCTAATCCTTGTACTTGGTTTCCAAGCCAGACAAAAGGGAAACGACCAGTAAATACTCCTGATCCACCTCGCACTTGTGTAACTCCTTCTCCATTTACGTTCCAGTTAAATCCGACCCTTGGAGAAATCAAAAAGCTATTACTAGGAAGCTGTCTAGAATCTAACTTGGTTACTTGATTTGTATTTGGGTTAAAATAATCATTGTCTGGTTGAAATGTAAACGGCTTTCTTGCAATGTTTTCATCAATCTTATCCTGTGTGTCAAAATACAATGGTTTATCCATACGGATACCATACGTCAACTTAAAATTGTCATTGACATTCCACTCGTCTTGAATGTAAAAAGACAATTGACCTACATTGGTTTCTGCAAGGGCCCATCCCTCCCCATCGGGTTTTGCATTATTTGCATCAGCTACACTTTGCGCATTTGCTAAAGCAGCGGCCATCGTTCCATCATTTACATCCGTAAGAAAAGCTGCTAAACTTGGATAAGAAGCGAAAACTCCTACCTCTTGCACAAAATCTCCATTTTCATCATAACCATAAGCCCCTAGATTAAAAGAGTTGTCAAATTGGAATTTTTCAAAAGAAAAACCTGCAGTTATGGTATGATCTCCAGAAAAGAAATGCGCATTATTAGTTACCTGAAATACCTTCTGGTCTAATCTATTATGAATAGAGAAAGGTTCGTGACCAGCAATTATGTAGTTATTTCCATTTCCATCTTTTATGGTGATCGCAGGAGCTGGAGTAGATAATGGATTTCTGAAATCGTCGAAATGCGTATATCCTACTTGTAACTTATTCGTGATCTTATCCGTAATCGTAGAGTTTAATTCTAACTGAAATGAATTGATATTATTATTGATCTCATACCCCGAATTTTCAAACTGTAAGGTCGAAAAACTAGGGCCTCTCACACCAAGAGCGGTGGGATGCGCTGGTTTTTCCTTAGAAGCGCTCAAGAAGTTATAGATTAAGGCTAATCTATTTTTCTCATTCAAATTCCAATCTATTTTAACAATTCCTTTCGTAGATGCTGCTCCATATGTAAAGCCATCATATCTTCCCGTATTATACCCTAGTCCGGCCAAGGCATTTTGTACAGTAATCAGATCTGCCTGTGCTACATTCGATTCATTTATAGCACCCGACCCAGTGTTAGGTATCCATCCATTCGTTCCTAGGTCAGATCGATCATCTTTTTCAAAATTAGCAAAGAAAAACACTTTATTCTTTACGATAGGTCCTCCAATACTAAAACCGAATTGTGTCTGGCTAAGATCTGGTTTGGTAACGTCATCACCCTTAATGGTTCCACCTGTAAGGCTTTCATTTCTGAAAAAGCTGTATGCGGTTCCTTTAAATTGATTTGTACCACTTTTCGTCACAGCATTCACTGATGCCCCTGTAAAACCAGAAAGTGTAACGTCATAAGGCGCAATTGATACAGAAATTTGCTCAATAGCATCTAGAGAAATAGGTTGTGCATTGGCTTGACCTCCTGGAGTTGGAGCATCTAAACCAAATGGATTATTAAAAATGGCTCCATCTAAAGAAAAGTTGTTGAATTGATCATTTCTTCCCCCAAAGGAGTTGCCACTAGCAGTAGGTTCTAATCTTGTAAAGTCTGAAGCTGAACGCGAAATAGTTGGTAGGGTTTTTAATTGCTGTGCACTTACATTTGTTTGAGCACCAGTTCTGTCCTTGCCAAACACCTTGCTGCTGGATGCCTTTATAACAATTTCATCTAACTTAGTACCTTCTTCTGTAAGTTTCCCATTCACTGTAGAAGTTTTACCTAATGTTAAGAATACATCTGTAACTTCTTGAGAAGTGAATCCGACATAACTAAATGTTACTTTGTACGGACCTCCAACTCGTAGGTTGGGCACAGTGTATTTTCCATTTTCTTGTGTAATAGTTCCAGCTACGGTACCAGTCGGAATGTGCAGCACGGCTACCGTTGCTCCAAATAGCACTTCGCCTTTACTATCTGTTACGGTTCCTTTAATCTTAGAAGTGGTTACCTGAGCTTGAGCAATAAAACTCATGCCAAAAAGTAACAACAAAAAAGGGAGTAGTTTTTTCGTCATCTTATTTGATTTTAAAGTTATTCCCTTAAATTTAAGCATAAAAAAAGCCCATACATGTGTATGGGCTATATTATTTATTAACAGATAGTTAACAGATAACTTATTTTTCAGCGACTACTTCAAAAGTAATATCTGCAACTACTGCTCTATGCAATCTTACAGAAGCATTATATTTTCCTAATCTTTTTACAGAACCTCCAATTACTTTAATGTATTTCTTGTCGACTTCTGTTCCAGATTTAGCAATAGCTTCAGCTACGTTAATGTTGTTAACAGAACCAAATAATTTGTCTCCTGTACCAACTTTAGAAGCGATCTTAATTTCTAAACCTTTAATTGCTTCAGCTAACTTGGTAGCGTCATCAATTAATTTAGCTTCTTTAAATGCACGTTGCTTTAAGTTTTCAGCCAATACTTTCTTCGCAGAAGAAGTAGCTAAAATTGCTTGACCTTGAGGAATTAAAAAATTTCTACCATAACCGTTCTTTACTGTTACGATATCGTCTTTAAATCCTAAATTTTCTACGTCTTGTTTTAATATCAATTCCATGATTCTACTTCTTTAATTATTTTAACATATCTCCAACGTAAGGCATTAATGCTAAATGACGGGCTCTTTTAATAGCCTGTGCAACTTTACGTTGATATTTTAATGATGTTCCTGTTAAACGTCTTGGTAAGATCTTACCTTGTTCGTTTACTAAATACATTAAGAAGTCTGCATCTTTATAATCGATGTACTTAATACCACTCTTTTTAAAACGACAGTATTTAGCTTCCTTTTTAGTGTCAATATCAAGCGGAGTTAAGTATCTTACTTCACCTTGCTTGTTTCCTTTTGCTTGTTGTTCTATTGATGATGCCATGTCTTATTTTTTTGCAGATTTAACACGTTCTCTTCTTTTTTCAGCCCAAGCTGCAGCATGAGTATCTAACTTTACAGTTAAATAACGCATAACGCTATCATCTCTTCTGAACTCTAATTCAAAAGCAGAAATAGCTTCTCCTGCTACTTTGTACTCTAGTAAGTGATAAAAACCACTTTTTTTCTTTTGGATAGGGTATGCTAATTTTTTTAAGCCCCAATCCTCTTTAGAAATCATTTCGGCACCTTTAGAAACCAAATAGTCCTCAAACTTTTGTACTGTTTCCTTTATCTGAGTATCAGATAAAACGGGATTCAAAATGAAAACAGTTTCGTAATGATTCATAATGTTTGTTTAAAATTTATTTTAAGGCTGCAAATATAGTAAAATACTTTGTTGTAAAAGGTATTTTAGAGGTTATTTATACAAATTCCCTTTATTGATTTAAAAGTACTCCAGTATTGAATTTAGAGAACTTACCTAAATTAGATAGTAAAGGAAAATCTGTTATTACTTGTGAATTATTAAATTTCAATTCTACAACGTATTTTTCTATGGTATGACCATTCCATGATGCCAATCTATTATTAGGAGACATGAATCTCATTTCATTATCTACAGTTAGTCTAAAAGATTTTCTATAATTGCTATAATACGATCTCTTATAAGAATTAATGAGAACGGGTAAGAATTTTTCTTCTAAATAAAACTTATGCTTATTAAAAAGATGCTTTTTAACTTCATGAATATATACACTCCAATTAAATGATTTATGAAAATTAACTTTTTCTAATGTGAATAATTCTTTTCTATTTGAATTGTTTTGTTTGATTTTAAACTCAAGCCGTGGCGTTGTTGTAGAAAACAAATTACCATACCAACGTATTCGTACTTTCATTTTCTCACTAAAACCTTCAGTAGATTCTTGATAAGAGTTATGATTTACATCGTCTAAATAACAATTATTAATTCTTCTATCTGGATATAGTAAATCTAAATCTGATAACATTAACTGTTTTTCAAACTCCAAAAATTCAATAGGAGTTAATGCAAACTTCCTTTCATGCCTCCAATTATTCTCTGACACTTTTCCTTCCATAATTTACTCCATAAAGTTTCTCTTTTACGCTATCAGTTTTTATTAAACCTTCCAACAGCTTATCATTTTTATATATGATCGATTTTTTCTCAATTAGATATGAGTAATTTTTAATTTCTTTATCTGAATACAATTTTCCAAAATTAAACTCTTTCTTTTTTCTGAAAGTACAGTAATCGAGTTTATTGTTAGATAACACATTATTTTTTTCACGAACAGTAGCTCCATCTTTAGACACGAAAACAATTTCTGAAGTGGTTATTAAAGAATTTGAAATACTAATCTCTGACTTCTCTCCTGCACTAATTACTTTATCCTGTATATTTTTAAATGTACACTTTTGTACATCAATATTACTTCCCGAACCATCAATTGCATCATTTCCAATATTGTAGAAGCTACTATTTTTTATATACCCATTAGAAAAATCTGAATCTATGGCATCTGCGACAACATTCTTAAAAATGGTGTGATCAATATAAAAATAATCGCATCTGAAAAAGTTAACGTAATCATCCCCAGACATATTAGATTCAAATGTGCTATTTTCTATCTTAACATTAGATTCATAAAATGTTAAACCAGATGGTACTTTCCAATAACCATCTTCTTTATTTGAAAGGTTTTTTATAATAACATTTTTAAAGTGACTTGTGTCTTTTGCGCTTTTAATCATAATTGAAGACCTCCTTTTTGTATTGTTCAAAAAAACTATTGGTTTTTCAAACTCTGAAATTGCTTCTATACTTCCTTCATTAATAAGTATATCATTTCCATTTAAATCAACCTTTATACCTGATAATATTATAAGGTTAACATTTTTCAAAAGTATATCAGAGGTCAGAACGGTGTCGTTTTTAATATAGAGATGTTTGTTCTTTAACTCACTTATTGGTTTTAACTTGAGCTTAAGGCTAACAATAACTTCAATATTTTTTCTAAGGTTTTTACAAATAAATAAAGCATTGGGGTATCTAGTATAAATAGCATCTTCAAATGATCTCCATTTCTTTGTTGCTGTAATTTTATGCATAGTATTTGCAACCGATACAATTGCATCAGAAAGATCCTGTAATCTAGTTTTATTCTCTAAAATTTGATTCAAGTATGTATGTAACGATTCATTATAAGGCTTCATGTTGTTCACAAAGTCAAATAGCTGTTTTTTAAATTCTGCTTCTGAGCTTACTTTTAACTCTTTTTCAAACCAAGTTTCTCTAATAATAGGTTCTACTTTATTTGTTACCGAATTGTAAAACATATGAAAATTACCTTCTAATAGGGGATGTTTGTTCTGAAGAATAAATATAGTAGCCATAAAAACATCAAATTTGGAGATGTCCATAATGTTTTTAGGATGCATCGATAACTCTTTCCTTATCGATTCTAGATCAACTATCTGCTTCTTACTCATCTTATCTAGGCTTGGATGCTTAAGTTTGTTAAAAGTAAAAATAAAAGAATCTCTAAAACTGTTTCTTTCAATTAGATTTTTAGAGAAAAAATCTTCAACATAATAGAGATCTTGCGGCCTATTATTTATTTTTAAATTTATTGGAGTGTGTTCCAAATTTAAAATTTG
>Ga0316204_10007414_pt1 | contig 16052 bp, 16 predicted proteins | sample 6monrhotite_MG_2_FD_205661 | JGI IMG/M metagenome (GOLD analysis project Ga0316204, IMG submission 205661) | Microbial mat bacterial communities from mineral coupon in-situ incubated in ocean water Damariscotta River, Maine, United States -... | ecosystem: Environmental > Aquatic > Marine >... | reverse complement strand
AGGGCCCCAAACGCCGGTCAAGCCGCCGAAAAACCCTGCAACAACGGCCACGCCAGCCTCGGTTAGCCGTTCAAATCCTTGACGGATTGAAGGTTTCCAGCCTGCAAGTTGAAGAGAGCCGAAGAAGACGATCATGCCGCCCAGCAGGATAAACAGAACACTTTCGGGCAGCACGCGAACAAGCTGTGCTGACAATAAGATCATGACGAACAGTACCAGATTGAAACGCCAGAATTTGCGGAACGACCCCCATGCATCGCCCAATCCGGTACGGAAAGCTTGCATGAAATTCGTCAGAACTGTTGGCAGGATCAAGGCCGCGATTGCGATCTCGGCGGGCATGAATGATCCGATACCTGAAATCAGGATCATCGGCATCGCAAAGCCAACGGCACCTTTGACGAAACCGGCGAGCGACACCACAAGCAAAGAGGCGAGAAGCGCCAGAATGCTCATGTCTGCAAGCATACCACTCATCGGTTTGTCCAAATCTTAAGTGATTGGCTGCTGTTTCGTTGCGTCATATTCGTTCGCTCTTGACCGTTTTTCGGTATTTATGTTGCGCTGCGATGCAGCATTCGCTAGGACGCTGCCAACAGGTATTCCTTCGCCGATTCCATTGGGCGTATGATGAGACAGGACAGATAAATGAGCCAAGTACAAGCCCCGATCCTTTCCAATCTTCTGGACCTAACAGCGGCTGCGATGCCTGCAGCGGACGACGTTTTGGTCGCGGCGCGCGAAGCGTTGCGGGATCGTGTCGAGGTCGATGGGCGCGTTTCCAGCAAAGCCATCGAAGTCGAGCAGTTCGCAGCACACACGTTTTCCTGGGTCGCAACCTATGTCGAGGCGCTGCGCCAAATGCAGCGTTGGGCGAGTGATCTGAACGCCGAGGACAAGTTCGGTGAGATGGAACAGCTGATCCTCCAAATCGCATTTGGGGAATACCTCTGGCAGCTTTACGGCGGTATCCCGATGAGCCAGGGCGAAATTGCCCGATTGCAGGATCTTGGTTTGGGGCAGGAAGGTCAGCGGGTTCTGATGAACGAGGCCGTGCAAGAGTTGACCCAAAAGGGCAACACCGAAGCCGCCCGATCCCGCCTGTGTATTTTGATGCAGGAACGCGAAGGTGTGACAACTTTTGGCGCAACCGGTCTTGACGAGGAATTGGAAATGGTCCGGGACCAGTTCCGCCGTTTTGCCGACGACAAGGTTGTGCCTTTCGCGCATGAATGGCACCTGAAGGACGAGTTGATCCCGATGGAAATCATCGAGGAGATGTCAGAACTCGGAGTGTTCGGCCTGACGATCCCCGAAGAATACGGTGGATTTGGGTTTCCAAAGGCCGCGATGTGTGTGGTTTCAGAAGAGTTGTCGCGCGGCTATATCGGGGTCGGCTCGCTTGGGACACGCTCGGAAATTGCGGCAGAGCTGATCCTTTGCGGCGGCACCGAAGAGCAAAAGCAGAAATGGCTGCCGGAAATCTCGGCGGGCTCTACCCTGCCAACAGCAGTGTTCACCGAGCCCAACACCGGCTCTGATCTTGGGTCCTTGCGCACCCGCGCTGTCAAAGATGGCGACGATTATGTCGTGACCGGCAACAAGACCTGGATCACCCACGCGGCCCGGACCCATGTGATGACCTTGCTTGCGCGGACCGATCCGTCGACGGATAATTACGCGGGTCTCAGCATGTTCCTGGCCGAAAAAAAACCCGGTAGTGTTGAGAATCCATTTCCGACCGACGGCATGACCGGCGGTGAGATTGAGGTGCTGGGTTATCGGGGGATGAAGGAATACGAGCTTGGCTTTGATGGATTCAAAGTGAAGGGCGAAAATTTGCTTGGCGGTGTCGAAGGTCAGGGCTTTAAGCAATTGATGCAGACGTTTGAAAGTGCGCGTATTCAGACTGCGGCACGAGCCATTGGGGTGGCCCAATGTGCGATGGAAATCGGAATGAAATATGCGCAGGACCGCAAGCAGTTCGGCAAAGCGATCATCAATTTTCCGCGCGTCAGTTCAAAACTCGCGATGATGGCGGTTGAAATCATGGTCGCGCGCCAATTGACGTATCATTCCGCCCACGAGAAAGACGAGGGGCGGCGTTGCGACCTAGAGGCTGGGATGGCCAAGCTGTTGGGCGCGCGCGTCGCTTGGGCGGCGGCCGATAACAGCTTGCAGATACATGGCGGGAATGGTTTCGCCCTAGAATATCCGATCAGCCGGGTATTGTGTGACGCGCGGATTCTCAACATCTTTGAGGGTGCAGCAGAAATTCAGGCGCAGGTTATCGCACGGCGTTTGCTTGAGACGGGTCGGAATTGAGGCCCTCGAGATCAGAATGCTAAGCGGGTCCGGTATTTATTCGGCCCACAGCCTCTTTGTGCACATTCACGTTCCCGGCAATCTCAGTCAGCCTGCTTGACACAGGCCGGATAGATGGACGCTTTTGATTGGCAGAATGCCACTTCGGCATTTATCGCAGCGGTCAATGCTGACGCCGAAGTGGCCGGAAAGTTCACAGGCGGGGCTCAGAAAGCCACACAGGCGGATGTTGTGACCAAATCTGGCGGTTGGTGATCTAGCCGCCTTATCGGCCCTGAGAGGCGGTCTCTTGTAGGTCGATGCAGAGTATGATCGACTTCAGTTTCCTGAAATCACCATTTGTGGATCACGCAGACCATGAAAATTATTGCCGGTGCGTCGCTTTTACTGGCCTTTACCTTGCCAAGCCTCGCCCAAGAAGTGCAGCAGCCCGAAGAGACGTCAGCGCTTGCCAAAAACACGTCCGTGCAGGCAACCGAATATATGGTTGTCGCCGCCCATCCCTTGGCTGCCGAGGTTGGTCAGCAGGTTCTGGCGGATGGTGGCAGCGCTGCGGATGCGGCCGTCGCCGTTCAGATGATGCTGAACCTTGTCGAGCCTCAAAGTTCCGGAATTGGCGGCGGGGCATTCGCGCTGTACTGGGACGCATCAAAACAGGAGCTGACCAGTTGGGACGGCCGCGAAACCGCGCCGATTGCAGCGACACCTGAATATTGGTTCGGGCCAGACGGTAAGCCCGTCAAATGGTTTGAGGCGGTTGTTGGCGGTCGGTCGGTTGGGGTGCCCGGGACGCTAAAGCTGCTGGAAACGCTGCACCAGAAATTCGGCCATCAGCCTTGGTCCGACCTTTTGATGCCAGCCATAATACTGGCAGAAGAAGGGTTTAGGGTTTCACCTCGTTTACACGCATCAATCACCCGAGCTGTTGAGTTTAACCTTGGCGCATTCCCGAAAACCCGTGCGTATTTCCTTGATGCGGCCGGGGTCCCATGGCCAGAAGGCCATCTGCTGACAAACCCGGCCTTTGCTGAGGCGGTGGGGTTGATCGCGGCCGAGGGCGCTGCGTATTTCTATGAAGGTCCGATCGCCCACAAGATTATTGCTGCGACACGCACCCCGCCAAATCCCGGCTTGCTGACCACAGGGGATTTTCGGCGTTATGAAGTGGTTGAGCGCCCACCAGTCTGCGTGAACTATCGCGGCTATCAGGTCTGCGGAATGGGGCCGCCATCTTCCGGGGGACTGACGGTTGGGCAAATACTGAGGATTTTGGAGCCGCTTGACCTCGGTAGCGCTGGACCGAGTACAGAGGCGTACCACCTTTTTGCTGAGGCCTCAAAACTGGCGTATGCTGATCGCGGCCTCTATATGGCTGACAGTGATTTCGTCGATATGCCCGAGGGGTTGCTGAACAAGGCGTATCTGGCCGCAAGAAGCCGTCTGATTGATCCGTTTGCGGCAATGGAGCAGGCAACGCCCGGCGCTCCTCCGTGGGATGAGGCACGTCTTTTTGCGCCGGACATTCAACTAGAACGCCCGGGTACATCGCATTTCGTAATCGTGGATTCTGCGGGCGATATGATTTCAATGACCACGACGATCGAAACCGGTTTTGGATCGGGTGTCATGGTGGATGGGTTTCTGTTGAATAATGAGCTGACAGATTTTTCTCGCACCCCTGTCCGAGACGGCAATCCAGTCGCCAACCGGGTTGAAGGTAGCAAGAGACCCCGCTCATCAATGGCGCCGACGATTGTTCTGAAGGATGGCAAGCCGGTTTTGCTGACGGGCTCTCCCGGCGGGTCGCGCATCATCGCCTATGTTGCTCAGTCTCTGATCGCGATGCTCGACTGGAACATGGACCCACAACGCGCCGTCGATCTTGGCCATGTCGTCAACCGCAACGGCGCGACCGATCTTGAAGAGGGGTCAGATGCGGCGGCTTACGGGCTGGGCCTTCAGGCGATGGGGCACGACGTCAAAATCCGCAACATGAACTCTGGGTTGCACGTCATCCAAATCGGCGAGGACGGCGTGCTGACGGGCGCTGCCGACAAAAGGCGGGAAGGCGTGGTTCTTGGGGGGGCTAGGCCCTGACAAAAAAGCGCGCCCCCAATTGGGACGCGCTTAATCTTGTAAAAACAGTCTGACTTTTGGATCAGGCGGCTTTGGCTTGATTCTGGCGTTCGCTTTCTTCGCGCGACAGCGCAACCGACGTCCGCACACCGCGGCCAACGAATTCCATCATGCCTTTTACACAGCGCTCATTCGGGTCAATCCCGGCGCACATTAGTACTTCACGGCCATCACGCGACCGCGCCCAGCGGGCGATCACTTCGGGTCCGTTGCCATATTTTTTGTCATCGGCAATGGCATCATCCAAGGCAGCCAGTACTACGGCGGCGAACAGTTTGCGGGCACGAGACCCCTGATCGTTGGAAAATGCAGTTGCATCAACGTAATCGAACATACGTCGTCCTTTTCATTTTGCTCTTGTCTTTTTGGCTTAATGCGCAATATGACGATATTGTGGCGATTCGGGCGTGCAATCTCGGAATACCACCTATGCGTCTGATGCATAACTCATCCAACATCCGCAGATACCGCTCTGTCATCTTGTCAGTCCTCGCCCTGAAGGATATAGGTGCGCCCCGACAAGTTTCAACCATTTGGTAAGGTTTCAGAGAATATGCCCAAAATCAACGGCAACGAAATTCGCCCCGGCAATGTGCTGGAACACAACGCTGGTCTTTGGCTGGCGGTCAAAGTTTCACACGTGAAACCCGGCAAGGGCGGGGCGTTTGCGCAAGTTGAGATGAAAAACCTCCGCAACGGCTCCAAACTGAATGAGCGTTTCCGCGCCGCCGACAAAGTTGAAAAAGTGCGGCTGGAGCAGAAGGACCAGCAGTTCCTCTATGAAAACGATGGTATGCTGGTGTTCATGGATAATGAAACCTACGAGCAGATTGAACTGCCTGCTGATATTCTGGGCGAACGCCGCCCATTCCTGCAGGATGGCATGACGATCCAGATCGAATACCACGACAGCGAAGCCCTAAGTGCGTCGCTGCCGCAGAAAGTTACCTGCAAGGTTGTGGAAACTGAACCAGCGGTCAAAGGTCAGACGGCGGCCAACAGCTTCAAGCCTGCGGTTCTGGACAATGGCGTCAGGGTCATGGTGCCGCCGTTTGTCGGGCAGGACGAAGATATCATCGTCAACACCGAGACAATGGAATATTCCGAGCGGGCGTAAGCTGACCGGAGTATTTGAGTATTTAAAACGCCTCGGTTTGCCGGGGCGTTTTTCGTTGGGGGTCTCCACCTTTGGTCTGTCATTTTCGACAGCACGGCCAGATCGTTTGTGTCGTGATCAACGGCACCTGGGACTTAAAAAGCCGGGCGCTATGACAACGCCCGACTTCCATCCGTGACAAGTCAAACAGGGATGACGTTACGCCACGTTTTTCAAGACTTGGGTTGGTTCCACTCCCAGAGCCTTACAAATCTGCCGTGTCAGGTGCGGTCGGTTGAGTGTGTAAAAATGTAAATCTTCGACGCCCTCGTCCATCAAGCCGCTGCACAGCTCAGTACAGATCGAGATTGATAACAGGTCTTCAACGCCATCCCGCTTCGCCTTGGAAAACGCGCTGTCCATCCAACCGGGAAGAACCGCATTGCAGCGTTTGGAGAATTTCTTGATGCTGTCCCAATCCTCAATCGGCAGAATTCCAGGGATGATTTTACCGGTGATCCCAGCCTTTTCAGCCCGATCCCGGAAGTAGAGGAAACTGTCGATATCATAGAAATATTGAGTTATGGCGCTGTCCGCTCCGGCATCAAACTTGCGTTTCAGCATGTCGATATCAGCGCTCGCATCATGCGCCTCGGGATGAGGGTCAGGATAGGCACCCACGCGGATATGGAATTTCCCGGTTTCAGCCAACGCCTCGACCAGCTCAACAGAACTGGCGAACCCGTCCGGATGCGCCTCAAACTTGTCAGTCCCTTTTGGCGCATCACCACGTAGGGCTACGATTTCGCGTACACCCGCCTCGGCATAACTGTTGGCAATCGCCAGCGTTTCCTCTTTGGTTGCGTTCACGCAAGTCAGATGTCCGGCAACTTTCAAACCATAGTGGCGGATCAGGGTGCCAAGGGCCTCATGGGTGAGCTTGCGGGTCGAGCCTCCTGCGCCGTAAGTGACCGAGACAAAGGATGGATCAAGCGGGGCCAGTGTCTGGACCGAATCCCAAAGCCTGAAGCTGGCATCAAGCGATTGTGGTGGGAAAAACTCAAAAGAAATGTTCGGGGTCGGGCTGGTCATGGGGCTCTCCAAAATGCGTTCAGCCCTTGTCCCACACTTGGTTTTGTGAAACAAATTCATAATAATCATGATCATTATGAGTAAAATCGAACATGTATCTCGAGCTCCGACATATGCGCAGCATCAAAGCGATCCACGAAGCGGGCGGGTTGGCGCGGGCAGCCGATGTTCTGAACATCACCCAATCGGCACTGTCACACCAGATCAAAGGGCTGGAAGATCAGGTCGGGCTTGACCTGTTTGCCCGCCGCTCAAAACCGCTGAAATTGTCGGCCGCAGGTTTGAAAATGTTGAAGCTTGCCGAACGGATCCTGCCCGAAGTCGAATCTCTGGAAGAGGAATTTCGCGGTATCCATGAGGGGAAATCCGGGCGACTTCATATCGCGATTGAATGCCACGCATGTTTTGACTGGCTATTCCCGGTGCTGGAACTGTTTCGCCGCGCCTGGCCCGAGGTGGATGTGGATATTCGACCTGGGCTGGCCTTTGATGCGCTGCCTGCGTTGCAACGCGAAGAAGTGGATTTGGTGATTTCCTCGGACCCGGAGGATATTGCGGGGGTCGAGTTCACGCCATTGTTTGACTATGAGCCGGTCTTTATCGCAGCGTCTTCCCATCGACTGGCTGACAAACCCTTTGTCGAGGCCGAGGATTTTCGGGGTGAGACGTTGATCACCTATCCGGTCGATAAAACCCGCCTTGATGTTTTCACTCAACTTCTGACCCCGGCCAAGGTCGAGCCGAAAGCGCTGCGGCAAGTTGAACTGACCGCTGTCGTTATGCTTTTGGTTGCCTCTGATCGGGGGGTGTCCGTGCTGCCGGACTGGGTGGTGCGCGACAGTCGTTACAACCACGATTACGTTACCCGACCGCTGACAAAGGAAGGGATCACCCGCAGGCTTTATGCGGCCACAAGAACAGAGGACACATCGCTTCCTTATATGTCACATCTGATCCGGCTTGGGCGGACGGAGCCGCCGAAACTGCAACGGCGCAACTGAGCCTGTGCATTTGGGCCTTGGCGACAAGGGTTGCGCGTCTTATAGAGCGGGTCTGAAAATCTGAAGGATAAGGCGCATGTCGCAGGCCAGTGCAAATCTCAACATCATGATCAAAGCCGCCCGAAAGGCGAGTCGTTCACTGATCCGGGACTTCGGCGAAGTTGAAAATCTCCAGGTGTCGATGAAAAGCGCCGGGGATTTCGTCTCAAAGGCAGACTTGAAGGCCGAGCATATCATTCGCGAAGAATTAACCGAGGCGCGACCGAATTACGGCTGGCTTGCCGAGGAAAGCGAAGAGGTCAAAGGCGCCGACCCAACCCGCCGGTGGATCGTCGACCCGCTGGATGGAACCACGAATTTCCTGCACGGTCTGCCGCATTGGGCAATCTCTATCGCATTGGAACATAAAGGCGAAATCGTCGCAGCAGTCGTTTACGACCCGATCAAAGACGAAATGTTTACGTCTGAAAAAGGCGCAGGCTGCTGGATGAACGACCAGCGGATGCGGGTCTCGGGCCGAAGCCGTATGATCGAAATGATCTTTGCCACGGGCCTGCCATTTGGCGGCAGCGCGGATTTGCCGGAAACACTCAAAGATCTTGCCCGAATTCTGCCCGGTTGTGCCGGTGTAAGGCGCTGGGGCACCGCGTCGCTTGATCTCGCCTATGTGGCGGCCGGGCGTTTTGACGGCTTTTGGGAGCACAACCTCAATATTTGGGATGTTGCGGCCGGTGTTCTGCTGGTGAAAGAATCCGGTGGGCTTATCGAACCTTTAAAGAAAGGGGACAATTTGCTGGAAGACGGGCATATAATTGCGGCCAATGAAGCGGCCTTTGACTCGTTTGCCAAGGTTATTCGCAACACCTGAAGGGGTAATCTGCCCCCCCACTCCTCACGGTTTCATAAATACTCAAAACCGACGGGCACAGCCCGGCGGCCCGGCCCAACAGTGGCGGCGCTTAAGCGACGACCACGGGCGGGAGCCCCTTTCGGCCATCAGGCATGGGACCAATTGTCAGGGTCTTCCGATTTATTGGGTGACAATCCCAGAATATCTCCATGGGTCGAACAGCCCAATCCCAACACGGTGCGGTTTGCATAGTTGAAATATGCTGTGACCTGATTGATCTCCAGAATCTCGCCGTCACTATACCCCGAATCCCGCAGTGTAATAATCATATCTTCACGCAGGTTTGCAGGGTCCAGTGTCAACATACGCGCATAGTCCAACGCCAGTTTTTGGGCGTCGTCTAGCGGCGCAGCCGCGATGTCATCGGCCTCCATAGCACTGCGTAACCCTTGTGACAGCGCATCGTCATCCAGCAACCGCTTCAGCCCCGCAAAATGATGTTCAACGCAATAATCGCATTTGTTCAGCATACTGACCCAGACACCAAGGGTTTCCAAAAACCATTTTGGGATCGTGTTTGCGGAATGATGCAAAACGTATTTATAGATCGCCATATGCCCTTCCATCGAATGGGGCCTGAGCGAATGCATCATCATGATGTTGTCGACATTGTCGCCCGGGCCTTTCACCCGATCATAAAGACGGCGAAGTCGCCCGGTTGACTGTGCATAAGGGATGGTTTTGATCCAGGACATTGCGGGCTCCTTTGGCCGATACAGGTCTGCGTGTCAGAGTGCGTTGATTGCCGCAGCTTTGGCCAGCAATTTCCGAGCCTCTACAATATGCAGGTTCTCAACGATGTTTCCGTCCAGAACGGCAATGCCCAACCCTTTGGATTCGGCCTCTTCAAAGGCTGCCATCTGGCGTTTGGCCAGACTAATATCGGCCTCTGACGGGGCGAAAACCTCGTTCGCGGTGTCGATCTGAGAGGGGTGGATCAGAGATTTTCCGTCCATCCCCAGATCCCGGCCCTGTTCGCACATCACGCGCAGGATCTCGGTGTCCTGAAACTTGTTGTAGACCCCATCCACACAGACCAGACCATAGGCTCGGGCCGCCAAAAGGCACAGGCCAAGGCTGGTCATCATCGGGGCGCGGTCGGTTGTGTGACGCGCCATCAGGTCTTTAGCAAGATCGTTGGTTCCAAGAACCATACCTTTCAGCCGAGGCGATGAGGCGGCAATTTCCTGAGCGTTCAGAATGCCCAGCGGGCTCTCCATCATCGCCCAAATTGCCGTGTCAGTGCAATTTGACTGCGCATCCAGAAATTCTGCCAGCCGCTTGACATCAGCCCCTGTGTTGACCTTTGGCAGCAGGATTGCTTCGGGGCCAGTGGCGCAGATAACATCAAGGTCGTCCATCACCCAATCGGTGTCAAAACCGTTGACCCGGACCATCAGCGCCCGGCTGCCGTAATCGCGTTCGACCAGCGTTTTGGCGACCATTTCGCGGGCGTTGGCTTTTTCATCCACCGCGACCGCGTCCTCCAGATCAAAGATGATCCCATCTGCAGGCAGGGTGGTCGCCTTTTCCAGGGCGCGCTCTTTAGAGCCGGGGATATACAGAAGCGAGCGGAAAGGTTTAGTGAGCGGGTCCATGGCGTCCTCATTTGTCAGGTTTGCGCTTTAGAACCATAGCACACCCGGATTTTCAAGGCGGCTTTGTGTACCAAAGAATACCCCGCAAACCTTGTGTTTGGGGTCGTTTTCAAAATCGTTGCCGAATTTGGCAAAGCTCCGCGCGCTGTATTTACGGCTTTTTTGTCGTCTGGCTGCAAACTTCCTTTTCCGCAGCTCTGGTGCGGCAATCTCCGTCGACAAGGTGTGACCATGATGAAAAATTATTTCTTTGCAATGTCTCTGGGGCTCGGTGGGGTGATCTGGGCGACCCAACATGCCGAGGCCCAGCGATCAACCTGTGCCGCGCGTGGCGAGATCGTTGAACGGCTGGTGGCCCAGTTTGGGGAGGTCCGGCAAAGCATTGGGATCGGCGCAAACAACGCGATGATGGAAATGTTTGCAGCTCCGGCGACCGGAACATGGACCATTCTGGTGACGTTGCCCAATGGTATGACCTGCCTGGTGGCCTCTGGGGAAAGCTGGGAGAGATTGGCCGAGGAACTTCCGGCGCTGGGCGGTGACGCCTAAGTCAGCCCATCAAAAAGCAGTTTTCCACCTGCGGTGATCAACATTGTATAGGCGACCATGAAATAGACGCGCTCTGGTATCAGCCGGTGCGCAAAAACGCCAAGATAGGTGCCGATCACTGCGAAAGGCGCCAGAATGAGGTCGGCGAGCGCGGTTTGCGTCGTGAAAATCCCCAACATTAAGTAGGGGATAAATTTCATCCAGTTGACCACCCAGAACACTATGACCGAGGTGGCCTGATAGGTGGTCTTGTCTATCTTCTGAGACAAAAGATGGACCGCGACTGCCGGGCCGCCTGCATGGCTGATAAAACTTGTGATCCCGGCAATGAAACCCCAAAAACCACCGTTGAGCGGTCGGAACGGGCGGGGATGGACTTTGAGCCAACGCAATTTTCGCGCGAGTTGGTAAAGCACGAATGAAAGCGCGACGCAGCCGATCATCACCCGGAATGTATCGGCATCTGCAATCCTGTAAAGCAATGCCCCGACAATCGTGCCGGGAAGGGCTCCAAGCATCAGTGCTTTGGCGTTTGGCCAGTCCCACTTCTTCCAATATGGTTTCAGATTGGTCATATCCATGACCATCAGAAGTGGCAGCATCATGCCAACAGCCACGCCGGGTTCGAGAATCAACGCGAGCAAGGGCGTGGCCGCAAATGCCGCCCCGGAGCCGAAACCCCCCTTGGATATCCCTGCGAACAGCACTGCCGGGATCGCCACAACAAAGAAGATCAGATCAAATTCCAGGCCCACTCACCCTGCTTAAGTATCTGCAATTGCGTCAGTTATACTGAACACAATGGTATACAATTGTTACGCGGTCGCGTTGTTTCCTGTTTCTTATCTCTTGCAGATCACACCCTAAGGGGATAGGCAAGCGCCAGATTTTCCAACCCACTAGGAGACAGTGAAAATGGCAAGAGCAAAGATCGCATTGATCGGTGCAGGTCAGATCGGTGGCACATTGGCCCATCTGGCAGCAACGAAAGAGCTGGGCGACGTCGTCGTATTCGACATCGCAGATGGAATTCCTCAGGGCAAGGCGCTCGACATCGCGGAAAGCGGCCCGATATCCAAATTCGACGTGGCGCTGAGCGGCACCACCGATTACGCCGACATAGCGGGCGCTGATGTTTGTATCGTGACCGCTGGCGTTCCCCGCAAGCCGGGCATGAGCCGGGATGATCTTCTTGGGATCAACCTTAAGGTCATGAAATCTGTTGGCGAGGGTATTGCCAAACACGCGCCGAACGCTTTTGTGATCTGCATTACCAATCCGCTTGATGCGATGGTCTGGGCCCTGCAGCAATTCTCGGGCCTGCCTGCGGAAAAAGTTTGCGGTATGGCAGGCGTTCTGGACAGCGGTCGCTTCCGTCATTTCCTCGCCGAAGAATTTGGTGTGTCTATGCGCGACGTCTCGGCGTTCGTTCTGGGTGGCCATGGTGACACTATGGTGCCTCTGACCCGGTATTCCACCGTGGGCGGCATTCCTTTGCCGGATATGGTCGATATGGGCATGATCAGCCAGGAAAAACTCGATGCAATCGTTCAGCGCACCCGTGATGGCGGCGCTGAAATCGTTGGCCTTTTAAAAACTGGCTCGGCGTTTTACGCTCCTGCGGCATCCGCAATTGAAATGGCCGAAGCTTACCTCAAGGACCAAAAGCGTGTGCTGCCTTGCGCCGCAAACGTGAACGGCGCTTACGGTCTTAAGAACACATATGTCGGCGTGCCGACTGTGATTGGGGCCGGTGGCATCGAAAAAGTCATCGAAATCAAGATGAACAAAGACGAGCAGGTCATGTTCGACAAATCCGTCGAAGCAGTAAAAGGTCTGGTTCAAGCATGTAAGGGCATTGACAACTCGCTCGCCTAAAGCTTGATAGGGCAACGGCTACGAAGACGATGCCTTATCGTCTGAGTGGTCGTTGCCTTGTACCTGTAGTGTTGAGCCGTAATGGTTGTTGTTTTACCAAAATACAAAATCGCGTATTTCCCGATGCGCAGGGTAGCCTCGACTACCGTCAAGAATGCCTTGCGCGGTCTCGCTGAGACCGACGGCGAATACAAAGCGACACACGGAAACCCGATGTCGTCGCGTGAGCGCCGCCTTGCTCAGGGAAACCACATTTTCACGATTGTCTGCGATCCGATCTCACGTGTGCTGTCATGTTATGGCGATCGAGTTATCTATCATCAAGACCTGACGAGTAGTGCTTTTAGTCGCGTGTCGCTCAAACTTTCTGGGTTGAACCCCAAGCCTGACATCGATGAGTTCTGTCAGAACATTCGGGCCTACCGATTTCTGAACGACAAAATCCGCCGCCACACACGCCCGCAAATCGTTTCATTGGGAGATGATTTAGGATTTTTCGACAAGATTTACAGAATTTTCGAACTTGCCGAATTGGCACATGATTTGACCGAACGCACGGGAAAGCCGATCGTTTTTGAACATCTGCAGACCGGAGGGCCGAAGTTTAACTTTTCCGACCTCTCCAAAACCTCACGGCAGGCGTTGTTGAATTTCACAGCCGAGGATTACTGGCTGCTCAAAGGCTTCTTCACGCCTCCAGAGGCATGAAGGCCCGGACTTCTCCGGCGGAACCAAGTTCGATATTAAATGCTACTGTGGTGATTCCTCTTGATTGCATGCAATTGGATACCGAAGGGGGGATATTTGTGATCACGCATATCTGAAGTGTGATCACAAAGTGAAGGAATTTGCGATTTATTGAAGCTCTTCGACCTGTTCCTCTATGAAGCATGGCGTTTTTGTGACATCTTGACCAAAATGCGCAACACGGGAAGTGCCCTATGAACATCCATGAATACCAAGCAAAACGACTGCTAAAGGAATACGGCGTTCCGGTCTCAGACGGCCAGATCGTTCTCAAATCGGACGAAGCTAAAACAATGGCTGGCGAACTTGACGGACCTCTCTGGGTGGTCAAGGCCCAGATCCACGCAGGCGGACGCGGTAAAGGTACTTTCAAAGAGCCTGAAGCAGGCGAGCAGGGCGGTGTGCGCCTGACCAAATCCGTGGGCGAAGCAGCTGCCGAAGCGGAAAAAATGCTGGGTCGTACACTGGTTACCCACCAGACAGGCCCCGCTGGCAAGCAGGTGAACCGGGTCTATATCGAAGACGGTTCAGGTATCGAAACCGAACTTTACTTGGCATTGCTGGTTGATCGCCAGACCTCGCGGATCGCATTCGTATGTTCGACCGAGGGCGGTATGGACATTGAGGAAGTGGCGGCAAACACGCCGGAAAAAATCCTCAGCTTCTCAATCGACCCGGCAACCGGGTTCTCAGGGTTCCACGGCCGTCGGATCGCGTTTGCGCTGGGCCTTAAGGGAAAGCAGATCAAGCAATGCGCGCAGTTGGTCGGTACGCTTTACAAAATGTTCCTTGAGCGGGACATGGAGATGCTCGAAATCAACCCGCTGATTGTGACCGATAAGGGCGACATCAAATGCCTGGACGCAAAAATGGGCTTTGATTCCAACGCGCTCTATCGTCAACCGGATATCCTGAGCTTGCGCGACGAAACCGAGGAGGACCCCAAAGAGCTGGCGGCCTCCAAGCACGACCTCAACTATATCGCGCTTGACGGTGAAATCGGCTGCATGGTGAACGGCGCTGGTCTGGCGATGGCGACGATGGACATCATCAAGCTTTATGGTTCGGAACCAGCCAACTTCCTTGATGTGGGCGGCGGCGCGACCAAAGAAAAAGTCACCGAAGCGTTCAAAATCATCACGTCCGATCCCAATGTCAAAGGGATCCTGGTCAACATCTTCGGCGGCATCATGCGTTGTGACGTCATCGCCGAGGGCGTGGTTGCTGCGGTGAAAGAGGTCGGACTGTCGGTTCCATTGGTCGTGCGCCTTGAAGGCACAAATGTCGAGAAAGGCAAAGAGATCATCAATAATTCGGGCCTCGACGTCATCGCGGCGGATGATCTTGGTGATGCTGCCGAAAAAATTGTAAAAGCTGTGAAGGGTTGATCAGATGGCCGTACTCGTAAACGAAAATACCAAAGTTATCTGTCAGGGCCTGACCGGCTCGCAGGGCACGTTCCACTCTGAGCAGGCGATTGAATATGGCACCAAGATGGTTGGTGGCGTGACGCCGGGCAAAGGTGGCGGGACCCATATCGGTCTGCCAATTTTTGACACTGTCGCCGAAGCCAAGCATGTCACCGAGGCCAATGCGACGGCGATTTATGTGCCGCCGCCATTTGCAGCCGACGCGATCCTTGAGGCGATTGACGCTGAAATGGAACTGATTGTCTGCATCACCGAGGGCATTCCCGTGCTCGATATGATGAAGGTGAAACGCGCGCTTGACGGGTCGAAATCCCGCCTGATCGGGCCGAACTGCCCGGGCGTGATCACGCCGGGTCAGTGCAAAATCGGCATCATGCCGGGCCATATCCACATGCCCGGCTCGGTCGGTGTTGTATCGCGTTCCGGTACGTTGACTTACGAAGCTGTGGGCCAGACCACCGCCATTGGCCTTGGCCAGTCGACCTGTATTGGCATCGGTGGCGACCCGATCAAAGGCACGGAACATATCGACGCGCTGGAATTGCTGTTGGGCGATGATCAGACCGAAAGCATCATCATGATCGGTGAAATCGGTGGCGACGCTGAGGAACAGGCTGCGCAATTCCTGATCGACGAAGCCAAGAAAGGCCGGTCCAAACCGACCGCTGGTTTCATCGCTGGCCGCACGGCACCTCCGGGCCGCCGCATGGGCCACGCAGGCGCGATTGTTGCTGGTGGCAAAGGTGGGGCCGAGGACAAAATCGAGGCGATGCGTTTAGCTGGCATCGTTGTTGCAGAAAGCCCAGCAGGGCTGGGTGAGGCCGTGCTGAAAGCGATCGGGTAATCTTGAGCAAGGTCATGACATTTCCTCCTAAGGCAGCATCCTCCGGTGGCGAAGGGCACGTTCCCATGATCGCGGGTAATCACCTGCCGTTCAGTAGGACTGCCCGGCGTTGCCGCCAGGTGGGAAGATTTGTTTTGCAATTGCTTTTGACCGTATGTGCTTTCTCGGTGACCGCACACGCCGAGCCAGTGGATGAAGTTTTAGAGTTTTGCACCCAGACATCATCGTCTTATGATGGTGTCGAGGCCGCGTTTAAGAAAAACGACTGGTCAGAGGTAATGAAATCTGACGCCGATACCATTGGCAGATCTCTTGCCGTCGCAACCATCGGTATGAACGTTACTTCAAAAAGCCCTATCGTGGTTTGGAAGAGTAGAATGGAACTGCGAACGATGGCCGCGGCGGCATTGGTTCGTAAACCCGATGCAGATTTCTACCGTTCGGCA
>Ga0316204_10007411_pt1 | contig 16055 bp, 11 predicted proteins | sample 6monrhotite_MG_2_FD_205661 | JGI IMG/M metagenome (GOLD analysis project Ga0316204, IMG submission 205661) | Microbial mat bacterial communities from mineral coupon in-situ incubated in ocean water Damariscotta River, Maine, United States -... | ecosystem: Environmental > Aquatic > Marine >... | reverse complement strand
GTCAGTGCTGACAGGCAACCAAATATAATTATTGTGTCAGGCCTGTTTGAGTTATACGATAATAACCCACGTGTTCATCTAGTGATTAAACAGCTTTTTAATATTATTAGTAATGGTGGTTATTTAATTTATACAGGGCAGCCATGGCACCCACAAATTGAAATGATTGGTCGCGTCTTAAATAATCGTCACGGGAAAAAATGGGTAATGCGTCGAAGAGTTCAGCGCGAAATGGACCTGTTAGTCGAGTCAACAGGGTTTAACAAGATAAATACAGCGGCAGATAGTAACGGTATTTTCACCGTTTCATGTGCTCAAAAACCAGCCAGGGATACTTAAATGACACAGCAAACAGATATTTATGAAACAGAGCGAGAAAAACTGCGTGAGCTTCAGCTTGTTTTTGAAAAAGCAGTTGAAGAAAATAATATTGAAGATATCAGGCCTTTCACCCACCCTGATTTTTCGTTTGTGTCTTTCACTGACAAGGAATTTAAAGACTTTGATGCGTTTAAACAGCAATGGGGTATCACGCGTAAACAAATGCTTGGGTCGGGGCGATTCTCTACCCAGTTGAATCCACAGCCTACATTATTTCTGGATGATGTCGCTATCGCTAGTGGTAATGCGAAAAACTCAATGGTTGATAACAAAGGCCAGCACTATGACTTTACCAACCACTGGACGGTGATTTTCAAACGTAGTAACGATGAGTGGAAAGTGCTCCGTGCACATAATAGCCTCGACCCATTTGCTAACCCGATGCTAATTCATGGTGTAAAACGTAAGCTGCTAAACTTTAGCCTGTTTGCTTTTATTGGTGGCGCACTGGTTAGTTCGATGATTAGCTATTTTATTTGAGAACATAATGATTGTTGCCAGTATTTGCAGTTTAATCGTTATTGGTGTTTTTCTAAGAATGAGTTTCAGCTACACCAATAAACGAAAAAATAGAGTTTACTCAATTGGCAAACAGGCAGCCCCATCTATAGGTGTATTTAAAAACCTGAGTAAGTTCCTGTTTGTATCAAGTATGCTACTGACACTGCTTAGTTACTGGTTGCCACTAAAACTACTGATACAAATACCCCCGAGTGATTATCAACGGGTACTTGGTGCTCTTATTGTTCTGTATGGTAGTTTTCGCCTTGCCAGTGTTTTTTCAATACTGGGAAATAATTACTCTCCAGTATTTGATGCCTATCAGCCGTTTGAGTTAATAACACAGGGCCCATACCGAATTGTCCGCCACCCAATCTATCTTTATAACTTGTTTGTTAGTTTTGGACTGGCGATTAGTAGTGGGTCTGGCCTGGTTGCTATTAATGCGATAACAGGTTTGATTTTTATTTTAAAAGCCATAAAGCTAGAAGAAAAATACCTTACAGATATATTTTCTGATTATGCCGATTACAAAAAACATTCCTGGCGTTTAATACCTGGGGTATTTTAATGTATAAAAAAATCAATTTAAATATTTTACATTAATTTTAACTTTGATAATTAGTTCGGCGAGCGACTTTTTAGCCATTCGAGAAAAGACCTGTGATTTTCCAACGGGTCTCAGGCATAAAACGCCAGGTATTAAAACAGACATCTAGTTGTCTGGTATTGAAAAAGCTTCAGTGAAGATTTTACTGCTGCGCAAGCACCAGCTCAATTTGTTTTGCAGATTTCTAATGACGATATAAAAAAGGCTGTATCAGCAGCGAATTGGAATGATGCAGATAAAATAAAAATACAATTGTCTCCTTCAACCCCACCTTTATTTATTTCAAAAATGATACACTGCGTTTTAACAACTGATTGATACAAAAAAGTCACTTTGGGAGAAAATTTTAATGAAGGCATCTGAGCTGTTTGTTAAGGCGCTTGAGTCGGAGGGTGTGGAGTACATCTTCGGTATTCCAGGTGAGGAAAACCTCGATTTACTGAATTCACTCAAGAATTCTTCTATACGGCTAATCCTCACCCGGCATGAACAGGCGGCGGGTTTTATGGCGGCTACCTATGGCAGATTAACCGGTAAAACCGGCGTGTGTCTGGCCACCCTCGGCCCAGGCGCCACTAATCTGGTGACCGCTGCGGCTTACGCTCAACTGGGTGCCATGCCAATGCTGATGATTACCGGGCAAAAACCGATTAAGGCCAGTAAACAGGGGGAGTTTCAAATTGTTGATGTGGTGGATATGATGAATCCGCTCACCAAATACACACAACAGATTAGCAGTGCGCACAATATTCCTGCTCGAGTACGTGAAGCATTTCGACGTGCAGAGGACGAACGTCCCGGCGCGGTGCATCTGGAGTTACCCGAAGATATTGCGCGGGAAGAAACTGGCGCTCCAGTGATAGAACGCAGTAATTTTCATACACCTCGCTCAAGTAAAAATTCAGTTTCACAGGCGGTAACGAGTATTGAAGCTGCCAGGCACCCCTTGTTGCTGATTGGTGCTGGTGCAAACCGCAAACATACCTGTCGTGCCTTGCCGGCGTTCATTGAAAAAACCGGTATTCCTTTTTTTAGCACCCAGATGGGCAAGGGCGTGGTGGACGAGCGTCATCCATTATTTCTGGGTAATGCCTCACTCTCCAGTGATGACTATCTGCACCGAGCCATTGAAGCGGCGGATTTAATCATTAATGTGGGCCACGATGTGGTGGAAAAACCCCCCTTTATTATGGGGCGGCAAGAGCCAGACAGTGATGATGTTGAGGGCGCCGCCTATGCGGGAACAGCCAGGGTGATTCATGTGAATTACACCACCGCTGCCATTGATGCGGTTTATTATCCGCAGCAGGGCGTTATTGGTGATATTGCAGACAGCATTGAGCGTTTGACCGAATCTATCACTGTGCAAAAACACTGGGATTTTGCGCGATTTTTAGAAGTAAAAAAACACCTCGACTTACATTTGCAGGAAGGTGTTAACGATAATCGTTACCCGGTATATCCGCAGCGACTGGTAGCGGATGTGCGCAAGGTAATGCCGGATGATGGTGTCATCGCACTTGATAATGGCATCTATAAAATCTGGTTCGCGCGTAACTACCGCGCATACCAGAGCAGTACAGTACTGCTAGATAATGCACTGGCCTCAATGGGGGCCGGGCTACCCTCGGCCATTGCAGTAAAAATTGTTCACCCAGAGCGGCGGGTAATGGCTATCTGTGGCGATGGAGGTTTTATGATGAACTCCCAGGAAATGGAAACTGCAGTCAGGCTGGGCCTGGATTTGGTGGTGCTCATTCTGCGTGATAATGCCTATGGTATGATCAAATGGAAACAGGCGAATATGGGTTTTGATGATTATGGTCTCGATTATGGCAACCCTGATTTTGTACAGTATGCACGCAGTTACGGCGCGCAGGGACATCGTCTGGAATCAACAGCATCACTGACAGACCTGCTTGAGCAATGTTTCAATACCCCCGGGGTACACCTGGTGGATGTGCCGGTGGATTATAGTGAAAATGATCGTATTCTTAATCATGAAATAAAAGAAAAAAGTCGTCAGATTTAGTGGGGCATGTAAGGGCATATTTGAGGCAGCTCTTACATTTTGACTGGTGCGGTATTGAAGTTATATAGTAGGTTATATGTTGGCCAAGCTCTTCAATCGACAATATGTCAAAAGCAGGACTTGACCTTGAGTTATTTTTAACCTTGAGTTATTCATTCACTTAAAAATACAAAATTTTAAATTTTGAGGAATAAAAAATGAAAGCTATCAAAGCAGGTATCTCAATATTAATATTGATCGCAATATCAAAAACTGTGCTGGCGGATACGACTTTATTGCGTTTGTATACTGATAGGGAAGGTGGTGATACAAAATATTATGTCATCAACCCCTCTAAAATTAATTATCTGCAATGGGATGAGGATGACAAACTTCTGACGATCATTACAGATGATACCAAACAAGGTGAATCAAAATTTCTGGTGCCCATACAGGCAAATGAAGATGCTGAAAGATTTATTGAAATACTTATGGGTAAAACCGCCAATAAATGGCTTAACGCGGATCATAAATAATTAAATAAAAAAGGAAAATAAAATATGTATACACTCATCCATGAAGGTGAAAATGTAGGTTTTAGCAAACTCGAGCGTGGTGACCCATCAATAAACGCCGTTTCTGGCGTATTCAATAATATGGGTGGCTCTAAAGCACTCGCTGGCTGGATCAAAAGTATCGGTGGTGAAGAAGATGAAGGTGTTGTGTTTATTGAGCTAAATAAAGATTTTAGCTTGATTGATGAGGATGGTAAAACACTTGAGTTTCAAGGTGGTAACCTGATTTCTATTCCTGAAGAAGATGAGGTTTATCTTGATATTACGGGAATTTCCGATGAGCTTTATAAAACTTACTTTGCAGAGCATATCACCGCCATGGAAAGTCTATAAGGCAAATCAGACTTTAGAGAATATTACACAGCTGTCCCGTTAAGCATTTTTCTCAGTATCTGCTGAACTGATAAAACAGACTATGCATGTACATAATCATAATTGAGACATGAAAATAGTAAACTAAAAATCGCCATCTTTGAAAAGATCTACTGGAAAGATCTTTAACATGCGAAGCATAGCCGTAAGGCCTTAGGTTAACGGGGCAGCAGTGAGAAAATTGTTCTTTTTAACGGTTTTTAAATAATTAAAGGCTGCGGTAGCAACTGAGAATTATTAGTACCCGCACTTGTTGGTGATTATTTTTATACGATATGCTGAGTGACTAAAACATACTTCTAAAATACACGATTGACGTGCATTGATTGTCCATGAACGGAGAATTCGATATGAGGTTTTACAGAGTCGTTGTTATTATGATTTCTTATTTCATAATGTCTACTAGCAGCGCGCTCACGCTGCCAACCCCATTTTCTGCTAACTATGAAGGTCATAAATATCTTTTTGGTAAAGCCAGAGCAACTATAACTTTGTCGAGACACGGTCAATATTATATCTATACAATGAAAAGCAAAATCAGGTTTTTATGGTATAAAAACAGAGTCTTTGACTGCAGTGTATTGAAAATAGATGACAATACGCTTAAGCCGATTGAGCATGTTCATTATGAAACTCATAATGATAGGTACAATATACAGACTAAATTTAACTGGGAAGAGGGTGTCGCCCTTGCCGATTTTCAGGGCAGAGGTAAAAAAACAGAATTCAGTATTGAAGGTAATGCCTGGGATACAATGTCGATACAGGTAAAGCTGATGGATGATGTGATGAATCAACGGGTTAACAAGGGTGATCAGTATCAGGTTGTACAGTTAGGAAGGGTGCTCAACTGGAAAATAACCGATGTTAGTGATGGCACTACCAGTATTTTTGATCAGCGCTTAAATACGGTTAGCGTAAGTGCCGATTTTGAAGATGAAACAACAACCCTGTGGTTTTCCAGGGAACATCATTTAGTGCCCGTTCAAATGCTTGTGAATGATGTGCTTGTAAATATCGTTTCAAATCCTGATGAGGCAAAAATCGAAGCGCTTGAAACAAATGAATATTCAGGCGAAGTACCATCCTGCAAGCTGTGATGCGAAGGAGAGTAGAATGATGAGTCTGGGAAAAAATCAACAGATCTGGAAATTTCGAGCCAGTTTGATACCAAGCCTTGCTGTTGTTTGTGCTTTGTTGCTGTTATATGTACTGAGTCTTGTATTGGGAAAACCTGTAAATGAAAAGTTCTGCTTTGAGGTGTTGCCAGGCTTGCCCCAATATATTGAGGATCAGGCATACTATGAAATAGCTAAGGCCGGAATCTGGTGGCTGTTAACGACTTATGTCTTTTGGGTGATTGCTATTTTATGCATTATGATGTGTTTTTTTGTGATATACCGTAGCCTGATTGATTACCATATTTCAATAAAGAAATTTAATTTACAAATTCTATTCGTTTTGCTACCGATACTAATGGTTCTTGTCGGTAGTTATGCCTTGTCGCATTCAGTGGTTACTGCACAGGATGTTTTGGCGAACATTACATTAATTGCAGGTGGCTCCCGAAATCTTGTCGATCTGACCTATACGATTGGTTTGATCGGTATTATTTATGTGTTTATTACATCAGGTTATATTCTTGTACCAATAAAAGATGATAAGGATGTGATACGAAGAGTTAAACTACTCAACCTGGTTTTATACACCGGCTCGGTATTAATTGTCGCATGGCTAATTCAGTCACGCTTTTTATATTACTATTCTGCAACATTGCTTATTGAAGAACACAAACTGCTTGTGCAATCAATTGCGCCTTATTTAAGTTTGGCTATTGGTGGCGTAGCCAGTGTGCTATTACTGCTAATGTATCTGTCGTCATTTGTGTGGTTGCAGTCGCGTTATATTCAGTTTAAAGGCAGTGGCGCATCGTCTACATCAATATTCGATCATTTAAATGATGAGAAGGGCCCGTCGCAATTAATTTTAAGTCATTGGACAAAAATTGTTGCGGTTATTACGCCTGTATTGCCAGGTTTGATCGAAACTTTTTTAGATATGAGTACATAGGTGTGCAGTGCGTTCAAAAGGGTGCGATGACAATTGGGAGATATTGGCATAAGTGTAAGCGCCATTTTGAACCTGGCGCTTTGCCACAGAGACGCGGAGCACTCAGAGAAAAGCGCAGGCGCTTGAACAAGCACCTGTTTTATATCAAGATTGTCTTATTCGAATTTTGTTACTGAATTTTAAATCGACACTCTGTGTTCTCTGCGCCTCTGCGGCAATATTTAAGAATTGCTGACACATTATATTAAAACTCTAATTTGTTGGTGTCAGATCTAAGCTACTAAAAATTATTAAGTTAATAATTCTGGCACTAAAATATTATCTTTATTAGGCAGGCTTAAAGAGACCCAGACCATAGGTGAATCACCTTCGCCGTCAGGGCCTTTTGCAAGATTTACCCAACTTTCTATCAGTGCAATATTTGTGCTTCTCATCTGGTCTGTCAGGAAAAACCATTCTTTCCAGTGATTGCTCCATTGCCACCAGACAGGTAAAATTTTCATCACCCTGTATTGTTGAGCTAAAAGCTCATCAGGTTTCCATCCGGGGAGAGTTGTGCCATTCGTGTCCAGTTGCATGCCTTCACCTGTATTAGAAAGTGCTTTCATATGTGCGAGTATTTCATACAGAGCCATCGCTCCATATCTGCGATATTCAAGAACCGCTAAATCTTCATACAACTCATCAAAATCACTGTAATATGTAAAATCATCTGCATAAATTTCATAATTATTTACATATCTTGTGACAGTTTCTGGGGTCATCTTACGAATACCTGCCGCCAGACCGCCTTCGATTTCCAGCACTTTTAAAACATCCTCTAATCGCTCTATTAGATGTTTGTCGCTGTGGTGTTTATACATAACTTCAGCATTAATATTAGACACAGTATCTAGCACCCAGTGACAGCCTTTTTTACCTGTACCATCTGGGCATTTTACGGAGGGTGTAACACAGGCTAAGGTGTTATTTGTACATCGGGTTATGGTTCGCATCTCTTCAACGCCATTTAGCATACTGGCTAGCTGATCCCGTGTAAATGTGATTCCAATATCAAGTCGGCCTTTAGTTAAATGTTTATCGGCGCGGTTTTTCAGTAAATTTCCGGCTTTTAACACAGTATTGTTATCTAATAGATTTCTGTCGACAAGGCCAGAAAGAAATTTTTCTACTTCTGCATAGTTTAGCTCTTCATCTTCCCTTGATATGGTGATCCCTGTGTTGACGGTGCTTTTTTGAGTGGCGAAAATCATTTCAGTATTCATAAAAAATGAAACGGCTCGTTTATTTTTTCTTTCTGTGTCCCCGTGAGTATATTCTGCTTGAGTCACAGCTGTAATTGATCCGTCAATATTAACAGTCCACTTTAAATCAACTTCCATTATGCTCTTGTTACCGAAGTTAAAACCCCAGAGAACAAGGTCAAGTGTGTTGCTTTCAGATAGTTCCTGAAATAAAGTGTAGTCTCCTTCTAAAGCAATAACAGCGGGTTCAGAGCTTTCACTCTGCAGGGTATTGGCAATCTTTATAGCTTCGTTCATTTCGCCCAGAACAATGGCATCAAGTGCTGATTGAGCTTTGTTTAAGTCTCTTTCTGGGTATAAATCAAAACGAAGATCCAGACCTTCCTGTTTTCGAGCCTTTCGTTGAGATGTTATTTTTAATGATACGGTTTTTTCTGTAGCGACCTTATAAAGCTCACTTAGCGTGTCGATTTTTTTCTGCAGCCTGTTAAGCAGTTTCTTAACGGCGTTAGTTGCATTATCAACACCTTTTTGTATGTCGGTTGTAGTTGCTGCTATTTTTTCACCTGCGGCATTGATTTTTTTAGCAATTTTTTTATAACTGCTGCTATCTGGAATAGCCGCTTTGACCTTCTCGTTAAGCTCTTTCTGTTTTTCTTCAAGGGCTTTCTTAACGGCTTCTTCAATTTTTTGTTTTACATCAGGGAAGTTTGGTGTGTAGTGTTTAATTCCGTCGATAACTTCATCAACAATACCTGGCACAGCTGTGTTAATGGAATCAGACCATCCATCAGCCGTGGTTTCTATTACGCCTATAATTCGATTACGTAATGCTTGCTCAGGTGTTATTGAGCTGTCTAACCCCACTAAACCTTTAATTGCTTTTTTGAATTCATTATCATCGAATGTATTATCAATTACAGAGGTTAATTTGTTTTCTATATAGTCAGATCCAGGCAGCAGGTCTTTAAATTCATCCAGTGCAGATTTCGCTTCACCTAGGTGATCTTCAATAAGTGGGTATAGTTTTTTCGCAAGATGCGTCGCATCAACTTCAATACCAAATGACTGAGCATGTGAATTTTCACTGCTATGATTGCGCTTTATATGGACTGCAATTACTGATTCACCGCCAACACTATGAGAAGACAGTGTATAGTTAAACTTGCCTGTTTCTTTTGCGGTGCTGGTGACATCTACGCCAAGCTTTACCTTAACTTCGTCTTTAAAGTTATAGGTTTTAGCCATGCCTAAATTTAGATCAAATTTTAATGTGCTATCCGCGCTAAGGGTGAAGCAATGAAGGTCGTCCTGGTTCAATAATTTCTGTAAATCGTTGAGTTGAAAAGGCGAGCATAAGCCGGTACTGCCTTCTTTGCAGTCAACAAGGCTTTTAAGGTTTTCTGAGGCAGCACTACCAAATCGAGAGTCAGCCTCTTCAATAAAATAGAAATCAGCTTCTACTTTTCCTGTTATTTCTTTTTCTGCTGAGCCAGTAAAGACACCGGCAGAAAAAGCTGATTTACCATTTACTTCCAGATTTCCATCCATGCCTATTCTAAGCACTGCTTTATCGGCTTGTGCAAATGTGACACCAGAGGGTAAAGTCGGTAAGCTGGCATTTGCCTCAAGCTCAATAGAGGCGTTAATTAAACTGCCAAAGCTCAGACTGGCTTTAGTGTTTACGCTTTCGCTTTTACTGATGTCACTTTCAAAAAGTTTCCACTCAATGATGTTAGGCTGATCTGTGCTCAACTCATTTAACTTTCTGGATAGAGAGCGGAGCTTTAAAGAGTGTTCGCCATTATACCGATCTTTAAGGTCTTTCCAGTGCTGAGTGATTTGCTCTTCTGATAATTCTGTGATTTGACTCAGGGCAGGAGCAACTATTGGGCTGTATTTTTCCTGATCAACAATTAGAAGGTCCAGGATTTCTATTGTGTTTTTTGAGGATAGCTCAGGCAGCTTATCTTTAAGACTACCTAAAACCTTAAGCAGGTCGCGAGCATTTGCTAAAGATAAAGAGGGTAATACTTCAAGGTCTTCGATGGTTGAAATTGATAGCCATGACATAATTATTGTCCTTCTTAATTATTATGTAAATTGAATATTTTTTTAGTCTATTGATCATTTATTGTGCAATGAAAAACAGTTAATCAGTAATAAAGATTAAATCAGATAAATCATGTTTTAACCAGTATATAAGCTTTCAATAAAAAGTAGTATGCTTGGGACAGTTTATTAGATGTTATATTACTTGAAAGTACAGTTTTACCAAGCCATATTTGTAGTTTCGCATGTACTTATGTATGTAAAGGCACGGATTCGTGATTTATAAAAATTTATTGCTGATTAATCAATAAGGTGACTTATGAAAACTGAATGTGAAAAGTTATGTGATGCTTTATGGAGTGGTGAAAACCATATGAAGCTTGATGTAAGTAGTACAGTTAATGATATTGATAATACTGTGTCAGTTAGGCTATATATGCTATTAAGAGGCATCAAAAATGACACATATAATACTCTGGTTGAGCCATATGATAATGGGTATTATAAACGATCTGATGGTAAGTCTTCGCCGTTTGGTTTTTTTAAAATCGAACGTGCTCAAAATATTTTAGGTTTTAAAAAAGATATTGTATCAGTAAGGCATGATTTTGATTATTACCTTGGTTTAGACAGAAAAGAAGCAGATAGTCGCTATAGAAAACTACAACTTGAGCTGGGGCACTACAAATTGGTTGTGGAAATTGAATATTTTGTCCTCAGAGCTTTGGGATGGAAGGCCTGGAATAGTCACAGGGATAAACGTGATAGCATTGAAGGTTATGGCAAAATTGAACATATAGTTAATTTGCCAATATACAGAGCAAAGGATAGATTGGATAATAAATCATTTGAAAAGTAGTCCGTACACTTAAGATAATGCATGCTCTTATATGAACTGTATTTTTTGTCGAAAAGACGCTAAGGCGTAAAGAAAAGACACTACTTTTTATCAAGTGTTGATCATTTATTAACACGCTGTTGCTTATGAAGCAACGACATGGAGATCATACCTGGCTACAAAAATTTTCTTTGCGTCTTAGTGTCAATGTTACTTAATATTAATTATCAAATACAGATGAAAGTAGTCGAAAATGAGTACGTGTCAGTTTATATATCTAAGCTACAACAAATAATATGATTAATATCTCCCTGTGTAGTCTGTAATACCTCTTACCAAACTCTTATTTACTAAAATTATGAGTAATGACCATCTGCTCACGATTACTCGCATACTCTACCTATTGTGAAAAATGCAATTTTGTAACCTGTAGTTAGCGTTTGCTGGTATTTAGCAGTGAGTGAATAATCGTCTATACTCTAAATATCGCCTCAGATTTGAGGATCAGGTATCTGAATAATCAGGATTAGATAATGGTAAAAAAGCTATTAGAGACAGAAAAGCTATCAGAGAAAGAAAATCCCGAAGTTGATCTGGCTAAACGCAGGAGTTTAACAACCATCGGCAAGGCAGGTGTTACTGCCTGCGCTGCTCTAAAGGCTCCGTATGTGTTTTCGCGATCAAAAACCCGTCTCAGGGTACTGGGCACCCATGTCACCTTGCAGGAAGAGTTGCGTCAGCGTGCAATGTCAGACCTGGGTATTGAGCTGGTATTCGAGCCAAAAGGCAGTGCGGCTGTGTTGCAGAAAGCCTCGGTATCGCCAGCTTCTTTTGACCTGTATGAACAGTGGTCTAATAGCATTAATGTGTTGTGGCATTCAGGCTCAATACAGGCTATTGATACTCGTAGAATAACGAACTGGAATGAAATTAATAACCTTACAAAAACAGGTAAATTAACTGCTGAGGCCAATCTTGGTGCTGGCGATGCACCATACAAAATACTACACGTGCAGAATGATAACAAACTGGGGCCTGGGAAAAGTGATTTTGTGAGTTTTTTGCCCTATGTACACAATGTCGATTCATTTGGTTACAACACAAATGTAATAGATAAGGGCATAGAATATGAAACTGAAAGCTGGAGCTGGTTACTCGATGAAAGATATGCCGGAAAAGTGGCTATTGTAAATGCACCGACTATAGGATTATTTGACCTGGCACTGGCTGCACAGAGCAAGGGGATGATTCGTTTTGATGATATTGGAGATATGAGTAAACAGGAACTTGATGATCTGTTTAAAATACTTATCAATCTTAAAAAACAGGGGCATTTTAGTGGTTTCTGGACATCTGTTCCAGAATCGGTTGATTTTATGGCATCAAATCGAGTCGTAATTGAAAGTATGTTCTCGCCGGCAGTCTCAGCACTTAACGGGCAGGATATACCGGTCACTTATGCCGCACCAAAGGAAGGTTATAGAGGCTGGCATGGTGTGATGTGTTTGTCTTCTATGACACAGGGGCGTGAAAAAGATGCTGCGTATGAATATATGAACTGGTGGTTATCAGGATGGCCGGGGGCATTTATAGCAAGGCAGGGGTATTATATTTCAAACCCACAACGTTCAAAGCAATACCTTAGTGATGATGAATGGAATTACTGGTATCAGGGTAAACCAACAAGTAAAGATCTGACGGGTACTGATGGGAAGATATCAGTCAGGGAAAACGAAATTCGTCGTGGAGGTAGTTACGAGAAACGCTTTAGTAATGTTTCTGTATGGAATACAGTGATGCCGAGATATGAATATACTTTACAAAAATGGTATGAATTTATAAGTGCGTAAACCATGTAGATGATTAGATCACTTAAACACCAGATATTTTTTGTTCTAATAATACTTGTATCTATACTTGTTATACAGATACTACTCTCCCGTGCAACTCAATCAAGCCTGTTAAAAAATCAGGCATTCATTAGCCAGTCATATGAGCTAGTAGGGCTGGTTCATGAACTTGAACGTGATGTTATAGACCTTCAGAGAAATTTATTGATTTATAAAGAAACTGCAAGTGATTCTTCTGTGGCAAGATTTTATGAATTGATGGGAAGAGTTAACGAACGTCTTAATCAATTTGAAGTTAGTCTTGATAAATATCAGTTTATTGAGCTGAATAAAGGCATGATTGAACGCATGCGTAATCATCTTGATGACTACAATGAAAATTTTTCAAACGTGATTGAAGGACGTACTCAACGTAAAAAAATATATGAAGATAAAATAAAGACAGGTATTTCTAATATTTCAGAATTGATTGATAAAAAAGAAAACCAGAAAAAATCAAAATTGAGCAGTGAGGCCATTCTAGGAATGAGGTACCATCTTGCACTTACTGAAAAATATATTAATAAGTATCTTATATCTCCCGAATTTGAATATATCACTTCATACAATCAGCAACTCCAGAAATTAAATGAATTAATGGGTAATAAAATTGATGGGGGGGCACAAGCAACACAGACAATGGATATTCTTAAAAAGGAGTTTTTCAGATTAACACAGGTCACTCGTGGTTATCTTTTTCTGGTTAATGTTGTAATGGCAGGTTCTGCTAACGAATTTTTATATCTAACCAAAGAGTTAAGAAAAACTGTTAGTAGTAGTCAGAAAGTCATGAGCCTGAGGGCAATGGAGGAAAAAGAGGCAACACAAATAAAAACAGGTTTTGTGTCTTTTGTCTCAATAGCCATTGCGTTGTTAACTGCATGGTTTTTGACGAGTCGAATTATTTATCCAGTGCGTAAACTTACTGAAGTATTTGGGCAGTTATCACGTGGAGAAGAAATATCAAGAGTTCCGGGTACAGACCGAACTGATGAGATTGGTGACCTGGCAAAAGCAGCCGATGTTTTTCATGATAAAAATCGACAGACCTCTGAGCTTTTACAGCTGTCTCAGGATATGAATATCAGGCAGGAGGAACTTAATGCAGAGCTTACCAGAGAAAAGCATAAAGCAGTGGAGGCTGCGAGAAGTAAAAGTGTGTTTCTGGCAAATATGAGCCATGAGATTCGTACACCGATGAATGGAATAATCGGGCTTGTCGGTTTATTACTAAAAACCAAGTTGACGGATAAACAGTCGCATTATCTGAGAAAAGTCGCATTCTCGGGTCAAATTATGATGAACGTAATAAATGATATTCTTGATTTCTCAAAAATTGAAGCCGGTAAAATGGATATTGAACGCGTCGAATTTAATATTAATGATATCATCGAGAATACAATCACGTCTATTACTGTAAAGCTAAACGAAAAAGAAATAAACTTCCGTATTTACGTATCAGCGAATGTGCCTGAAAATATGTATGGAGATCCATTGCGAATAAGTCAGGTGCTGCTCAATATTTGTAATAACGCAGTGAAGTTTACAGAACGTGGGTTGGTGCGACTTAATTTTGACTATCAAATTGAGGGAGATGATGAATTTCTATGTTTTGAGGTAATAGATAGTGGAATAGGTATGAATCAAAATCAAATTGATCATGTGTTTGACTCATTCACCCAGGCAGATGGTTCAACCAGTCGAAAATACGGAGGTACAGGGCTTGGGCTGACCATTGTTAAACAGCTGACCGAATTAATGGGGGGCACAGTTTCTGTAACATCTGAAGAAGGCAAGGGAAGTTGCTTTAAAGTAAAAATTAAAACCCAGGCAAAAGGCACGACAAAAGCTATTAACTCTTTCAATGAAGTTAATTCGCAGGCAAGGTGTTTTTATTTGCCAGCTGCTGACTCGCAAGAGCTCAAACAAAATATTGTTTTAGACATGCATAAATTTATACAGGTGATTGCTTGGGATGATATATTGGGTTTGTTGACTAGCAAAGGGGTGGAGAACACTGCTATGTTTATAGAAGTGCCTGATATGGAGTATATTAATCAAAAAAACAATGTTATTAAAACGCTGTTAGCTGATGATGTTAGTCTGGCATTTATTACTGATATGAACCCACCTGGTGTTTCAAAAACATTACAGAAAAAATGGAACATACCCGTTTTGTCTCACCCTTTTTCGCCGAGAGAATTATATAATTTTCTCTGTTCATTATTATGTTTAGAATCATTAATTGAGCATAATGAGCTCGACGTTATGAGCGATGATGAACCAGAATTCTCAGGTCATGTGTTACTGGTTGAAGACAATCATGTCAACCAGCTTGTTGCAGGCCAGATGCTAAAAAACGTAGGTTTAACAGTAGATGTGGCTGATAATGGCGCTGTAGCTGTGGAAAAAGTTAAACTTAACACCCATTATGATATGGTGTTTATGGATGTGCAGATGCCAGTCATGGATGGTTATCAGGCAACAAAAGAAATACGTCAACTCGGCTATGACGAGCTGGTGATCTGTGGCTTATCGGCGAATGCAATGAAACGGGATATTGACCTGGCTCAACAGGCGGGTATGGACGATTACCTTACCAAGCCGATTGAGAATGATGACTTATTTGTCACGTTAAAAAAATACCTTAAATTGCAAGCTGGTTGATTACCTGCGCAATTGCAAAAAGGATGCATTCGGTCTCAAATACTAATTTGTATTGTAAAGCCAGGCATGACAAAATTTATTCAATTCTTTGAGTAAGAGGCTGGTGCTATGCTACGTATAATCCTTTCGTTTATGTTATTCAGTGTGTTTGCCTGTTTTTCTTTCTTATTTACTACACCCGTTACAGCAGCTAATGTAAAAATCACCCCGCTAGGGAGTCATAATGGTGAGTTTTGCGCCCGTGACCGAGCTTTTGTTTTTGAAGACCCGGATGGTACGCGTCTGTTATATGATGCAGGCCAGACAGTGGCCGGTGCCAAAGATAAACGCCTGGGTAAGATTGATGTGGTGCTGGTAAGTCACATGCACGGTGATCATGTGGGTAATCAACATATCGAGCGGGTAAACGCAGGGCAGTGTGCAAAGCCTGATACCTCTGTGAATGCTTTACCTGATACAAATAGCGTTAATATTGCGATAGCGAAAAAAGCAAAAATTATCACTGGTAGTGAAATGCCAAAATTCTTTGCCAGCAAACTTAAAGCGCGGGGTGCGAATCCTGAAGATTCACAGCTCGTGAGGTTTGGTGCTTCACGTAAAGCCGGTGGCGTCATCATTACAACTGTGCCTGCAGTGCATTCTAATGGAATTGCGGGCGGCATGATTGGAGGTAAACTCGGTGATATGTTAGACGCAGCAGGGCTCACCGCATATGCGGGCCCGCCCACCGGTTATGTTCTAACATTTACCAATGGGCTGGTGGTGTATCTTTCCGGGGATACCGGTATTACAGCTGAACAGGAAACAGTGGTGCATCAGCACTATGCAGCTAAATTAGCGGTAAT
>Ga0316204_10007410_pt1 | contig 16057 bp, 15 predicted proteins | sample 6monrhotite_MG_2_FD_205661 | JGI IMG/M metagenome (GOLD analysis project Ga0316204, IMG submission 205661) | Microbial mat bacterial communities from mineral coupon in-situ incubated in ocean water Damariscotta River, Maine, United States -... | ecosystem: Environmental > Aquatic > Marine >... | reverse complement strand
TTTATAAGTAGATTATAAAGATTCTCTATGTATCGCACATTTGGAATTGAACCAATTATATACGACACATCAGATTTCATTTTTTTTCTCACTGATCTTAAAAAGATCTCCGGGTAAGCCATGTGCTCAATTACATCGTTACATACTACCAAATCAAAATAATTATCTGGTATATCTCCTGCAACTTCTTCATAGACACCACAAAGAACATGATCCAACTTAGTCGAAGCCTCTTGCGCGACTTCCGACACAGGCTCTACTCCCCAATACTCACAGTCAGAATGAATATTATTACGGAAGTTGCCTGATCCACATCCAATTTCAAGAATCCGTAAAGAACCTTCTGGAATTAACGAACATAAATCTTTACGTTCATTTATATAGTATTCTTCTACATCTTTCATAGTAAACAGCTCACTCAAAATTCATTCTAATCATATAAAATTGAAGACGTAATTTAGAAAACTACTACATCTAAATTCAAGATACTTACAATTCTCTTAAATACTTTTTAGTACTCTTCAGTAATCGGTATAATTTAGGAAATTTCACAATAAATATTTTTAATATAAATAACGGACTGTTATAAAACCCTCGAATGCAAACTCCATTTTTTTGCATTATATTCAACACAGTTTCAACAGCACCATGATTAATAGCATGAACCTCAATAAAGATATCCCTTAAATTAGGTAGCACATAATCTCTACACCTTTTTTCTAAATCTGATTTTGAATATATATTCAGTTCTGTCGCATCTTTTTGTGGTGCGATAAACAGATCTTCTGCTAAAGCAATTAATTGTTCAATGCTTCTATTCTGTAGTATTAAATTCTCACCATGTATACGATAAACAGATACATGTTCCTTTATTACTCCTACATCACCACGTAAACAAGATTTCAAAAATAGCTCGGAATCACAGCACAAGTTAAACTGATTAGAGAAGGCATCAACCTCTTTTGCAATTTCAGTATTAAAAACCACATTACATAATGTATGTGACTGAGGTATTATATTATGGCATGTAAGAAATATATTTTTACCTGACTCAATTTCACTGTACGGAAGATTTAACTCCTCCTTAGCATTCATTTTATTGTATTCGATATATCCATTAGCGTAAACCATTCCTACATTTGCATTCTGATTTATTAATGCAACTACATTTGCAACATATGACTCATCGATAAAATAATCATCATCTGAAAGTAAAATAAACCAAGTTCCCGATACAAGTTCTTCGAGCATTTTTTTCCAGTTTTTAACCATTCCAATATTACTGGAATTTCTAAAATAATGGAATCGATCCTCATCCATAAACTGCTGTATAACTTCCTGAGTATTATCAGTTGAATTGTTATCGGAAACAATTACTTCAATATTCGCATAGTCTTGATCCAAAGCACTCTTTATGCTACCAACAAGATATTCCGCTCTGTTATAGGTGGGAATACAAATTGAAACCAAAGGTTTATCCATATCTACTCCCCCTGAAAACTATAATGAATAAATTAACAAACCCTCTATATAAAAGATCTAAAAACCCCGTATTTAGCTTCTTTGCAGCCTCTGTCGGCCATTTCCAATGATTGTATGCTAATTGAATACAAGCCTGAGAAATAATTAAACCAAGTATCCCCATATTAAAAAAGTAGACCAAAATCACACTAACGATCAATATAAACACACCTGATACCAATACAGCAGGGACAAATGAAACTTCGTTATGAGTAGTTAGGTAACTTGCGCAAAGACTTTGATTCATATCTAATAAGAAAACCAATGCTAAACAGGCAAGCAATACTGTATTCAGGAACAGTACATCGCTACCAATAAAGTTCAATATAAAATTACCGGCCACAATTAAACAAATAACCATTAAAATGTAAAAAAACCAACTTACAGCTAGAGACAGGGAAAAACTCTCAAGCACTTTATCTTTATTTCCATAAATTTGTTCAAAATTCATGCCTGGTAATTTTGTACTATACAGAGAACTAGCCATAGTAGTAATCATCATTAACACTTGTATCGTGAGTCCATAACTTGCAGCTGCAGCCAACCCTATAAAACTGGATGCCACTAACACATTCATTCTGGTAATTAAAAACGCCCCAACAAAAACCAGCCCTAACTTAATTGAGTTATGCCATATGACGCCACTTGTACGTTTGTCATGAATTATTTTTACCGTTTTCAAATAATTAATTTCTGATCTATCTTTATCCCAGAAAACTTTATATAAAAACAACCGACTTATTAATCCAGACAATAGAGATGATAGACCTAATCCAATTAAGCCATAGCCTAAAACTAGAAACAAACAGCCAAGAACCATCATTAACAAACGATTGAAAACGATCATTTGATTTGATCTAGTAATGTCACCCCGACCATGTAAAAAAGCAACATAATATCCATAGTAAAAATTTATAATAAATCCCACAGAATATAAACACCATGCCATTATTATATTTAATACTGAATGATCTGTTGATAACAACGTTGATATATAAAATGTCCCTAGACCCAAGAGAACTATTATTACAAATAAAGTTATGACAAAATATATCTTCTTGGTAGAAAGATAAACATCTGCCAAAAGATTATAGTTCAACTCACTTTTTTCATTTTCATTTTGATCATTAATGCCTACTTTTTCCAATTTCTGTACACCCGCATAAATATATGCAACATATCTTGAAATTGTTGGCTGAAGACCTAGCTCTAGCAAAAAAGCTAAACCTGCCAAACTTGTAAACACAAACCATAACCCAACTTCTTCCGTTGTTAAATAAGTTAGGACTATGGGTAAAAGCAATATACCTGATGCAACATTTAACGTCTGAGCAAGTAATCCCCAATTAACATCTCTAAATGAAGTATCGTAATTAGACATAAGGGGTTTAGTTAGCTGTAGCTTTTTTCAATCCGGGAAGGCGCATATCTCTATCTGAAATAACAGGGTTCTTAATTCCCCATTCAAAATCAAAGCTATCCCACTTTATACCTGCATCAAATTTTGGCGCATGAACAGTACTTGTTTGATAAACAACTGTCGCAGAATCTGAAAGTGTTAAAAACCCATGAGCAAATCCTTTTGAAATATATAATGACTTAGTGTTTTCTGAAGTTAGGTTTGTAGAAAAAAATTGACCATAGGTTTTTGAGTTTTCCCGCACATCGACAACCACGTCAAGTATTTCGCCTTCAACAACATAAACTAGCTTAGCATGATCATGAGGCGGCAATTGAAAATGCATACCTCGAAGTACATTTTTTTTTGATACTGAGTAAAAGCTTTCTTTAAATTCTGTTACAAGCCCATACTCCTCAAATAGTTCTTGATGAAATATCTTTACAAATGATCCTCTGCAATCTTCTATTTTTTTATTTTCTATTTCAAACAAACCTTCAAATTTTGTAGAATTTATAATCATTTGATAAAATTACTTCCATAATATTTAATACACTTTTCTATGCCATCATGAATATTTGTTTTAGGGGCCCAGCCTAACTCTTTTATTGCTTTAGATATATCCGAAACAACCAGCGGCATATCAACTGTAGATGGCTCACCCCATTTTTTATTTATTACTTTACCAAGTTTCTGTTCAACTATAGAAACCACTTCTCGTACGCTGAAACAATAACCGGACCCAATATTAAAAACTGCATATCCATTTTTATTATTTTTCATGCCTTCGATTACACTCATAAAAGCATCCACAATATCTCCTGAGTAGATAAAATCCATTTTTTGTAACCCTTCAGATAATTTAATTTCATCTCCAGATAATGCTTTTTTAATTATCATAGGTATCAACTTATCGTTATCTTTCTCTCCATAAGGGGAAAATAATCTCAAGGTCGTTATATTCAATTCATCAGAGTAAAATTTCAGCATTGATTCGAAAGCAATCTTGGTTTTAGCATAAAGATTATAAGGCTTTATAGTTGATTTTTCACTTATTGGTAAAACCGAACAATCATATTCAAAATAGGTTCCCGTATTAATAAATCCTTTTACGCCATTTCGTACAGCTTGCTCTACTAATTCAACAGGGAAAGAAATATTTGATTTAATCATTTCATCTGATTCACTGCCATCATCAAATTTACGGTAAAGTGTTGCCAAATGAATGACTAAATCTATATTATTTTCATCAAATATATTGCTAATTGAAACAGTATCTAAATCGTAATTTATTGTTTTATCTAGTAAATGTTCAATTCGCCAAGTATCAGACATTGATCTTTTTAGAACAATTACATTAAAGCCTTTTATTAGCAGCTCCTCAAGTAAATGACTACCTAAAAAACCCGTTGCTCCTGTCAGCAATACTGTCTTCATACTAAAAGTTCATTCCAAAAAATTCTTCGAATTTTTCGGCTATATAATCCAGATGCTCATTACCCAGTCCGGGATACACTCCAAGCCATAGCGTATTTTTCATTGTTATATCTGTATTTGTTAACTCTCCAACAACCCTATATTCAATATCTTGAAAATAGGGTTGATGAATTAAATTACCGGCGAACAATAATCGTGTACCAATTTTATTCTGATCAAGAAACTTAGTTAAATCTACTCGACTAACACCCGCATTTTCTTTTATTGTTATAGGAAAGCCAAACCAGGAAGGTGTTGAGTTTTCAGTGGGCTCTGTGAAATCTATAAAGCCACTTACGGACGACAATTTATCTTTTAAGTAATTAAAATTTGAATTGCGTTTTTCTATAAATTCAGGCAATTTTTTTAATTGTGCTACTCCACATGCTGCTTGCATATCTGAAATTTTAAGATTATAGCCAATATGTGAGTAAGTATATTTATGATCATAACCTTCTGGCAAATTACCCAACTGCTGGCTAAATCGTTTCCCACAAGTATTATCACAACCCGGCTTACAGTAACAATCTCTACCCCAGTCTCGATATGATTCAGCTATTTCTATCAATTGGCTATTATTGGTAAACACAGCGCCACCTTCACCCATCGTCATATGGTGAGCAGGGTAAAAACTTAAAGTAGCTATATCACCCCATGTACCGACCATTTTTCCATCGTATTTTGCACCTAAGGCATCACAACAATCCTCTATTAGCCACAAATTATATTTTTCACATAGTGATTTAACCTTAGCTAAATTATATGGGTTTCCTAGCGCATGAGCTAACATAATAGCTTTTGTTTTAGGAGTGATCGCAGCCTCAATTAAATCAGCATTAACATTGTGCGTTTTTAAATCCACATCAACAAACACTGGAATTGACCCAAACTGAACAATTGGATTAACTGTTGTTGGAAATCCTGCTGCTACACCTATTACCTCATCACCTTTTCGGATCGCTCTTTCGCCTAATTTTGGTGATGTTAATGTACTAAATGCGACCAAATTTGCCGATGACCCTGAGTTCACAGTAATTAAGTGTTTTATCCCGATAAACTCTGCCAACTCTTTTTCAAACTGGTCATTAAAACGTCCAGTTGTTAGCCATGCATCCAGTGATGCATCTACCATATATTGAAGCTCTGTTTCACCAATCACTTTTCCTGAAGGGGGAACTACACTTTTACCTGGTTCAAACGCCTTGTCAGCATATTGTAATTCAGCAAATTTTTTAACCAGTTCCGCAATTTCTTGTCTCAGCGACTCAGTTGTCTGCATTATTCATGTCTCTCATATAATCTTTTATTTCGTTTAAACAATAATTTTGCATATCATCTTTATTTAACCATGATTTATGCCAATCAATTATTCTTTCTAATGCATGGTCCAGATGCCACGCAGGTTGCCATTTTAACTTTGATCCTGCCTTTGATATATCAAGTTTTAATGAACTGGCCTCATGAGGTTGGACACTTTTATCAAGCTGCCAAGATGCCTCTTCCCCCCATTTAGAAATCATTTTATCTAGAATCCAGCCAACTGGCTTCACATCACTATCGTTAGGCCCAAAATTCCACGCTTCAGAATAAATGGTCGGGTCTTCATATAATTTTTGCGCCAACACTAAATAGCCAGATAGTGGCTCCAACACATGCTGCCATGGGCGAATGGCTTTAGGATTGCGAACTATTACAGATTGATTTTTTTCAAATGCTCTTAAAATATCGGGAATTAATCTATCGAGTGCCCAGTCACCACCACCAATAACATTTCCTGCTCGTACAGATGCTAAGCCCACTCCTTTTTCCTGCAAAAATGACTGCCTATATGCAGAGGTAACTAATTCAGCACATGCTTTACTACTACTATATGGATCATACCCCCCCATAGGCTCATTTTCTCGGTAACCCCACTCCCATTCTTTATTTTCATAACATTTATCAGTTGTAATATTTACAATGGAGCGAAGATTAGAACACGTCCGCGACACTTCCAGAATTTTAACCGTACCAATTACATTTGTTTCATAGGTTTCAATGGGTTCATCATATGAGTACCTTACAAGAGGCTGAGCAGCCATATGAATTAATATGTCTGGATTAAAATCCTGCATACTTTTTTTTAGCTGCTGTAAATCCCTGATATCACCAATTTCTGATTCCAGTTTACTTTCAACATTTGCTTCGTTAAATAAGCTGGGTTGTGTAGGTGGATTTAGCGCATACCCTTTCACCTCTGCTCCCAGACTATGCAGCCATAAAGCAAGCCAGCTACCTTTAAAACCTGTATGCCCTGTTAGATATACTCGTTTATTTTTCCAAAAATCACTGTCAATCATAATTAGTCCCAAGTTTTCCATGGTGCATTACCAGACTGCCATAATTCTTCTAAGTGATTTTTATCTCTGAGTGTGTCCATTGGTTGCCAGAAACCTTCATGCTGATACGCCATTAATTGACCATCAACAGCTAAACCCTTTAATGGTTCCTGCTCCCAAACACAGTCATCACCAGTTATACGCTGAAGCACTTTAGGAGATAAAACGAAAAAGCCACCGTTAATCATAGCGCCATCACCTTTAGGTTTTTCTTTGAAACTTTTAACCTCACCTTCTTTCATTTCAAGCGCACCAAAACGGCCAGGAGGGTATGTAGCTGTCAGTGTCGCATCTTTTCCATGTTTCTTATGAAACTCAATTACTGCACTTATATCAATATCACCTACACCATCACCATATGTAAAACAAAAAGCTTCTTCATCTTTAATATAATCGGCTACTCTTCCCAAGCGTCCACCTGTCATAGAGTCATCACCTGTATCCACAAGTGTAATAACCCACGGCTCTGCTCTTTTTTCATGGACATCCATTCGATTCTCTTTCATACAGAAAGTAACATCAGACTGATGCAGGAAATAATTAGCAAAATATTCTTTAATCACATAGCCTTTATAACCACAGCAAATAACAAAATCATTAATACCATATGAAGAGTACATTTTTAATATATGCCATAAGATTGGCTTACCACCAATTTCAACCATTGGCTTAGGCCGTGAACTTGTTTCTTCACTTAATCGAGTACCCAAACCGCCTGCCAAAATTACAGCTTTCATTTAATAACCACCTATTTTATTGATTAACAACTTTGTATAAACGCATCAGAATAAAAATATTTTTCTGGTAATCCCGCATCTAAAAAATCTTTTTTAGCCGCGACAATCATTTCATTTGAGCCACAAGCAAACACGTGAGTGTGTTTAATATTTTCAACCTTTGACAAGGCCATATCTTGCACATAGCCAACATTTTCATTCCACTGTTTACTTGTTTTAGATAATACTGGATAGTACTTAACTTTAATTTTTTTAAAATCCGGCTGCCAAATAAAATTTTCAGGATTACGATTACCCCAAAACAAACAGATATCGTTACTTTGCTCAAAGCCATCATCTTTATCCAGCTTATTAAGCATTCCAATTATTGGCGCTATACCAGTACCTGTAGCCAGAAAAAGCATTTTCTTAGAAGTATCTCTAAGAAAAAAAGTACCCATAGGTCCTTCAATCCTTAAAAGATCATTCATTTTAGCTACATTAAACCAATAATCACTTAGCACACCTCCATCAACTTTTTTGATAAGCAATAAAATTTGCTCATCAGTTGCGTCGCTTGCTATGGAATAACTTCTTCTTACCGAGTTAGGTCCAATTACATCAATAAACTGACCTTCAAGAAATTTAAACCCTGTATTTGGTGGAAATCTGAGTCTGACTTCTATTATCCCAGAAGAAAGCTGGTCAATGCTACTTATTCGAACAGGTAAAGTTTTTATTTCAATATTATGTAACTGGCTCAAATCCAGAGCATCTATAAGAATATTCGATGTTGGCCTGCAACAGCATGTCAGAATTTTATTATTTCTCTTCTCATCTTCAGTTAAAGCTGTTTGTTGAGAGATTTCCTCTATGCTTCCAGCTAATAGCTCTGTCTTACACACACCACATTGGCCATTTTTACAGCTATAGTTAAATACAACGCCAGAGGAAAGCCCGCCTTCAAGAATACTCTCTACCCCATCCGTAAAGAACACCTTGTCTTCGGTTGTTTTCACCTGATAACTATTCACTTTTATTCTACTCCAACACGAATATCTCTGAATTCATGACTCTATATAATATATAAGCTCTAAACTCAGGTTATAACTTCACGCAAACAAAGATCAAGAGCAGCCTTCCAGAAAGGCATCTCAATTTCAAAAGCTTGCTCAAGTTTATTGGTTTGTAATTTCGAATTAGCAGGTCGCTGAGCAGCTACTGGGTACTCAGTTGAAGGTATAGCCTTTATATCGTTTACTGCTAAAAAGTCATCTGAAGATCTATTAGCCAAACCAATTATTTCAGTTGCAAAACCATGCCAACTTGTATTACCCGAAGTAGTTAAATGATATAAATCAGAAACAAACACACCTGCTTTTCTTTGAACCATTGCCTTATTGATACAAAGCAAAGTAGTTTCAGCAATTAATCTGGCTGATGTAGGAGATCCAAACTGATCAGATATGATTTTCAGCTCACTTTTTTCTTTTGCCAACCTTAATATAGTTAGTAAGAAATTATGTCCTCTCGACGCATAAACCCATGATGTACGAAAAATCAAATAATCACACCCTGATGATTGTATCGCTTGTTCTCCCGCCAACTTTGTTCTTCCATATGCATTAACAGGGTTTGTTTTATGGTTTTCTAAATAACCTGCTTCATTATTACCATCAAACACGTAGTCTGTAGAATAACTCACAAATAAGGCATTTATCTTAGCCGCTTCTTCAGCTATAACACCAGGTGCTGTTGCATTTATCACAGAAGCTAACTGCTCTTCTTCCTCTGCTTTGTCAACAGCAGTATAGGCAACTGCATTGATTATGAGGTCAGGGTTTATATCAGAAATTATTTTTCGGAGATTCTCTGGCTCAGCAAAATCTGCATCCTTCCTTCCAAGGACTATCAACTCCCCTAAAGGAAGCAGGGAGCGATTAAGCTCCCAGCTAACTTGACCATTTTCACCAAACTGTAAAATTTTCATCTGAAGTATTCAGCCTCGGTAAACATAACGCCTTGAGCATCTTTGTCTGAGACTAATGGCTCACCATCATACTGCCAATCGATTGCTAATCCTGGATCACTCCAAAGAATACTTCTTTCGTACTCAGGCGCATAATAATCAGTTGTTTTATAGAGAAACTCGGCACTATCAGATAGCACTACAAACCCATGTGCAAAACCCTCTGGCACCCAAAATTGGCGTTTATTTTCAGCCGACAATATTGTTCCAGCCCATTGCCCAAATGTTTCAGATGATTTCCTAAGGTCTACTGCAACATCAAAGACTTCACCACATGTAACACGCACTAGCTTGGCTTGTGGTTGTTTTATTTGATAATGCAATCCGCGCAAAACGCCTTTTGACGATTTAGAATGGTTATCCTGTACAAAATCATCAGTAATTCCAGTTGCTTCTTCAAATGCCTTTTTATTAAAGCTTTCAAAAAAGAAACCACGCTCATCACCATAAACCTTAGGTTCGATTATTAGTACATCTGGAATTTTCGTTGCTGTTATTTGCATCAGGAAATAAAACCTTCGTCAGCTCTACGCAGCAGGTATTGACCATACTGATTTTTCTTAAGAGGCTGTGCCAACTCAATTAATTCCTCTTTAGTGATATACCCCATTTCATAGGCAATTTCTTCTATACATGCCACTTTTAACCCTTGTCGATTTTCTATCGTCTGTATAAAATTTGATGCTTCTAGTAAACTTTCATGAGTACCTGTATCCAACCAGGCATATCCACGCCCCATAAGCTCAACCTTAAGCTCACCTCGCTCAAGATATTTCTGATTTACTGTTGTAATTTCTAGCTCCCCCCTTTCAGATGGCTCTATATTTTTCGCTATATCTACAACGTTATTCGGATAAAAATATAAGCCTACAACAGCATGATTACTTTTTGGTATTTCAGGTTTTTCTTCAAGACTTAAAACATTTCCATTTACATCGAATTCTGCTACACCATAACGTTCTGGGTCTTTTACATAATAGCCAAAAACAGTCGCCTTATTTTCATCCTTAACATTCGATATTGAATTCGCCAGCATGTTAGTCAAACCATGACCATAGAAAATATTATCTCCTAACACTAAGCAGACATCATCATCACCAATAAAGTCCTCACCTAGTATAAATGCCTGTGCAAGACCATCGGGTGTTGGCTGTTCTACATACGAGAAGGACATCCCTATTTCATTTCCATCACCTAATAATGTTTTAAATTGAGGCAAATCATGTGGTGTTGAAATAATGAGTATTTCTGTAATTCCCGCCAGCATTAACACTGACAAAGGATAATAAATCATTGGTTTATCGTAAATCGGAGTTAGCTGCTTACTCACTCCATTTGTAATTGGGTATAGTCGAGTACCTGAGCCACCTGCTAGAATAATACCTTTCACGACGTCTTCCTGTTTGTTCCTAATCTTTCTCTTTGATAACTACCATCTTGCACATGTTTACACCATTCAGAATTTTCCAAATACCAACTGATAGTCTTCTTTATTCCGCTTTCAAATGTTTCCTGCGGTAACCAGCCTAATTCTTTGGCAATCTTATCAGCATCAATAGCATAACGAACATCATGACCTGGCCTGTCCGCCACATATGTTATTAAACTTTCATACGGAATCTGATCTGGGTTAGGTACAAGCCCATCCAATATTGCACAAATTGTCTTTACAACTTCCAGGTTAGTTTTTTCATTATGTCCACCTATATTATAGGTCTCACCAATTTCACCTGTTTCTAGCACATGCCTTAAAGCAATGGCGTGATCATCAACATATAGCCAGTCTCTTATCTGATCTCCTTTACCATATATAGGCAAAGGCTTACCTTCCAGAGCATTTAATGTAACTAGCGGTATCAGTTTCTCAGGGAATTGATAGGGGCCATAATTATTAGAACAGTTTGTGACTACAATAGGGAACCCATAGGTTCTATGCCAGGCCCGAACTAGATGATCCGATGATGCTTTACTAGCTGAATAAGGTGAACTTGGTTCGTAGGCTGTTTCTTCTGTAAACAATCCAGTTTTTCCTAAATCACCATAAACCTCATCAGTAGAAACATGGTGAAAACGAAAGTTATCTTTTTTCTCATCATGTAATTCATCCCAGTATTTTTTTGCCACATCTAAAAGATTATATGTGCCTACTATATTGGTTTGAATAAAATCAGCTGGTCCATCTATTGAGCGGTCTACATGCGATTCTGCAGCCAAATGCATAACTGCATCAGGCTTATGCTGATCAAATACACGTGTTAGCTCATTAATATCTCTAATATCTACCTGTTCAAAATAATAATTAGGATGCTCAGAAACCACCGAAAGCGATTCTAGGTTACCTGCATAGGTTAAAGCATCGAGATTAACAACTTCATGATCTGTTTCTTGAATATACTGGCGTATGACTGCAGAGCCAATAAAGCCTGCCCCACCTGTTACTATTATTTTCAATATTGTATCCTGAAAAGCCGGCTGTGAATTATGAATTCAAGCGAGAATTTGGTGGAGCTAGGCGGGATCGAACCGCCGACCTCAACACTGCCAGTGTTGCGCTCTCCCAGCTGAGCTATAGCCCCAAATTAGGCTGGGAATTCTATTGGAAATAGGCTTTGGAGTCAAAGAGATAAATGCGACCTAAGTCATATTCATAAGCCGTTATCCGGCAATAAAATTTGGTTACTGACTGGGTGGTCTATCGATAATTACAATCTAGAGCGCTGTTGGCAGATGGGGTTTACCACCATCGCCACATCGCTAGCCCTTTTTTCAACTTAGAGATTTTATGACATTTCACTCATATTACTAAGAAAAAAACTGTTTAATGGCTCTTTTTGCAATTAAATTATTTTTACTTTATTGTTCGTGCTACATTTCTGATCCAATATTTAATCGCAATCAACTTAAGAACCTATATTTATGGAAAACAAAGATTTGCAAGAATTAAAGCCGGTTTACATACATGAGGCTAACTATACAACTGACGGCGTCATTAATTTAATCGATCTAGTCATAACATTAATCAATAGAAAAAAACTAATTAGCCTTATAATTATCTGCTTTATCACTTTGGGAGTAGTAGTCGCACTTATAAGCCCTAAAATATACACATATAGCACCTCAATTGAGATTGGTAGCCAAATTATTAATGGTGCGGTTGAGTCTTTTGAGTCACCACAAACTCTGTTAGCTAAGTTGCAACATAGCTTTATTCCACAAACTTTAAATGAGCATAAACAACATAGTTCGGATAATAAGAAACAATACAAAATCAAAGCAAGCGTACCAAAGAGCAGTAACATTATTGTATTAGAAGCGAAAGGCACTGAAAAACAAGCTGATTTAATGAGTAGCTTACTTCAAAATATTACTCAAAAAGCAACGCAGGATCACAGCCGTATTTTTGAATCTGTACAAAAAAATCTTCTATCACGTCTTGATCTAGCCAATACAGATTTAACCAATTTAGGTTCAGGGGATGACAACATTGCAGAGAAAGCTAGCCTGCAAAGAACTATTGAAGCTTACTCTGCTCAACTGGCAAATTTACGTAATACCCGAGAAATATTACCTCCCATGAAATCCATTGAGGCTAGTGGATTAAGCAGAAAACTCATAGTAGTTTCTGCTGCATTTACTGGCGTATTCGCTGCTATCTTCGCTGCTTTTTTTGTCGAGTTCCTCACTAAGGTCAGACAAAAACAGGAAAAGGACTTAGGACATTAGTCAAGGGCATTATTTATTGGGTTTAGAGAAAATCCCACAGTTTTATTACCTGAGGATAAACCATTAACTACACAACAGCACCAGCTCCTTACTACAAGTAGCTGGTCTTCACCTTAACGGCCGTTCTGAGCATATCAGTTAATTCTTTTTCATAAGATTTAGTCAGCTACGTTCAGAGCAATCAATTTAAGTAGCAACCTAAATTACACGTCAATAAACTCAATCGCCTGATTCAAGCGTGCCAGTGTTTTAGCCTTGCCTAGCAATTCAAGAGTTACATCTATCGATGGTGATTTACCAGTACCGGTAACGGATAATCTAAGTGGCTGACCGACCTTGCCAAATCCTACTTCTAGCTTTTCTACAGTATTTTCAACCACTTGATGAATTGCCTGTGCACTCCAGTCATCCAAATTTTCATATGCCTCTTTCAAATTTTGCAAAACCTCTGCAGCCGGCGCCTTAAATTGCTTTTTAACCTGTTTTACATTGTATTCGGCTATATCTTCGTAGAAGTAACGAATATCTTCAACCAGCTCCACCAAAGTAGAACAACGATCCTGATAAACCCTCATCACATCAACTAAATCTGGCCCATTACTAATATCAAGATCAGCCTGTTCAATATAAAACTGCAACTCTTCTGCCAGCTGCTCAGGCGTCATTAGCTTCATATAGTGCTGATTTAACCACTGCAATTTCTCAACACTCAGACTCGATGATGACTTATTAATATCATCAATATCAAACTTCTCAATCATCTCTTCAAGCGTAAATACTTCCTGATCACCATGAGACCAGCCAAGACGCACCAGATAATTAATTACAGCCTCTTTTAAGTACCCGTCATCCCGATACTGCATAACACTCACCGCATCTCTACGCTTGGAAAGTTTCTTACCATCTGTACCATTTATCATGGGCACATGGGCATATTCAGGAATATGTGCACCCAGTGCTTTTAAGATATTTATCTGTCTTGGAGTATTATTTAGATGATCATCACCTCGTATCACATGGCTAATTCCCATATCCAGATCATCCACAACAACCGTCAGGTTATATGTCGGGTTACCATCAGAGCGCTCAATGATCAGATCATCTAACTCCTGGTTGCTTATTACCACCTGTCCACGTACGTGATCAGTAATTTCTACATTACCTTCTAACGGGTTTTTAAACCTGATAACGGTATCTTCTGCTTCTGTAAGCCCCTTATCCCTACAACAACCATCATATTTAGGCTTCTGCTTGTTAGCCATTTGCTCTTCTCGCATCTTATCCAGGCGCTCTCTGGAGCAATTACAGTAATAGGCATTTCCTTCATCTAACAATGTTTGTATGACTTCCTTATACCGATCATATCTATCTGTCTGGTAAATTGGGCCTTCATCATGACCGAGCCCCAACCAGTTCATACCTTGCAGAATCGCATCCACAGCCTCCTGTGTTGAGCGCTCACGATCCGTATCTTCGATTCGTAAAACAAACTCGCCGCCCATTTTTTTAGCATAAAGCCATGAAAAAAGGGCTGTTCTAGCACCACCTATATGCAGATACCCTGTTGGACTAGGGGCGAATCGGGTACGAATTTTCATGTTTATTGCCTTATTGAGATCCTATGCAATTGCACAGGATGACCGTAAATTGAATTAGGCGCGTATATGACCAAAAAACGCTAAGATTATCAACTGGATTGTTATAGCATAGAGCTAATAAAATGCCTTACAACGAATATAAGCACATAATTGAAAAACCTTCCTGAACAATTTTTGACCAATATTGAACAATGGGCTGCTGAATTTGGTTTTTCTCAGCTTGCAGTAACTCACGTCGACCTTTCAAAACATGAAGTTTATTTACAGGAGTGGCTGGATAACCATTTTGAGGGTGAAATGCAATACATGGCCAGACATGGCACCAAGCGTAGCCGGCCTGATGAACTGGAGCCAGGTACTTTACGGGTTATTTCTGTCAGAATGGACTACTTCCCCCCCGAGTCCGAATCAATCCAAAAAGTACTAAATAACAAAGACTTAGGCCTGATTTCACGTTATGCCACTGGCCGAGACTACCATAAACTTATTCGCAAGCGCTTACAGAAGCTGGTGAATAAAATGCAAATTGAAGTAGGTGAGTTTGGCTACCGGGTTTTCACAGACAGTGCCCCCGTGTTAGAAAAAGCGCTGGCTGAAAATGCGGGGCTTGGCTGGATGGGCAAACACACAAATCTCATCAACCGTAAAGCAGGGTCCTGGTTTTTTCTTGGTGAGATTTATACAGATCTGCCTTTACCAGTAAACAAGGTCAGCCCAGAAAACCACTGTGGCACCTGCACAGCTTGTATAGATATATGTCCGACAAGAGCCATTATTGCCCCCTATAAATTAGATGCTCGACGGTGCATTTCTTACTTAACAATAGAATTAAAATCGTCCATTCCGGTAGAGTTTCGTAAAGCCATTGGTAATCACATTTATGGCTGTGATGATTGCCAGTTAGTTTGCCCCTGGAATCGTTTTTCAAAAGCCAGCGACGAAAAAGATTTTGAAGTTCGCCACGGCTTAGATGCACCACAGCTGCTGGATTTATTCGCCTGGTCAGAAGATGAGTTCCTGAAAAAAATGGAAGGCTCACCAATTCGACGGATTGGCTATATGCAGTGGCTTAGGAATATTGCAGTGGCACTTGGGAACGCACCTTATTCAAATGAGATTGTTTTGGCTCTGGAAAAGAGAAAGACCGGGGTTAATGAGCTGGTGTTAGAGCATATTGACTGGGCGATAGAAAACTTAAGACTTAAGACTTAAGACTA